>Ga0210403_10001821_pt1 | contig 19765 bp, 27 predicted proteins | sample IncBWC19MmetaG_FD_150863 | JGI IMG/M metagenome (GOLD analysis project Ga0210403, IMG submission 150863) | Forest soil microbial communities from Barre Woods Harvard Forest LTER site, Petersham, Massachusetts, United States - Inc-BW-C-19-M | ecosystem: Environmental > Terrestrial > Soil >... | reverse complement strand
TCGGCGTTCGCGAATTGCTGCGATTCGAATCCGAACGCGCCTGGCAATTTTACGAAGAAGGCTCCGCGTTGCTCGGCTTGATCGATGCGGACAGCCGCGGCGCGTTGTGGCTGCTGGTGCATACCTACAGCGCTTTGCTCGGGCGCATCGAGTCGCTCGATTTCGCCGTCTTCGGCCAGCGCGTGCGTCTTTCGAAACCTGAAAAAATGATGTTCATCGCCAAGGCGCGCTTCGGCCGCCACACGGAAGAGAATATTCTTGAAAAGCGTGATCGTGATCGGCGGCGGCCTGGCGGGACTGGCAGCCGGCGTCGCGCTGGCTGAATCCGGCTGGCGCGTACGCCTGTTTGAACAGCGTCCCTTCCTCGGCGGCCGCGCAACCTCGTACGTGTTGCCGGACGGCGAGCACGTCGATAATTGCCAGCACGTGACACTCGGCTGCTGCACCAACCTTGCGGATTTTTACGCGCGTGTCGGCTCCGCGGACAAAATCAAATTCTTCGACCGCCTGTTTTTCCTCGATCCGCAAGGCCGCCGCGGCGAAATACAAGCCGGGATTTTTCCTGCGCCTTTTCATATGACCGGCTCTTTCGCGGCATTCGCACCGCTGACCCTGCGCGACAAATTGTCCATCGCGCGAGCGATGCTGGATATTTTGCGCACCCAGGGGAAACCCGCGGACCTCGAGGAAAGTGGCGGCCTCTCCATGTTCGAATGGCTGAGCCGGCGCGGACAGACACCCGGCGCGATCGAAAGATTCTGGCGCGTCGTTCTTGTCAGCGCGCTCGATGAGGAACTGGATCGCACCGACGCGCGTTTTGGCGTGGATGTTTTCTGGAAAGCCTTTCTTTCGAATCGCACGGGATACCGCATGGGAGTGCCTGCCGTGCCGCTCGCGAATTTGTACGCTGGATGCAAGATGGAAATCGAGCGGCGCGGCGGAGAAGTGGTTTTGCGCGCGCCGGTGCGTGGCCTGAAAATCGAAAATGGAGAAATCGCCGGCGTTCGCTTCGATGAAGGGAAAGAAGAAACTGCGGACTCGTATGTTTTTGCCGTGCCGCACACCGCGCTCGCGGAGTTGCTGCCGGAAAGCGTGAAGCAAGCGGATCCCTCGCTCGCCAATCTCGACAAAATAAAAGTTTCGCCAATTACCGGCGTGCATTTCTGGTTTGACCGGCAAGTGATGAAAGAGCCGTTCGTAACTTTGCTGGACACCACGACCCAATGGGTTTTCAACAAAACGGCGTTGTACGGCGATTCGAACGGAGCAAGCAGGAGTGTGCAAGGTGGACAGTACCTGCAACTGGTCATTAGCGCGTCATACGATTTGCTGCAAAAGCCGCGCCAGGAAATTATCGATCTCTGTTTGAACGAAGTGCGGCACGCGTTTCCCGCGGCACGCCAGGCGGAATTGGTGAAGGCTACCGTCATAAAAGAGGCCGCCGCAACATTTTCACCGGAGCCGGGAGTGGACCGCTGGCGGCCAAAACAGGAATCTTCCGTTCGCGGTTTATTTCTTGCCGGAGATTGGACGGCGACGGGCTGGCCGGCCACGATGGAAGGCGCAGTACGCAGCGGATATCTTGCTGCGGAAGCGGTGCTGCGTTCGAACGGAACACCGCGAAAGTTTCTGCAACCCGATCTGGAGCCGGACGGATTTGTGGGCATGTGGATTGGAAAGAGTGCGCAGGAAAAGAACTGAAGCGGGGAATCGAGATCCGAGAACAGAGACCAGAGATCTCGAGAGATGGCCTCAAGAGAGTTGCAGGCATCATGGCGCCACCAGCTCGTATACGCCGAGGCGGCGTTCGCTTAGGGTTAGATTTTCGCCGAGAGCGTCAATCGCCTGGTATTCGGATTTGTGGGTGGCGAGGAATGCTTCATAGGAGTGGCGGGTCGTCCAGAAATCGAGCGTGAGGTATACATTCGAACGAAAGGGATCATGGAGCAGGCGAGTTTCGCGGTAGTGCGAATCGGTTCGAAAGAGCTCGTCCCAGGCACCGGCGGGCCCATAGAGCTTTTCGAACGGTTTTTCGCAACCCGGCTTGACTTCGTACTCCCAGAGGACTAAAAACATAGTGTACCCATCTCCTGCTCTCGGACGCACGCAACTCTGCAAGGAAATTCTAGGTAATGTTTGCGCAATCCGGCCGAGTGTAGCAATCCGATTGGAACTAAGCCAAGTAGGGAAGCGCGACAGCGCATAAAGTCTAAGTTGTAGCCGTTGCAGTCCGTCGAGACTGGCGGACGGAGGCGTTTGTGGATCGAAAGTACAGCCACCGCGGGTACCGCGACGCGGAAAAAGAAGATAAAAAGAATAAAACGCACGAGCGCAAACCGCCGGCTGGCGGGCCGCGCGGCGCGGATCAGTTCGGGCCACGCACGCCGCGCATGGTGGGAACGGTGACGCGCGCGCGCTGCGCGAATTGCGGAGCGGTGCTGACTCCGGGATTTGATCCGAACGGAACGTGCCCGAAATGCGGATTGGAATTGCACTGCTGCAAACAGTGCCGGTTTTTCGATTCCGGCGCGCAGTTCGAGTGCACGCAGCCAATCCCGGAGCGCATTTCGCCGAAAGACGCAAAAAACAACTGCAAGTTTTACGAATTTCGCACCACGGTGGAAAAAGACACCGCGCCGACTTCCTATTCGCAGCCAGCTCCAGCCGGATCCGCGCCCCCATCGGCGCCGCCGCGGCACAACGATGCGCGTCAAGCGTTTGACGATCTTTTCAAGAAGTAGCCGCTCATGAAATCTTCGCGCCGCTCCTTCCTGGAAGCCGGACTCGCTCTCCCCGCACTTCTCCATTCTGTTCCTTCTCTCGCGGACGCGCCGCAAACCGAGAAACCCTCCACGTCCAAGGATTCTTCGTTTGATCCGTGGGTGGAAATTGACAAGGAAAACCTGCGGCACAATGTCCTGGAAATTTCGCGGCGCGTGAGCGAGCGGCCGATTCTGGCGGTGATCAAAAACAATGGGTATGGCACGGGGGTGGCCAACGCGGCGCAACTGCTGGAGCCACAGACGGAAATTCTCGGATTTGCGGTAGTGAAATTTCACGAGGCGATCACGCTGCGTGATGCTGGGATTCGCAAGCCCGTGCTGTTGATGGGTCCCTTCGACGAGACGAATCTGGAAGAGGCCGTGGCGCGGAACATCATGCCGATGATCTACACGCGGATGGGCCCGGTACTGGACAAGGTCGCGGCGAAACTGCAGAAGAACATTGCGCCGCATGTTTGCGTCGATACGGGCATTGGGCGCGTGGGCGTTCCGTATTATCAAGCCGCGCCGCTGATCAGAGACTTGGCGAGCAGGAAGTCGGTGCAAATCCAGGGAACGATGATGACGTTCGCCGAGGACATGGATTTTGACAAAGAACAGTTGCGGAGGTTTCAGGATACTTGCGGAGCTCTGGAAAAAGAAGGAATTGCGCTGGGGAAAAAGCACACCGCTTCGAGTTTTACACTGTTCCAGCATCCGGATGCGTTTTTGGACATGGTGCGGCCGGGGATGGCGATTTATGGGATTTATTCGGAGAACGAATTTCGGCACACGGGAATCCTGGAGTTGCGTCCGGCAATCGGCCTGAAGGCGCGCGTGGTGTATGCGAAAAAGCTGCGCAAGGGAGACAGCGCGGGCTACAACAGAGCATACATGGCCAAGGACGATGTGTGGGTAGCGACGCTGCCGGTGGGGCATGCGGACGGCTGGCCGCGAGTGGCGGCGAAGGGCGCGAAAGTGCGAATCAATGGAGTGCTTTATCCGGTGATTGCTTCGGTCTCCGCGAGCCATTGCATTGTGGAGATTGGGAGCGAAGAGCGAGTGAAGATCGGGGACACGGTTACGTTTTTCGACGGGCAGGCGGGTTCGCGGCCGGAAGATGTGTCGGCGGCTTGCGGCGCGTCGGTTTATGACCTCACGATGCATTTGAACCCGCTCTTGCCTCGCAAAATCGTTTAGAAGATTTCCTCATTTGTTGCTTCCGTATTTCCTTCCAGAGAGCGACCTGCTCCTGTAAATGACCAGCGAGGCCCCGGAGAGGGCGCAGCCGTGCTGCGCCCCTACAACAATCGGGAGCGGGGGCGACACCGCCCGTAACTGCGCTTTTGGCAGGCCCTTCGGCTGCGCTCAGGGCAGTCATGAGGACTCCTTGGAATTGGGCACATCAGAGCTGGGGGTACGCCAGTGCATGTCTGGATGACTTGGCCGGGCGGGCATTCGGAAACCCTGGCAGCCTGGCGGGCGGGGGAGAGTGCCGAAGTCGATGGTAACGGGTTCATCTTCGGGATAGAGTTCGTGTTCGATGGCGGGGAGGGTGCGGAGGATCAAGTTGCAAGTGTAGGCCATGACAGCGGCGCGGCGCGGGTGGATGCGGCCTTCGACCTGGAGTTGGAGGAGACGGGAGAGGAACTTGTTAAGGGGGATGGCAGAGGTGAAATCGGAGAGACCGTCGGTGAGATAGGCGGTGAGGTCGGAACCTTCGAGGCGGACGGGGCGGGAGGCCGAGTGTTTGGAGCAGAGGCCGGTGGCGGCGTTGGAGACGGCATGACGGCAACGGCGGCCGGTTCGGGTGTGATACTGGCAGCGGGGCAAGTCACTGGCGGAACTAGAGTTGATGGATGGTTCGTTCATGGTGGTCCTCAGATGTGAGATTTTTTGGAGCAACTGGCACTTGAGATGTTTGGAGAGGGCCCCCACACCCCGGCATTTTTAAGAAAGAGTGAGGAAAGGATTGAATGGAAAGGAGTTGTGAAACGCTCTTGGGGCCAAGGGCGAGAAGAGAGAGGAAAAGAGAGAGGGGGACTAGTTCCAAAACGGGAAAGGAGGGTGGCACAGAGAGGAAAGGGAAGATTTGGCGAGAGTGGGTTGTAAAAAGCACACTGTATTATAACACGGGAATAGCTAATATAAAGTAATATTATACATCAGTACTGGGATTAGGTTGGGATACAAGCGTAAGGGGTGTTAAGGCGCGTCCGTCACGAAAATCATCCAGAGGATGAATGCGACGATTAAGCACGAAACGGCTATGGCCAACTTCCATCCCATGCTTAATGGCTTGGGCACGGAAAGATTTACCTTGGGTTTGTCATTTGAGTGTAAGTCGCGAGGGTCGTTCGTGGCCGTCCTGCCTGTTTGCTCCACCGTGAAAACAAAAGAGAATTGGCAACTTTTTGTGGGTGGTGTCGTCGAACTAATCGATGGGGGAGTGCGTACATTAGATGGGAGAAAAGAACGGGTCTGAAGACCCGCCACTACGGGGCGGGAGGTCGGGCGGAGAAGAACGGTCTGGAGCCCTGGCGCGAGGTCGAGTAGACGACAGGTGGGCTCTACGGGGACGGGTAAGTGGGAGTTCAGGGAATTGGGGGTTCATATGGGAACGCTGGGACAGGATATCCGGTATGCGCTGAGGAATCTGAAGAAGGCGCCGGGATTTGCGGCGGTGGCGGTCATCACGCTGGCGCTGGGAATTGGGGCGTCAACGGCGATATTCAGCGTGATGGAGAACATTCTGATCGAGCCGTTTCCGTACCGGGATGCGCAACGGTATATGTCCATGCAGATCCATGACACGGAGCGAAGCGACCCTGGCGGACGGGCGGGATACCTGGGCCCCGAGCTGCTGGACATCATGGGGCAAAATCACGTGTTTGACGCGGTGATTGCCAATGACAACACGGACGTGTTGTACCGCTCGGCCGAGGGAAGCCAGCGGTTCGAAGGGAATTACATAACGCCGGGAACCTTTGAGTTTTTTGGGATGCAGCCGCTGCTGGGGCGGATGGCGCAGGAAGCGGACTACGAGCCGGGGGCACCGCCGGTGTTTGTACTGCGGTACAAGACCTGGATGAAGAGTTTTGGCGGGGATCCTTCGATTGTGAACAAGACGTTTGTGCTGAACGGAGTTTCGCGGACGCTGATCGGGATCATGCCGCCGCGATTTGGATGGGGCGACGCGGATTTGTGGATTCCCATGAAGCCGAGCCGTGCGGCGGCAGCAAAAACAATCGCCGGAGCATTTCAACAACACTGGTTTTTGATGGGGCACCTGAAGCCAGGGATTTCCGTCAAAGCAGCAGAAGCGGATCTGACGGTGGTGGCGAACAACCTGGCGAAGGTGTACCAGACGGAGTATCCGAAACATTTTACGGTGCAGGTGGACTCGCTGACGAACCTGGTGGTAGGACAGTTTCGAACGACGCTGTATATCGTGCTGGCGGCGGTGGGATTGTTGCTGCTGATCGGATGTGGAAACGTGGCGAATCTGCTGCTTGCGCGAGCGACGACGAGGGAGAAGGAGTTTGCGATCCGGTCGGCGCTGGGGGCGAACCGATGGAGGCTGGTGCGACAGCTACTGGTCGAGAGCGTGATCCTGGCAGCGGGCGGGGCTGCGGTAGGAACGCTATTGGCCTGGGGAGGTTTGAAATCACTGGTGGCGCTGATGCCGCAGAATATCATCCCGGCCGAAGCGGTGATCCGGCTGAACATGCCGGTGTTGGCGTTTACGCTGAGCGTTGCGGTGCTGACGGCGCTGGTGTTTGGGCTAGTGCCAGCGCTGAAGGCGGCGCGGAAAGATTTGAACGAGCCTTTGCGGGATAGTGGGAAGGGAATTAGCGGCGGATTCCGCCATGGGAAATTGCGCGATGCAGTGGTGGTGCTGGAGGTGGGACTGTCCTTGACGCTGCTGGTGGCGGCGGGACTGCTGATGAGAAGTTTTGTGGCGCTGCGGGATGTGAAGCTGGGATTGCAGCCGGACCATATATTGGTGGCAAGGCTTCCTTTGCCGGTGGATCGTTATAAGACGGCGGACCAGGTGACAGGGTTTTACCGGCCGCTGTTGCAGCGGCTAAAGGCGCTGCCGGGCGTGGTGGAAGCGACGGAAACGAGCACGCTGCCGCCCTATGGGGGAATTCCAAGCGACATCGAGATTCCCGGGAAGACGCACGCGGAAAAATGGAACGCGCTATTTCAATTGTGCAGCGAGGGATATTTTGGTGTGGTGAAGATTCAGTTTCTGGATGGGCGGAGTTTTACGGAAGCGGAAGTGAACGGGGCGAGGAAGCTGGCGGTGGTGAATCAGACGTTTGTGAAGAAGTACCTGGGGAAAGAGAATCCGGTCGGACGACAGGTGAAAATTGCGCAACTGGCGGAGTTTGAAGATGCGGTGAAAGAGCCGGTGTTCGAAATCATCGGGCTGGTGGCGGACGCGAAGAACTCCGGATTGCAGGATCCGGTGAAGCCGGAGATTTGGGTGCCATACACTGTGACGGGATCGGCGTTCCGAGGGATTCTGGTGCGGACGGCGAATGAACCGCTATCCATGCTGAATGCTGTGGAACACGAGATCTGGGCGACTGATCCAAACGTGGCGTTGACGTTTACCGGGACACTGGAAGGGTACATACAGCAATTCTCGTTTGCGGGGCCGCGATTTGGATTTTTCCTTATGATGATTTTTGGAGGGATCGGATTGGTGCTGGTGACGATCGGAGTGTACAGCGTGCTGGCGTACACGACGGTGCGAAGGACGCAAGAGATCGGGATTCGGATGGCGATGGGTGCGGAAGGATCGGACGTTCTGAAGATGGTGGTGCGAATGGGATTGCGGCTGGTGGGGATTGGAGTGGCGATTGGATTGATTATGAGCCTGTTAATCGGGCGGGTGATTGCGACGCAGCTGTGGGGAGTATCGGCATACGATCCGTGGACGCTGGTGTGCGTGCCGTTGGTGCTGTTGATTACGGGGATCGTGGCGTGCTGGATTCCGGCGCGGCGGGCGGCGCGGGTGGATCCGCTGGTGGCGTTGCGGTATGAGTGAGGATTGGGTGGCCGGGCTAAAGCCCAGCGCCGACAGGATCAAAAGCGAAGAGAGACACCTGCGGCGGGTGCCCTCAGCGGAAGAGTTGTATGACGTGCCGCGGAGCGGCCCGCCTCAGAAGGCGGGCCCTACGCAGAGGAGATTAGGCCCAGGAGTAGCCGTGTTTGGAGAGCGGGAGGGAGCGGATGCGCTGGCCGTTGACGGCGAAAATGGCGTTGCAGACAGCTGGGAGAACCGGGGGCAGGGCGGGTTCGCCGAGGCCGGTAGGCGAATTATCGGTTTTCAGGAAATGAACTTCGATTTCAGTGGGGACTTGATTCATTCGAACGGGCGGATATTCGTGGAAATTGCTTTGGACGGCGCGGCCCGCGTCGATCGTGATTTCGTAGGTCATGACGGAACTTAGACCTTCGATGATGGCGCCCCGAACCTGGTTTTCGGCGTTGAGGGGATTGATGATCTGGCTGCCGACGTCGCCGGCGACCCAGATTTTGTTTACCTTGACTTGTTTTTTGGGGTCGACGCGCAGTTCGATCACTTCCGCAAAATAACCTCGATGAGAAAACTGGAAGGCGACGCCCATGGCGGTGTCTTTGGGCAAGGTGCGCTTGCCCCAGTTGGATTTCTCGGCAACGAGTTTTAGGACTCCGCTCATGCGAGCGGCGTCGAGGTCACTGGGATCAGGCTTGCCGTCGGGGCCGGGAATACGGGGAAGGTTGAGCAGATCGAGGCGGAACTGGACGGGATCTTTTCCGGCGGCGTGGGCGAGCTCGTCGGTGAAAGATTGAAAGACCCAGGAGAAAGCATTGCTACGCGGAGCGCGCAGAGCATAGGTGGGGACGCCGAGGGGCATGAGCGAAGCGCCAAAGAAAAAATTGGGGAGGAAAGTGCCGGGGAATTCGTTGCCGGGAATGTTCGCGGAAGGAGCGAACTGCTGGCCCTCGCCGAAGCTGATGAAGTGATTGCGCCAGGCGACGAGATTGCCGGAGGCGTCGAGGCCTCCCTTCAAATAATGAAAGCCGGCGGGGCGATAGTGATCGTGATGGAAATCGTCTTCGCGGGTCCAGAGAAGCTTGACGGGGACGCCGACCTGCTTGGCGATAGCGGCGGATTCGAGCATGTAGTCGTTGGTGAGGCGGCGGCCGAAGCCACCACCGGCGCGCTTGAGGTGGACGATGATGTCGCCGGCAGGAATGTTCAGAAGCTTGGCGACTTGCTGGCGGCCGGATTCGGGAGTCTGGCTGGGCGACCAGAATTCGAGTTTGCCGTCGTGATAATGCGCGAGGCAGTTTTCGGGCTCCATAGGGGCGTGGGCGAGGAAGGGGTAGGCGTAAGCGGCTTCGACGGTTTTTGCGGCGGATTGCAGGGAGGAGTCAGCGTCGCCGTCCTTTCGGACGGTGATCGTGGGAGCTTGTTTGGAGAGCTCATCGGCACGATCGGCGAAGCCTTTGCTGCTTTGCTGCGCGGTGGCGCCTTCGTCCCACTTGGCGCGCAATTTTTTTCTTGCGGTGTTGGCCTGCCACCAGGTGTCGGCGACGATGGCGACGCCGCAGTGGAGGCCGAGGAGGTCGGAAGTGCCATCGACGGAGAAGGCGTGGCGAACGCCGGGCTGGGATTTGATTTCGTCAAAATTGGCGCTGAGGAATTTGCCGGCGTAGACGGGGCACTTTTCGTAGACGGCGTACAACATTCCGGGAACTTTGAAGTCAATGCTGTAGAGAGATTTTCCAGTGACGATGGAGGGGTTGTCGACACTGTGAGTAGGCTGGCCGATGATTTTGTAATCTTTGGGATCCTTGAGCTTGACGGATTTGAGATCGGGCGGGGGCAGGGCAGCGGCTTTTTCGGCGAGCGCGCCGTAAGTGAGAGAGCGGTTTGTGGGCTGATGAATGACGCGGCCGGAAGAAGTTTGGCACTCGGATTCGGGCACGGACCAGGTTTGCGCGGCGGCGGTGACAAACATTTGACGGCAGGCGGCGCCGACACGACGAAGAGGGTCCCAGTTGATAGGCGTGGCGGTGCTGCCGCCGGCGCGCTGAGGGCCGTATTTTGTTTCATCAAGATCAGCCTGCTGGATACGGACGGATTTCCAATCGACGTCCAGTTCATCGGCGATGATCATGGGGAGACTGGTCTTGACGCCCTGGCCGATTTCGGGATTCTTGCCCATGATGGTGACGGCGCCGTCGGCGGCCACGCTGACAAAAGCAGTGGGAAGAAACGCCGGAGGAGTTGCTTGCGGGGTTTGGGCGAAGAGCTCGGTGACCTGATCAGTATGGAGAGCGAGGAGAATGCCGCCGCCAGCGACAGCGGAAACGCGAAGGAAGGTGCGACGATCGAGGAGCGTGGCAATCACAAGGCCTCCGTAGATAGCGGATTTGCCGGAAGGCGTTGGACAAATCCACATCGTGGCCATTGTAACGCTAGAACGGGATTTGTGAAGAGGGCGGTAGCGTTGGAACTTGAATTTGATTCGAACGGACAGCGGACGGGGAAATTATTTTGGAAATGGGCCGGCCATAATGGGGCCGGGGAGAAGAGGCTCCCATTCCAGTTTGCAATGGGCGCATTGGACTTTCCAGGGATTGGCGTGAGTAGGGACGGAGTGGGCGTCAAGCGCGACGGAATTCTTCTTTTGGCAATGCGGGCAGGTGACATCCACCATCAGATGGACTGGGGGAACGACAGATTCGATGCGGGCTGCCGGTGAAGACGGATTCTTGCTGGCGCGCTTGCCGGCGTAGAGAGCTTGATCGGCGCGGGCGAGAAGTTCCTCGGGACGATCGCCGAGCGAGTATTGCTGCCAACCGGCAGAGAAAGAGACGGGAATCCGATGGGCCTGCCAAGTTACTTCGAGAGCGCCGAGGCGGTCCAAGACGAGCTGTAACTGGTCGAGAGTGCATTCCGGAAGAAGAACAAGAAATTCGTCGCCGCCCAGACGCACAGCCATGTCGGAACCACGAATTACCTTGTTGAGATGGAGGGCGAATTCCTGGAGGACGTGGTCACCGGCGGGATGGCCGTGGCGGTCGTTGATCAGCTTGAAATCGTTGAGGTCAAGAGTAAGGACGGTCAAAGGATGACCGCGGCGCGCGGAGCGAGCAACCTCCGCGGAGAGGCGTTGAACGCCAAAACGGCGGTTATAGAGGCCGGTCAAAGGATCGACCATGGCCATGTTGCGAAGAATGTCAGAATGCCCCTGCTTCTCGGCGAGTTGGAAGCGCAAGCGTTTGATGAGAACTTGCTGGTAGACGGTGTAGAGGTTGAGAAGGAGGATGAGAACGATCAGACCAAAGACGGCGTCCTCCATCTTGAGGTAAAGGAAAGTTTTTGTGCCCTGACGCGAAAGAGGGAGAGTAAAAGTGATGACCGCGAAAGTCAGGAGGAGCATGACAAAGATGGAGTAGCCCCAGACCCACCAGTCGCGCTTCTCAATCTTCCGGAGTTCGCGCGTCAGATCGTGATCCTCCTCGAGAGGCGTGACAGGGCGAGTTTGGAGTTCAGTCATGGAGTGGAGATAAGATTTGGGAATTCCCAGTTCAAACCAAGTTAGGGGTTTGGTGGTGCGCGGTCAAGGAATGTTGTGATGGAAATTACAGAGTAGTTACTTTTGGGACGGGCGGGCCTGAGGGGATGCGGTTTGGGTAGAGGGCCTCCCTGTAACATGTGTATTTTCAGATTGTTAGGGCGAGAGTTGGCTTTCGCCAGGAGTCCTGTCCGGGTGGTACTCCCGCTCCATTGGTAGAATCGCAGGAAAGCGGGAAACTACTGTTGAGCAAAATGGTGTCTCTCTTCATTCTCGTGTTCGCAAGCATCGCGCTGGTGCGGTTCGCGGTGTCGCAATGGCGGGCGATTTGGATAACGACTGCCAATCAGCCGCTGTCGGAGACGCTCCGAACGTCAGCTGGAATTGAGAGCGAAGGGATTGGGGCGCAGGATTTTGGGTCGCTGCTTGCGCTTTGCGATAACCTGTCGCCGGGTTTGAAAAAGAAGAGTCCGTGGCTTAAGGAAGTATCGGTTTACTACCGCGCGGTTTCGAAGCTTGAGCAAGTGTTCCGTGTGAAGCTGCCTTCGATTGCGAGCTGGGCAAATCGAGAAATGCAAACGTGCTCGCGGTATGTGGCGGTGGTGCTCGACCAGAACCTTTCGATGAGCCTTGACCGCCGGCTAGCCGCTCGCCTGAATTAAATCCAAAAACAAAAACTAGCGCGATGGTGAACGCAACGCATTGGCTGTGCGTGGGCGGCGCGATACTGTGTTTTCGCTATGGTCTGGAGGAGCAGCCAGCCTGCACGGAAAAAAGCCGGGGTAAGCGCCGGGCGAAGACTCCCGGGAACGCCTGAGAGATGCGAGTTCGAATCACCTGGGTTTGGGGGCGGGCTTCTTGCGGAGGAGCAGGCGAGAGCGCTGGGAGCTGCGACGCTTTTTTTCCGCGCTAATGGATTTGGGGTCGACCAGCCATTGAGCGATGCCGCCGCGGCGAGGATCTTTCTGCTTGGTTCCAGAGAGGCGACCGATACTGAGTAAGCGGCATACCTCGGCGCTGGTGGTGTCCAAGTGGGTGGCAGTTTCCTGAGCCGTGAGCCAGCGATCGGAAGGTACGCGCATTTTGAGAAGTCCTCCAGTGCAGCGGGGCTCTGCGCGTGATTCACTCTAACGGTATCGTATCGTTTTTGGCAACTACTTCTGCGAAGGGGACGCCGCTGGGTTGGCGCGAGGCCTGGAAGCGGGAAGCGCTTACTTTTTGGAGTCTACGCCTGATTCAGCTAACGGAAAAAGAGTGGGTTCAGCGGGAGGCATGTCGGCGATGGAATCGAGTTGGGCATAGTGTTGACGAAGAGGCTCGGGAACTTTGACTTTGGCGCCTTTGAGGATGCTGATGAGCTGGAGGGCATTGACGACGGACTTGCCCTGGAAATGATTGTTGGTGATGACGAAAGTGTCGCGGGCGTGCTCGGAAACCTTGCGGGCGCGGGTGATCCAGGGTGCGAGCTCTTCGGAGGAGTAAAGATAGTTGTAGCGCTCGTAGGCAGGGATCGAAGTATCGTCGGTGAACCAGGTGTCGTAGCGGCGGCCGTGAAGGCGGACGTAGCCGATAGGAGAAGTAGTTTGTGAGGAGGGCGAGAGGGAGCGGCCGATGATGGGCTGATCGATGTTGCAGAAGCCGACGTTGTGTTCGCGGAGAAGAGCCAATGTGTCTGGCGAGTCCCAAGAGGAGTGGCGAACTTCAACGACGAGCGGATAGTCGGCGAAGCGTTTAAGAGTAGCGGTGAGGGAGGCGACGGCTTCTTTCGAACGATGGAAAGAGAAAGGGAATTGGAGGAGGACAGCGCCGAGTTTATTCGCAGCGCGCAAGATGTCGAAGCCAGCACGGACGGCGCGTTCGTCTTCTGCGGCCGAGACAGAGCCATCAACAGGGGAATCGTGAGTAAATCGTTGCCAGAGTTTGGCGGTGAAGAGGAAGCGGGGATTGGCGGCTACACGGTCAAGCCATTGCGAGGCGTGATCGGGACGCAAAGGCTGGTAGAAAGAAGTGTTGATCTCGATGGTGTCGAAAAATTCAGCGAGAAAGGCAGCTTCGTGGAAACCTTTAGGGCGGCGAGCAGGATACACAAAGCCCACCCAGTCCGGATAAGACCAGCCAGCGGGGCCGACACGCAGAGTACTTGTGGGTGCGGGGGTGGCTGAGGATTCGGGTGCGCTTGCGGATGGGGGATTTTTGGCTCGACGCGTTGACATGAAAGAAAGCGCGAAATGCGCTGTGAGTAGAGTAGAGGGGGGAGAACAGCGGTGTCAACGCGGGAGGGAAATAACGGCAGACGAGGGGAATCGGGGAACGCAGCGCTAGAAGTTCCGCCAGGGTCTCCAGATCGGGACGCTTACGTAACGGACATCGCTGGCCTCGCGGAGCAGTTCTCTGACTTTGTGGAAGATATGTTTCAGGGAGGTGAGGCTGAATATGTGGGCGAGCATGGACAAACATTAGCACTTCGAGAGATTTGCGTCGAGTTTTATCGTCTTTCTTCAGGTTGCTCTGGGTTCGAGAGAGTGGGCATCGAATCTGTTGCTCAAGGTCAAAATTTAAACGGACCCACGACCGAATCGGGGGCGACGTTGCGGGGAAGGAGTGGGGCTGTTATGCTTTCGGTGATGTGGATCGAAGAGCGGATCCGCGCGCGCCACGCCGCCCTCCTTCTGAATGCCGAACAGGTGCAAGCATGAAACTTTCCATAAGTTACAAACACGTCGAGGGACAGAAGCCGGTGGAAGCGGAAGTTGAGCGACACGTTGGAAAACTGGGGAAATTGCTGCGGAGTTACTCGCCGGACTTGGTGCAGTTGCACGGCTCCTTTGCAAAAAATCTGCGAACGGATGAGTACTCCTGCACGTTGAATTTGTCGTTGCCCACGGGGACTTTGCATGCAATCGGGACAGGTGCAAATGTGCGCGCTAGCTGCAAGAAGGCGTTTAGCGAACTGGAAGCGCAAGTGAAGAAGCACCAGGCGAAATTGCGGAAGGATTATGAGTGGAAGAGGAAGCGGCCGCGGGTGAGCGACGAAGTTTTTTCCTGAAACAGCAAACGATTGACTGCGGATACGAGTGCGCCGCCGGCGTGGCTGGCGAGCGGGAGTGGCGGGTGTCCTTGGCGGCGGCGGCGAGCATGCTACAATAAGAAATTCACCCATAGGGGCGTAGCTCAGTGGTAGAGCAGCGGCCTTTTAAGCCGAAGGTCGTGGGTTCGATCCCCACCGCCCCTACCAAACTTCTTTCATATCAATACCTTAAGCGATTGATTTTGTTCCATTCGGAACATTTGTTCCAATTGAACGTTCGGCAATCCGCTCCATCGAATTACGTTGCGACTGAGGGATAACGTGTGCGTAGACTTTGAGCGTCGTTCTCACGTCTGCATGCCGCATCTGGGCCTGCAAAACGGTGATAGGTTCGCTCTCCGCTAACTCCGTTGCTAGACCGTGCCGAAAAGCGTGTAAACCTACGTTTTCGTCAGGGATTCCCAGCTTGCGGAGGATTGGCTTCAGTCCTGACCGCACGACGTTGTTTCTAGAATAGGCGAAGCCTTCCTTGCGCGGGGCAGGGAACAGCAATTTGCCTGGATTTTCTATCCAATGATGCTTGAGATAATTCCGCAGTAAGGCTTCCAGACTCGATGGCATCGGAAGCATGGCCACGGACTTTTTTGTTTTTGGTTGACGAACGACCCTGGTTCGGTCATCCGCCGATTTGTTCACCCGAATTGTCTTTCGCTCGAAATGCAAATCAGGCACTGTCAAGGCCAGCAGTTCGCCCGCTCTTGCCCCCATTAACGAAGCAAGAGCAAACATCGTTTTGTAAGGCTCTGCAGCGGCACGGACAATCTGGTTAACCTGTTCGCTCGTAAAGTACGGACGCTCTGGCGTCTCGGCCGCCCGCAGCGTCAAATCCCTGAACGAGACCATTTCGGTTCTCATCCCGGACCTCTTCGCGTAACGCAAGACTGCAAAAACTGTCTCCAAAACGTTGACGATAGTCTTCGGAGACAAGTTGTTTTGCAGACTGGTAGCGAATCGCTGCAAGGCTCGAACGTCCAATGCGTGCGTAGCTGATTTTGCGAAGGCGGGCAAAATGTGGATTCGGAGGTAGCTTTCCCGCTGCCGCACCGTTGCCGGTGACAGCTGCGGCGCTACATCTTTCTTCCACGCATCAACCGCATCTCGGAATGTCTCGCCCTTTATGGGGGACGGAACACTGCCTCTACGCCTGTTGACGTTCGCCATGAACAAATCGTGCTCTCGGCGAGCGGCACGTTCCGACATAGCGCTGAGGTCACCAATCAGCTGACGAGTACGCTCAGTGGTAATCGTCCTGTCCGGTTTCTCAACGTCCCTGTAGAACAACGTGTACGCTTTGCCGTTTTGCACTTGAAAACTACCTTTTTGATATCGCCTCTTAGGCACTGGGCCTCTTTTCCGGCCTGTGCCCTCGTGCGTTGCGGCGCCAATAATAGCAGGTGCGACGTCCTTTCCATCCAGCATAAAAGACCAACCCTTCCAACCTCTCAGTTGGGTGAATTGGCGCTTTTTAATGCGCTGAGTTTGCCGGGCTTGGCTCGTTCCGCCCGGCTCTCTTCGACGTTTCCGCTCTGAACGCTGTCGTTGATCGGGATTCTCCACGCCTAATGAGCGGACGCGCGGCTTCCGAGTCAACAACCACATGGCTCCCTTGGAACCAAGACTTGGCGGACAATTGCATCCGACGTATTTGTTTTCTCCTTCGGTAATTCGGAGAACACAACTTTTTTCGACTTAATGCTCTTACATTCCGGAGGTGACGCCGGTGTGGGCCAGTCACGGTGCCCTGCTTGCAGTCCATCTGTTCGCTCTGGAGGCATTGGCTGAGCGAGCCAAGCGAACAGGCGAGACAATACTGTATCGCGCGCCTCTCGGACTCCGAATCATCCTCGGTACCGCGATAATTGGCATGGTTTATGGCGCGAGGGCTGTAGCCTTGTCCAAAGAACTCAAGCGAGATTGGTGGGTGTCCGCGTTGTTGCTCGGTTTGGCAATTTTTTGCGCATCACAGTGGCCAGCCGATTTGGGAGTCTCGAAGGCTGGAGTTTATGAAAAGAAATGGCTAGGGCTGCGCAAAAAGGCATTTCTTTGGAAGGATATTGCCTCCGCCACTGTGGCGCCTGACGAGGATAGCGTTTGGGTCGTAGCTAGGTCAGGGACCACCATCAAACACACGAAATATCACGTAGACCGCGCAGGATTCATCGCCCAGATGAAGACTTACTGCAGATGGTTAGAGCCCGGACGGGCACTCTAGCATTGAATCTACTCTAAGTCCTGGTAAACGCGCTTACCGGAGAAGTGAAATTTGCCCCGATCCCATTGTCCGATAAGGCGACATATCAGGAGTTAGCCCAAAGCAGGCCTAATTAGGAGCCCTGCGCTTGCCTAGGGCTAAGTCAGTCTGCAAATCCGTATTGGAATATCATGATCTTGCGAAGTCGTGGGACATAGGTGGCCCATCGAATGTTTTCACGCCTGCTACCGCGATAGACGAAGATTCTTGATGATTTGTTCTCCAAAACCATTCGCTTGAGTTCTGCAGCCGTAATTCCTTCGATCTTGAGCCGTTTCATTTCACTTGCCAACACATCCTCACTAACTTCGCGATCTTCCAATTGGCGCACGTCGAAGAAGTTCAAGTTGAGTTCTTGATTGCGCCCTCCGCCGAATTTCCATCTAAACCATTTTGAAAAGAATTCGTCTGGAGTTTTGAAATCCAGTACTTCTCGGAATGACGCTATATCAGACTCTCTGACGGACCACTCGTCTTCCCAGAGGGTCGAATTGTCGAAACCGGACTCGACGACAAGCCAACAATGATAGGACCAGTGTTGAGTTTTTGAAGGTGTCTGTTCTAGGCCTTCCAACAGGGGCTCCACTTCCTTCTGGACGCGCAATCGAAAGTGGTCAGGTATTCCGTCTCCGTCCCAATCGTAGTCAGTCTCGACGTAATGTAAGTCATCGTTCATTAGCTTGTACGAAGGGCGGCGATAGAGAGGTTCGGATATCGCGTATTGGGAGGAAACGAATAAGGCAAAAACGAGGAGTTGCTTGGAGGCGAAGCAGACCATACGATGCCCCGCTGCGACAGAGGCACAAATACTCTGAACCGATAAACCGGAAAAAGCCAGTCCATACCTGGAGACTGCTGCCACCGTCAGAATCGCTCCGCGTAAGTCCTGATAAACGCGCTTACCGGAGAAGTGAAATTGGCCCCGATCCCATTGTCCGGTAAGGCGACTTACCAGGACTTGGCCGCATTTCCAACCTATCGGTGATACAACATAGTCTGAAGTGGTCCCTTATCCTGTGACCGGTTCCCGCTGAAGACACGAATCTGAGTATCAAAAGGCAGGAGGGCGCTATGCGTCGAGAACGGGCGCTGAAGGTTGTGTTGGTGTTGGTGGGATTGATTTTCTCGGCTGGTGTTTTTCCCGTGGCGGAGTCTCTATGGCACCAGAATCAGTCGATGTATACCTTCGACATGATGCTTAGCCTCTATGTCGCGCTCGGCGTTTTCCTGCTGATTGCAGCGCGTAACCCTTTGGCAAATCGCAGCCTGATCGCCTTCGCAGCATGGTCGTGTTTCGCTCACGGCGCGGTTATGGCGGTGACGGCATTCTCGAAGGGGGGCTATCGCGGAGACGTATGGGGCGTGGCGGTGCTTGTCATCATCGGTGTAGCCCTGATCGTGCTGGCTCCGGCAAAGCAGTCAGGCGAGCGGGAATCGGCAGCCGTTGTGTAGGCTCGCACTTCAGAGCGCCATGCACGCGTGATTTCGCTACAGTAAAGAGCAAGAGTATGAGCGCAGACTGAAATGATGGAACGGATTGCAGAAGCGTCGCCGCGTTTAAAGGCCAGGATGGCCGGTGTCCTTTCTTTGCTCAGCCTAGTGGCGGCAGTATTCGGCGAGTTTATCGTTCGCAGGTTTGAAATCGCAGGGGATCTCATCGCGGTCTCGGGCAATATCGTTGTAACGCTGCTCCTTTATTACATTTTTAAGCCGGTGAACAGGGGCCTTTCTTTGCTCGCGGCCTCCCTCAACCTAGTGGGACTCACCTTTGGGGCTCTTCGATGGAATCCTCGGGGCGTGGACATTCCAGTGGCATTTGACGGATTCTATTGCCTCCTGATCGGTTACCTCATCTTCAGGTCGACCTTTCTGCCTCGAATTCTGGGCGCGCTGGTGGCGTTTGCCGGCTTGGGTTGGCTGACCTATCTGTCCCCGCCGCTCGCAAACCATCTGTCCCCCTACAATCTGGCCTTCGGCGTCCTCGGGCAAGAATCGGTAATGTTGTGGCTCCTCGTGATGGGCGTGCATGAACAACGATGGAAGGAGCAGGCCAGCCGAGCGTTCGGGTGACGCGCTTACCGGAATCAAGTCCCGATCAGGGCCACATGTGCGGTAAGCCGACTTACCAGGACTTGAGAAATATGGTGTATAAATCGGCTTGAGGTTTGGCAAAGGGAGCAACTGCAATGTCAAACGTGTCGGCGACCAGCGCAAGAACTCCGGACAATCAAGTGCTTCGGCTTGTTGCGGGTCTGCTCATCGGGTTCAGTCTTGGAGTGGATGTAACCGGTTGGTTCCGCAAGCAGCTATTCGGCTTCGTTCGCCTGCGATGTACATTGCGCTCGTTCTTGTCATTGTCGCTGCCTGGTGGCAAAAACGGAAGAGCGAGAAGACTGCCAACCCAAATATTTAAGTCTCGGCAGAGCATCACCGCTAGTGTTGCGTCGACCATCTGAGTCGGCAGCACTTACCGGAGAAGTGGAATTTCAATAACGGGTCGCCTTTTATTTCGAGGCCCGGAGAGTAGCCACCAACCCACGCATGATCTCAAAGCCAGCCTCGCTGCAATAGTGCCCCTTTTCTAGTGGCGGATAAGCCAGCCATAACTCGCGACACTGGATTCGCACAGTTTCAAGATAATCGTCGGCTATTCTTACGGAGGTGAAATCATCCCAGTCCCATTTGCCGCCCGTTCCATTAAGGAACTGCTCGATGTAGTCTGCCACTTCAGACTTGGTTCTTTGAATGCTGCCCACTTCAGGTCCCTTTCTGCCCGAGGCAATCGAAAGTATATCTCCAAGTATGAAACAGGCGGGAGATCTCTCCTTCGCCATTTGCTTTCGGTCTGATTAACGCGGAATCTCTAACGACGCCGGCCGTGTCAAGAGTTTTTTCTCTTCTTTAATACCAAACTCGAGCACACTTCTCCGTCGGCGCACGAAGTGCGTCTCCCTGCCGCTTCTGTTCCTCTGTGTCACCCTAACCTGCTCAGCCCGTTTACTCTCATCAACTCAGTGTTGCCCACCAAACATCTCTTTGATCACCATCGACCATGATGATTTATTCGAACTCCCAGTCC
>Ga0210403_10001820_pt1 | contig 19767 bp, 18 predicted proteins | sample IncBWC19MmetaG_FD_150863 | JGI IMG/M metagenome (GOLD analysis project Ga0210403, IMG submission 150863) | Forest soil microbial communities from Barre Woods Harvard Forest LTER site, Petersham, Massachusetts, United States - Inc-BW-C-19-M | ecosystem: Environmental > Terrestrial > Soil >... | reverse complement strand
TCTCTGCGTTCGTATTCATGGATAGTTTGTGCAATCCAGGGGAAATGGTTGAACTCTTTAGTGATGCGCCTTAACGCTGCTTCTTCTCGTTCATCCTTAGAGGCTAGTTCCTCATTTGCGGCAAACGTTGAAGTATCATCAGCATACACTTCAACGATATCATGCGCTGTGGCATATTGGGCAATCTTGCCGACGTCAAGTTTTGAATCAATCTGTGGTGCGAGAGCACAGGCTAAAAAGGCTAAAGACCAGGAATGCTCGGCATCATTTTCCCAACGTCGCTCGCCAATCGGCAATGGCATGCCTCGTTTTATGTGGTAAAAGGGCAGGATTATTTTTCGTATGAGGTCTTCTATATCTGCGTGAGTGGGTTTATTCATTGGTATTAGTATACTCTTCGTAGGGTTACCTCAGTCGAGGTCGAGAAGCTCTGTACACAAGCTCTAGAAACCTTAATCAGACTTACGGCTACGATCAACAACAAGTCCATAGATTACAGCGCCAACTGCAATCATCCAACAGGTTGCCATTATCATTGAGCTGAAGTTTTTATTATAGTCAACGAAGCTCATGCCGTTAAAGAAAGCTGTAAGCGTAAAGAGTGCCGCGACACTACCAACTATAGTCCAGATTTTACTGCGCTGAAGGATGCTATTGATAAGTAACCCCGCCGACGCCAGCACTAATGCCAAAGCCAGGTACGCATGAAAGGCCAGCGGCCAACCACCTTGCCCAGATAAGGCCCATATCAAGCTGTGGAATGATCGGCTGAAATATTCTGGTCCTGAGCTGCCGGGATGGGTCTCAGGTATCGTCACAAAAAGATTCAATACCATGCCAGCTAAAAACTGTAAGACGTAGCCAGCTAGTAAACCAATTGCATGTCGGCGTAATTTTATAGTGTTCATGTTTTTATTTTATCATGATGGTCTCCGCGCCATAAAATATCTCCTGGCTGTGACACAGAACCCCCACTGTTAGAAGACAGTCTTCTAGAATCCACCTGGGTCTGATCCTTCTTCAGCACCATTTCCCCGTCATCCCCGGCTACGATCGGGGATCCAGTGAGAAATGGGAGATTCTTTTTTACTAGATTTGTGAGTCAAGTTGGGAATGATGGTAGAAAGTGTGGATCAGACCTCATATTCCCAGCCAGGTTGCCAGGCCTTGGATTTTCGCCAATCTTCTTCTATGGCTTGTCGCCACGTTTTACCTTTTATAAGCACGTCGAGAGCTAATTGGGGAGCTTGGTGAGCGACAATAGCAATATGTTTACCGTCGTAGTTTTGTTTTAAGAATTCCAAAAAACTTTTGATGCGCACTTCGGCATCTTTGTAGCTTTCGCCATTGGGGAAGGACTGATAAATAAAAGCTTCTAGGTTATCTTTGAATGTATCTGGCTTGCCATTCATATCACCATAATTACATTCACGCAGGCGCCTGTCTTGAATAATTTTATACTTGTCGCCAAAACCAAGTTGAGCAGAATCAACTGCCCGCTTTAGGTCAGAACAAAAAACCGCATCAAATTTATTGTCGGCAACTTGCGCACCGAGTCTTGTTGCTTGCTCTAAGCCAGCTTCGGACAACTCACCAGGTAGCCAGCCAGTAGCCAGGTGGTTTTTATTGTCGGTGGTTGTGCTGTGAACGAAGTAAGTTATACGCAGGCTCATATCGGATAAAGTTTATCATATGCTAAAGTAGATAACTCTCAGTACTAACTCGCATGCACCTTTGTCTCTAGCCCACGTTACAGTCATCCTCGATCCCTACCTAAGAATCTAGAGAAAAATGGTTTCCTGATTATTCATGGACATGAAGAGGTAATCCGAGGATGGCAGATAATGCGCCAATATGCACCGCCGCAGTTGCACGTAGTGCTTCAGAATCATACCCAGCAGGCTTCAATGCATTATCGATCATTCCTCCGGGACCGAACATACCATAATCCACGCCGTAGACTGAGTGGTCCTCATCCAATGGCGGGCCTAGTGTGGTGCCTGGAACAGTGTTCACGAGGATCCCGGCGGCAGCAATCTTACCCAAGTCCATCCGTATCCTTACAAGTGGCCCAAGATCTTTGATCACTCTTTCGGGGGAGTGTACACCGCCAGCTTTTCGAAAACTATCCATGACTTTCGAGACAGCTATAACATCTTCCAGCGTTAGATCAGGGTCTATCGAAAAGATACGTTCGAGAACTGCAGGTGTAGGATTCGCCATGAGTTCAAACGAAGGCTCGCCAACAGAAATCGCCAAACAATCTTCGTGAATGGTGCGTAGAATACGAGCTACATTAAGGGCATGCGATGTTTCCGGACTTATTTTATGGGCTGCTTGGTCGCCTGTTTCTTGTACTCCTGATAACCTCGCTGCGCCATTCGCAATAATATTAATACCGTGCTCTCCACCGTAGGCCATGCTATAAGGCTGATCTCCTAGGATCGGACAATCAGGGTCTGGACGGCGCTTATCTGCGCAACCGACAGCATGTTGACCGTGTCGGGGGGATATTTCGGCTGTCACAATACGAGAACTAGCCGATTGTGGATCAAACTCACTCATCTTATACCTCTATAAAACTTTATTATCTAGACGCCATAAACTGGCCCATCATCGCTTTATATCACGCATGCCAAAGCTTCACGACTCATCAAAGTACCCCGAATTTTAATGGGAAGTTTGCGCTGACGCATATCATAAACAAAAAGAGATTCTGTCGAACCAGAATTTGATCAACGGTTATGATATCACAGTTTGCCAAACTGTAAATAGATTAATTGCTTGTCAGAGTTATCTCAAACTATCTACCTAAATCTCTAGAACATCTATTAGAAGATCTAGTAGGAATAAGAAATTCTTTTTCACTGGATTCCCGATCGGAGTCGGGAATGACTAGGAGCGTGAATCAAATGCACATAGAAATTACCTAATTTAGGTATAATTAACACCTAATATGTTATCCCAAATAAAATTACTGCTTGCTATGTGCTGGTTTGAAGCCCAGCGGTTTAGAGCTTACCCCCTAGAAATTGTTGGAGGGCTTGGATCACGACTAGCCGAACTAGCATTATTCATAACCTTTTGGCTTATTGTGGGGAGGTTTTCTGCCAATGGAGCAATTCGGCCACTCGATGTTATCAGCTATTACATGATTATAACCGGCTTTATGCCATTTTTTTATTTAGGCTTTGGTATTGCAGGTACTACCATTGAGATGATAAAGAATGGTGAGCTCAGTCAAGTCTTAATAAAACCCGTCAACCCATTGCTCTATCCTTGGGCACAGCGCACAGGTCAAAATCTGATTAACGTACTATTTGGCTTGTTGCAGATATCTATAGGTATGTATATTTCGGGCGGCATAAAGCCCCATGCCTGGCAATTCCTGGTACCAGTAGTGTTAAATATGGCGTTACTTAATGCTGCCTTTAATATTGCCATTGGGACCCTAGGCTTTTATATGATTGAGGCTCGACCACTCAAGAACTCGTTATTAGTATTGATTAGTTTTTTGAGAGGCGAGAGGATGCCAATCTTCTTAATGCCAGCTAATGTTGTCGGTTTTTTAATGCTAACCCCGTTCCCGGCAAGCCAATATCATCTAGCCATTTTGCTGCAAGGTACGCGCTTGCCATTATGGCATGATGTATGGGTCGGCACTGCTTGGGGGGTAACCCTTTTCTTGGCTTCGTTGTGGCTATGGAAGCGTGGGTTACGTCGTTACGAGGCGGTTGGTATATGAAAAACCTGTTACGTAACGTAAGGTTGGCGGTTGCAGTTTTTAGAGTACAAGCTCAGGCCGAAAAAGCTTACTTGGGCAGCTTTTGGTCATCTACAGTTTCTAAGCTTATGTATAATGCTGTTTTTATAACTTTTATTGATTTGCTTTTTAGGCGTACAGGTAATATTGGCGGTTATTCAAAAAATGACTTTATATTCTTGCTTTTAGTATCTCAAATCGGCTGGTATATATCTTTTTACGGCATATTTAAAGCGCTATCTGGATTAGTTGAGACAGTCAGGAACGGTGCTTTTGACTTCTTGCTACTTAAGCCAGTTCCCCACAGATCATTCTTATATGCTAGCAATTTGCAGCCTTATGATTTCTTGTTAACGGCAATGCCCAGCCTTTTAATCGTTGGCTCTATCATTCATTGGAGTACACTTGAACTCACCCCTGTATCTATTTTGCTGGGCGCCTTAATAAGTTTGTGCGGGATAGTTATATGTAATACTCTAATGTTTGTTCTAATAACGCCAGTTTTTAAAGCTGGCGAGGCAACAGATATTTTGAATATCTTCCACTCTATAAGTAGTGCAGTCCAGATGCCATATAGTAAACTGCCGTTTTTTATGCGGATTATGAGCCTTACGCTGCTGCCGCACTTGCTTATATCCGCTGCTGCCACCGAATTGATACTAAGACCTGCTAACGCATTGTGGATTATACCGCCTGCAGTCTTAGCAGCAGGGATAGCTATAGTTGTGTTTCAATGGTTGTGGCGATATGATCTTAAAAATTACACTTCAGCCTCATCGTGATTCTAAATTAAAGAATAGATAAAAGGGGTGAACCTATGTCAATCATAACAGCCAGTAACCTGCGTAAGACCTACCGTAGCCGGGGCAATCGTCATATTATTGGTGGTATCTTTAAGCCCGATTGGCGATATAAACACGCAGTAGAAGAGGTTAGTTTAGTGATTGAGCCGGGCGAATCTGTGGCTTTTTTGGGTCCAAATGGTGCCGGCAAAACTACTACCACAAAGATGTTGACTGGTTTGATATACCCTTCAGCTGGCAAGCTAAAAGTACTCGGTTACACACCTTTTGATCGTAATCACAACTTCTTGAAAAACATCGGCTTAGTTATGGGCAATAAAGCCGGCTTAAATTGGGATTTATCGGCTCAGCAATCTTTTAGCCTATTGCAAAAAATATACGATATCCCTATGTCAAAATTTGAACAACGCGTAGAAGAACTGTGTGCCATGCTAAACGTTAAACATGTTCTCGACACACAAGTACGAAGATTAAGTTTAGGTGAACGCATGAAGCTAGAACTTGTTGGCGCCATATTGCACGACCCAGGAATATTGTTCTTGGATGAGCCCACCATCGGTTTAGATATTGGCTCCAAGAAAAGCGTTCGTGAATTCTTACGCTATCTTCACTCCCAAGGCAAAACACTGATTCTGACCAGTCACGATATGGACGATATTGCCGAGGTCTGCCAACGAGTGATTGTTATCAACCACGGCAAGATTATATACGACGATTCTATGGTCAGCCTGAACAAACAATATGCTCATGTTCGATATGCACGCTTGGAGTTTGCCGATAAAGTACCTAGCCAAACACAGCTCAAGACCTATGGGCGATTAGTGAGCCTGAACGATAGTGTGGCTGTCTTAGGTATTCATAAAAGTGAGGTTATGCAGGCTGCCACCAAGATAGCCGAGGATTTTCCATTGCAAGACATCACTATCGAACAGGTGCCGCTAGAGGTAATAATCAGTGATCTGTACGGTAAGGTATAAAGCTTCTTAGCCTTTAGGTGATGCGTAAGCTGACCACACTCTCACTTTTTCATAACCCCTCTTAAACGAAACACTTGTCTTTAAAATATTAGGTTAAGTGGTAGACAGCTCGTGGTTATGAAAAAGTGAGAGTGTGGTCAGTCGTGTAAGCGCCTATGCTTTTTATAAGTATCCATTAAAGTTGCGCAGGCTGCTAAATCAATGTTATGATGCAGACAGATTTTGAAGGAGGCTTAAGTGGGACACGCGAGACGGACTGTGATTTTTTTGGTGGCTGCCATAGCAGTGTTGCTAATTTGGAAACTTAATATTCTAGGGGTGGTTTTTTTATTTTTATTGGCCGGAGTTGTACCTGGCACATCACTAAGCGTTCCGCCTTTTCTTATGCTAACCTTGCTTGGAGTGATGGGGATAGCAGTGTTTAATTGGACAAAGCGCCAGCAGTTAATTAAAGAGATACGTAGTCAGACACAAAAACACAAACAACCATCTCGATCAGAACAGCCACATGGCCCTCTTCGCCGACGCTTTACGGGCGTTACATAGTTGTGGTTATAGGCGCCAGCTGACCCACACACTTTTTTATAACCACGAGCTGTCTACCACTTAATCTAATATTAAAGACTAATTTTCTCGTTAAAGAGAGGTTATAAAAAAGTGTGTGGGTCAGCTGGCGCCGGTATGCTTGTGGAGGTCACGCATCAGCAGGCATAATGCTTTCTGCCCATAAACGTAATTCTTCTAACGCGAACTGTTTATCTGTTCCCTGAACGGCCGCTTGTTTTGCAAGTTCTCGCACATAACCTGGCAAGCTGGACTTCAGGCGCTCGTTACGATACATATCCCATTGTGACTGATCTGCCGAAGATAAGCTTTTAGGATAATTACGAGCTTTATAACGCAATAAGAGTTCTTTTAATCGTTTATCGGTAAACTCGGGATTTATAGAGCTAAGGCCAAGCTCATCGGCAGCCCGAACGATCCGCATCTTAGTTTTATCACCCTCTGCAACAAAGCCATCGTATAATTGACCGTCTACATCGGTAGTTTTAGCATAGTCGTTTGGCATAGCAAATAACTCTTGCAGCTTTTGCCCTAGATTACTTTTACTGAGCTTAGCTAAATTTTTCTTAATATCTTCAAGATTTAGTGCCAGCCTGGATTGGGCATCAGCATCAAGTACCCCCAGTGGAGCCACAGCCGGGCATTTGTTAAAGGCCAGCTCTTTAACTGGTAATGGTACAAAACTTGGTGATTTACGTTCTTCGTACGGTGTCTGACGTATCGCTAGCAGCTCTTTAGTAGATTTATTGGCCCACAGGTCAGGGTCATGTCGTAAATCATAGACCACAACACTGCCTGGCCGCCCGCCTGGGGCTATTGGTACAGCTACGGTTGTATGTAAGATGTCTTTGGAATATCGCCCAGAAGTATAAACAAAAGGCTGTGGATCATCCAAATTCGCTAGCTTTGCTACATTCGACTTAGCGCGGTTACTATATAAATAATCAAATAACTTGGGTTGCTTAGTTTTGATTAGTCTAGCTAGATCTATTAGTACCTGCACGTCGCTTAAGGCATCGTGGGCGGAAGTGTGTTGCAGACTATTGGCTTTGGCTAATAACTCCAGGCGATTGGTTGACTGGCCGTCTGCATCTACAGGCCATTCAATGCCGGTGGGGCGGAGAGCACGGGTCATGCGAACTACATCCAGCATATCCCAGCGTGACCGACCGTCCTGCCATTGCCATTCGTATGGATCGTAGAAATTGCGATACAGGGTGTAGCGCATGAACTCGTCATCAAATCGTACGCTATTAAAGCCTAATATAGTTGTACCTGGAGTTAAAACCTGGTCGTAAAGTTGTTTTAAAAACTCTGGCTCGAGATAGCCTTCTGCGCGGGTCTTTTGTGGCGTAATGCCAGTCACCATGATGGCGCTAGGATCGGGTAAAACTTCGTCTGTTAGAGACACTAAAAGATTGACTGGCTCACCTACAGGTGTAAGATCAAGGTTTGTGCGTTGGCCGGCAAATTGCATAATCCGCTGACTTTTAGGGTCAAATCCAGATGTTTCTAAATCATAAAAAAAGAATGTTGGTGTAAAATGTTGCATTAACTAAGCCCGGCTCCCGAGTTTGGACTTATAAAACCAAACTTTTACAGTATCCAGAACTAATAAATATAGCAGTGTGGCTAAGCAGACTGTCGCTAAGAGCTGGATAGAAATTGCAGAGAACGAAAAAACTTGTCTGGTAAAGGGGACATAAACAATGGCCACAGATAAAGCTGCGGCGGTAAGAAATGCTGCCTTAAGATATCCAGAAAACATAGGCGCCTTCCAAAAATGCCCCCTATTGCGCACCGACAGAATCACAACAAAGCCTATTAGTGTTAGAAATAAATAAAGGCACGTTTGTGAAACTTCGAGCGGCTGACTTTTTACGAGCGTAAAAAATAATATTTCAGATATGGCCGTGAAGGTCCCTAAAAAGAAGGATATTAATAACAGTGAGCGAGTACTGTAATGACTTGGTCGGGACAGTTCATGAACGCTAACGTTATCGGTTGCGATGGCAATCAGAGGCACGTCGCCCAGTAGGCTGGTTAGCAATAATTGAATAACCAGCAAAGGCAGGTTAGTGGATGCCAGATATAAAGCGCTTAATGCAAAAAGGTTACCAAAATTTCCGATCATAGTGTAACGAATATATTTATTGATATTAGAAAAAATCAGTCGACCATAGTGTATGCCGTTGATGATAACTCCAATATCGTTATGTAGTAGCAGAATATCTGCACTTTCTTTGGCGACAATCGGTAGCATACAAACGGCAATTGCCACATCAGCCAGCTTTAAGGCCGGAGCGTCATTAATGCCATCACCCTGATAGCCAACAATATTACCGCTCTGCTTTAAGAGCTTAATAATTCGATATTTTTGATCAGGATTTAGACGAGCGAAAGCATGGGTCTTGTTGATGACTTCGGTTAGTTGTTTGTCGTTCAGCTTATCAAGTTCGTTACCAACATATACTTTTTGCGAGCTATCTATTAGGCCAACTTCTGAAGCGACATACTGTGTAACCTCACGGCTATCGCCTGAAAGAATCTTTATGGACACTCCAAGTTTTTCGGCCAACTCTATGGTGCGTTTTGCAGTTGATCGCAGAGGGTCTTCTAGCGCTACAAAGCCGACGAATTTCAGATTGTCTTCGTGTTTCAGAATATCAAAATCATCACCGACATGATGTAGTTTTTTGTAAGCTATACCTAGATGTCTAAGACCTTGCTGGCCGTCTTCTTGAATAATTTTACGATACTCCTTAGCCTTTGGGTCGTCAGTAAGCTCTAATAAGGTTTCGACCGAGCCAATTTCTATAAGATAGGTGCTGTGCGCGTCTGCACTTACTACTCTGCGACGTCTAGCGGCCGGGTCAAAAGGTAATTCCATGAGTCGTTTATAACTTCTAGCTGCTAGCTGCTCGGCTTCGGGCACGTAGCTTAGAAAGGCCTTATCGAATGAAGTCTGGAACTTCTTTCTTTTCTCGTCTAGAGTTTCTAAGCTGGCAATAGCTAACTCTCGGAACAGCTTGGGGTCATCGGCTATCAATTTTTGGACTGTTTGCTCGTTTCTGGTCAGAGTGCCTGTCTTATCGCTACATAGAACATTTATATTACCTAGATCTTCAACGGCCGTCAGAGTTTTAGCTATAACATGTTGTCTGGCTAGTCGTAGAGATCCGCGGGCCAAGGTAACTGTAACAATAACCGGCATGGCTTCTGGCACGACAACCACTGCTAGGGCAACAATAAATAGTATTAGCGAACTGATTTGCGAGACGTCGTGTATCAGAATAAGTTTTAATCCGAATACTACCGCCATGGTTAAAAAAGTGATCTTAATCAAGGATGAGCTGAACGAACTGAGAGATTGTTCGAACTGAGTAGTGCGCTTATAAGAACTAGTTAAATGTGCTATTTTACCAAGTTCGGTATTCTCGGCCGTGGCATAAACATAACCCTTGGCCTCACCTTGTTCGACAGTGCTACCGGCATAAACCAGATTGTTTGCGGCGCGAGTTGTTTTAGTGACTGGCATAGACTCACCAGTTAGTTGGGACTCGTCAACTACAAAATCGTTAACTTTAAACAAACGAGTATCCGCCGGGACTATGTCTCCTTCGCGCAAGATTACTAGATCGCCCGGCACTAGCAATCTTTCAGGCACCAGAGCTTCTTTGCCGTCGCGTTTTACTAAAACTTCTTTGCTCACCAGGTTTTGTAGTTTTTCGACGGCTTTTTCTGTTCTAAATTCTTGATAAAAGCCTAGGCTAGTGTTTATTAGGAGGATAGCGGTAATTACGATGCCGTCACTAATATCCTGCAAAGCAAAAGACAAAATTCCAGCCGCGACCAGTAGATATACTAGAGAGCTTTTAAACTGTCTAGCCAGCAGCTTATAGGCGCTATGTTTAGGTCCAGACGAAAACACATTGTAGCCATATTTATTCAACCGATCCATTGCCGTAGACGCAGACAGTCCATCTGGGCCAGTTTCTGGTATAGACGGTTCAGTTCTGGGAATGTCAGGCATGATCTTAATATATCAGCTTTGGCTGGCTAGTGCACAATACCTGACCCCCCACTTTTCTTCAAACGGGTGACATCCGGTGGGGCAGCACCCAAAATTGTTTTTACTAATGTAAAAAAATTTTAGGGGCAGACTGGATGGCAGGACCCGTGCAGAAAGAAAAGAAAAGTGAGGGTAGGTCAGGTACAATATCTTTGATGACACTAGACAGTCCCATAACAGCCATAAAAGGTGTTGGTGAGCAATCAGCTGAAAAATTTCTGAAGCTTAATCTAAAAACAGTTAACGATTTACTGTATTTTTTGCCAAGACGATACGAGGATTTTTCGCAGATCATGCCTATTGATAGTATTAGGCCGGGTAAGATTACTGTTCAAGCTCGTGTTGAATCAGCCACTAACCGATATGTGCGACGGGCAATGCAAATTACCGAAGCCGTGCTGACTGATAAAACTTCAAAAATTCGAGCAGTTTGGTTCAACCAGCCGTATCGGCTAGCTCAGCTCAAAAAAGGTGAGGAGTTTTATTTTTCTGGTACCTATGAACTTCGGCGCAATCAATATGTTTTAAGTAATCCGGCCGCCGAGCGTGTTAGCGATTTAACGACCAATACTGGCCGCATTTTACCGATATATCCTGAGACTAAAGGCTTAAAATCGTCTAAGATTCGCTCGACAATGCTTGAGTTGCTGCCACTTATTAAGATGCTGCCTGAGACTCTGCCTGAGGTTATAATCAAACGCGAAAACTTGATGAGTATAAATGATGCATTACGATGTCTGCACTTCCCAGATAGTACGGATGAATTCGAACGAGCTCGCGAACGCCTGGCGTTCGAAGACCTACTAGTTTTGATGCTATCTATGCTGACCAACAAGCAGGCGAATGCCCAACTATCGGGGTTGGCTGTGGAGTTTAACCAAACATCTGCCCAAGAGTTTACTAGCAGCCTGCCATTTAAGATGACGAATGCCCAACGTCGTGCCGCCTGGGAGATTCTGCAAGATATAGCTAAGCCATCGCCTATGAATCGTTTATTGCAAGGTGATGTTGGCGCTGGCAAAACTGTCGTAGCAGCCATGGCGGCTTTTTTAACAGCTAAAGCTGGCTATCAATCTGCTTTGATGGCGCCAACAGAAGTGCTGGCCTCCCAGCACGCGGCTACGCTTTTAGAGTTATTACAGCCACTTGGTGTAAGTGTTGGCCTGATGACAGGTGGTCTCAAAGCAAAGGCAAAGAGCTTGCTGCAAAAACAAATCGAGGGTGGGGGTGTGCATATTGCTGTCGGCACCCAGGCTCTACTTAGCAAAGATGTTAGATTCAATAAGCTAGGGCTGGTCATTATAGATGAGCAACATCGGTTTGGTGTTCAGCAACGTGCTGAAATATTATCTAAAAACCACGCCACAGCTCATCTTCTGAGTATGACTGCCACGCCAATCCCCCGCAGTCTACAGCTGACAGTTTATGGCGACCTCGATATATCGGTAATCGATCAATTGCCAGCTAATCGCACTCCAATTATTACCGAAGTCTGCACGCCGCATAATCGAAAAAAAGTATACGGTTTGATTGATAGCCAATTAGACGCTGGTCACCAGGCCTATGTAGTTTGCCCGGTTATAGGCAATAGCGCACTCGAGGAGTTAAAAAGTGTCGAGGCTGAGTATGTATACTTGAAAAAAACAGTCTTCGGCCATCGCAAATTAGGCTTGTTGCATGGTCAGCTAAGGCCAGAAGAAAAAGCAGCTGTTATGCAAGAATTTAAGGCCGGTAATATAGAGATATTAATTACAACCACAGTTATAGAAGTCGGTATAGATGTGCCAAATGCTACTGTAATGTTAATCGAGGGCGCTGAACGTTTTGGGCTGGCGCAGTTACATCAGCTACGTGGGCGGGTAGGTCGTAGTGAATATCAAAGTTATTGTTATTTGATACCTTCGTCTGGCAAGCAACTACCAGCTAGACTGCATGAACTTGAAATTTCTCAAGACGGTTTCTATCTAGCAGAAGCTGACTTAAAATTACGCGGCCCGGGCGAAATCTATGGTGAAGCTCAACACGGTGCTATGCCACTGCGACTGGCTGGGACAACTGACCTAAAGCTAATCAAGCGTGCCAAGGCTACAGCCGAATGGTTACTCGCAGAAGACAAAAATCTGCTACAATGGGAGGAATTGAATCGTCGTATAGACAATTATCGTAAGCTCAGAACATTGAATTGATATTATGTATTCAGGCACTACAATCCGTCACACTTCTGGCAATTTGCTGGGGGCACACCAAAAAATTGATCGTGTAGCGCGCAAAGCTTTAGAGCGTTCATTGCCAAATTCTGCATTTCCGACCATAAAACAGATTTTGTATTTTGAAGGTGTTAACGGACCCGACGGCCTTAAACGCAAATCGCCTGCCAAAGATGAACCTTGGCATTATTATGATCCCACTGACCCAGGTGATGTGAGCCTTATAGACATGATGGACAATCATACTGTCAATTTAACTAAGGCCCTAAAAGACAAAAATCACGAGCGGGCTGCTTTTGAATCTGCCTGGCTGGCCCACGCTGTAGTTGATGGTTTGACCCCGGCTCATCATTTTCCACTTGAGGCTGCACTCAACGAATTGAGAGGTGAGGGCTTAGAGACTCGAACTAGCCTGAAAGATAAATTAATTATCCGCCAAGTCGGCGACACCAAACGCCAAACTCTTGCCAAAAACTGGCGTTATTGGGGCGCAAAGGGGATTATGACCACTCACGGGCTTTACGAATGGGGAGTGGCAGCTACAATTGCGCCACTGGTACTTAAAAAAGGCTACCCTAATGGCAACGAATTAATCCGGGTTCGTGATGAGGGCATAACACCATTGTTTCGGGAAGCTGCCGCTCATATATATAGCCTAAATATGTACGAGGCTTTTTATAAAAGTGGCTGGACTCGCAAGTTAGTCAGGCAGACACGAGCCGAGCTGGCTCCGTTGCTGGTGAAGATTGTCGCTCTAGCCTGGTATGCAGCAGCTTATAAAGCCTACGGGAACAAGAGTAAATAGTTGCCTATTGGCCGTAAGTTAGTTTGTGTAGACCGGCGCGGCCAATAACAATTTGATTACCTGGTTTTAAGCCTTGGCGTATCAGTTCGTGTATGATGCCCATTTTGCTGATAATATCCCATAATCTTCGGCGACCTGGTTCGGTATCAAAGTTAGTGCGAGCTGCAAATTTTTCGATCTTGTGCCCAGTCACTATAAACCGATGGTCGTCACGTCGGACATGCCAAGCGTCATATTGCTGCTGAGGCGCTAGCCCTATAACTGGCAACTCATTGGATGTTTCATTGGCGTCTCGCTGTTCGTCAATGACTTTTTGTGCTGCTAGTCGTACTTGATCGATTAGAGACTTGGCTGAACGTAAGAGCTCGGTTACACCGATGTGTGCTTGAGAAGAAATAGCAAATATTGGAGTATTAGCTGGCACAACTTGGCGGAGCTTATCCATCTGTTGCTCAATGCCATCTGCTGGTAACCCCTCAATTTTAGTCAAAGTTACAATCTGAGGGCGAGTAGCCAGCACTGAGCTATAGGCAGCTAATTCTTGATTGATTGTTTGGTAAGCTTTGGCGACATCTGGTTCGTAAATATCAATCATGTGTATCAACACCTCGGTGCGTTCTACGTGGCGTAAAAACTCATCACCCAAGCCTTTGCCTTCTGCTGCGCCTTCAATCAGGCCAGGAATGTCAGCAACCAACAACGAACTATCATCCACTTCTGCCACACCTAGGTTAGGGGTAAGGGTGGTGAACGGATAATCTGCGATTTCGGGTTTAGCGTTACTGACCACTGACAAGAAAGTCGATTTGCCAGCATTAGGGAAGCCCACTAGCCCGACATCGGCTAACAATTTTAGTTCTAGGGTTAGATCAAGAATCTCACCTTTTTCGCCTAGTTCTGCAACTTTTGGTGCCTGGCGGGTCGAGGATTTAAAGTGAGCGTTACCGAAGCCACCATCACCACCACGGGCAATTATGTGTTGCTGGCCCACTAGCACTACATCGGCTATCATTTGGCCATCATGCATAACCTGAGTGCCAACTGGTACGTTGACCAACAGATCTTGGCCTGCCTTGCCATGTCGCCTACGCATATCGCCTCGTTGGCCATTTTCTGCCTCTACCTCGTGTTTAAAACGAAAAGCCGCCAGAGTATTAACATTCTGGTTACCTACAAAGATAACACTACCACCACGGCCGCCATCGCCGCCATCAGGGCCGCCTTTATCTACGAATTTTTCGTGCCTAAAGCTAACATGGCCATTACCGCCATCGCCGGCCTTAACTTGAACTGTAGCTTTATCGACAAACATTGAGCTTTATTATAAAGCATTAGGAACAGATTGACTAATCAGACTGACCTGCACTATCTTTTTTCTATCCAAGGGGGTATAAGCATAGTGCAACCGGAACGAGCTTTAGCTCGTTCCGCGTGTAACGCACCCGAGGATAGAAAAAAGATAGTGTAGGTCAGCTAGGGGTTTTGTCACTATCACAATCCTAATCGCTGCGAACAGGCTGGCCAAGGTTGCCAGCCACGGCGCTGATAGGTCTCATAGGCTTTCTGGTCTTGAATGCTGGCGGGTGCTTCGCTTGGGATAGTGTAGCCGCCATAACCAGCCCAAGTACTAATATTAAACTGGTAGGCACCGTAATATCCGTTGCCACTGTTGCGGTCGTAGTTGCCCCCAGCCTCGCAGCTTCTTAAGGCGGCAAAAGCTTCATCGATATTACCAGCAAAACCCTTACGCTTGATCCCAATAACTTCTACTTGATCTTTAGGTTGGATAGTCACGACACTTTGAATTTCTTTGCGAGATACCTCTTTGCCATTTTTTAGATCTATTTCATAAGTGACCACTCGCTTGCCAGGTGTGCCAGCCTCTTTAATCTCTTTGTAACCGACATCTTGGTCTGCATCTTGGATCTTTTGGACGCCAAATGTGACCGCCTGTTCTTCGTTGATTGTCTGAACGCCGTTACGATAAACGTCGACTGTCGTACCGGCACTAAGAGGTGTGTCAACCGCAGGCGAAACGCCGTCGCTACTGCCGATTGATATTTTTTTCTCTTTTAGCAACTCGGCTACTGTCTTAGACTGCGTGTGTATAGCGATAGCTTGGCCGTACAATACTAGTGATACTGGGGTGGAACGCAGAATAGTCAATTTTAGGCCGATACCGCCTTCTGCTAAGAAATCATCGATTCTGGATAAAGTGAAGATGTCTTCGTTATATGTAACCAAACCAGCTGCTTCAGCAATCTTTTTTGCGCTTTGGTAGGGGCTCATTATTACATAGCGATGTTCGCCATCTATAACAGTTACTGGTCTTGCCCGGTAGACATTAATAGTATAATTCTGGGCGATCAGTTTAGTGTCTGCACCTGGCTCAACACTATCATGTGCGCCAACTGATATGTTAGCTCGCTGGAGCACTTCACTAACAGAGGTGGCATTAGTAGCTACGATTTGCTCTTGATTATCATGATAGATAGTGACGATTCGTTCGTTGCCAGCATGTACGGGGTTCTTTAGTAGTGAGCCAAAAAACAAGCCAAACAAAAACAAAGTCGCAGTGACCACGGCAAATCCTGTAAACTTCCTTACAATGTATGGTATGTTCATGAAATTAACGTGGTGATTATAACAAACAATGCTAGTTACCAGCAAACTCACCTCTGTTAATATTTGCCTGAGACAAGCCATATGCTACAATAAACAGCAATCAAATATGAAACAACAATTTTCGCAGTTTCTGCTCAGGTGGGCTCTTAATGGTTTTGGATTATGGATTGCGGCACGTTTGTTGGCAGGCCATGGTTTTATGTATGACGCCGGTCAGGGCCTAAGTCTATTCTTTTTTGCTGGGTTGGTATTATCTATAGTCAACGTTATATTAAAACCAATAGTCGTTATCTTATCTTTACCAGCTATTCTACTAACCCTCGGCCTGTTTACTTTTATCGTGAATGGCTCTATGGTTTATCTGGTAGGCAGGCTTGTGCCAGGTCTGGAAGTCCATTTTTGGGCTGCAGTGCTTGCTGGTATGGTCATCAGCTTGATAAACTACGTACTGACAAGCCTACTAGATTTATCTGCAAAGGAAACAAAGTGATTAGAAACACCATTTTACCACTCGTAACAGTTGTGTCTGCCGTTCTTATGGTTGCAAGTATATTGCTGCAAGCTCGTGGGGCAAGTTTAGGTGCCGGGTTCGGTAGCTCTGGCGAGTTTTATACGACTCGTCGTGGGACCGATAAAAATTTGTACGAAGCAACTATAATACTAGCAGCCATCTTTGTTGGATCGCTACTAGTAGGTCTGCTGCTTAAATAGATATAAGTCAGGGGTAATTTTTGTAATGAACGCGCGACTGCGTAAATTACGCTTAGTAAACAGTAAGAAGTTCAAGCGCGGTTGGCAAGAGATAGAAAACGCAACGAGTAGGCATGCTCATCGTTTTATCACTAGCCGCTGGAGAAACTTACAAGAAGTCAGACGACATGCGGTGGGTTGGGCTTTATTAGTTTTGGCTTTATCTATGGCAACTTTTTGGCAAAGTGCGCAGTTGGCTAAATTATATACAGTCGAGGCTCCTAGCAAAAATACCACTTATACCGAAGGAGTGTTTGGTGCAGTCGAGAACCTAAACCCAATCTTCGCTAGTACACCGGCTGAACGCTCGGCTTCACGACTATTGTTCGCTAATCTTTTAGATTACGATGAGCATAGTCAGTTAGTGGGCGAACTCGCAAAAAGTTGGTCAGTTGATGAAACTGGTAAGATCTACACTCTCACTCTTCGCTCTGATGCTAGGTGGCATGATGGAGTGCCGGTCACATCACAAGACGTTTTGTTTACTATGTCGGCTATTAAAAACGTAGACACTAAATCCCCGCTCTATAGTAGTTGGCGAAGTATAGCTGTAGAAAAGATAGATAATCTCCGTGTGCGCTTCATATTACCCGCAGCCTACGCACCTTTTCTAAATTCTTTAGTGCTGGGAATAATACCTGAGCATGTACTTGGGAGGCTGCAGCCGTCTGAATTACGCAATAACGGCTACAATCATGACCCTATGGTGGCTGACGGGCCATTTATGCTGCAGGACGTGCACGCCGTGGATGTAACGCGGGGCCATTACGTGATTCGCATGAGTTCTAATAAAGATTACTTTAAGGGCGCTTCGCAGCTTAGTACTTTTAATCTGCACAGTTATGCGGACCGTGAACAACTACTTAGTGCTTTTAGGACTCAAGAAGTCGGCGCAGTTAGCGATCTAACAACTCGCCAATTAAACTCTCTAGGGCCTATGGATAACATACAACACACTGAATCGCCTTTATATAATGCGGTCTATGCTTTTCTAAAAACTAGCAGCCCAATGTTACAAGATGTCAGAGTTAGGAAGGCGTTGGAACTTGCCACTGATCAAGCTCAGTTAATCAAAAAGCTTGATGGCCGGGTGAGCCCTGTTACGGGCCCGTTATTGCCAGGGCAGCTTGGGTATAAGGCCGAAACACAACAGGCTGGTACTGATTTGACTCGCGCAAAACAGTTATTGGACGAGGCTGGGTGGAAGGTTGGTCAAGATGGCAAGCGCAGTCGAGATGGTCAACCTTTGCAATTGCAGCTAATGACTGTAAGCGCAGGTGACTATCCCCTGATTGCTGAGGAGCTCATGAATCAGTGGATAAAACTCGGTATTAGCTTTAACGCTCAACAAGTGAGGGCTGATGATATTCAACAAAATGTTATTGCTCCACGGGCTTATGATGTATTAATTTACGAGATTGCCATTGGGCGTGACCCAGATGTATTCGCTTATTGGCATTCGTCACAGGCAACTGATCATGGCTTTAATCTGTCTGATTATAAGTCGGCCAAAATAGATGAGTTATTAGATGGCGCTAGAGGTCATATAGACGTTGCCCTGCGCGAGGCTAAGTACCATAGTTTTATACAACAATGGCTGGCAGATGTGCCGGCAATTGGATTGTACAGACCATCACTTAGTTATGTACAGACTAGACACGTTACTAGTTTTTCGCCTCATCCACTAGTAGACCAAACCTCTAGATATTACAATGTGTTAGATTGGTCTGCCGGCAAAGAGCTTTTGCACCCTACTCTTTAAGAAATGGTCACTAACTTTCTATCCCTCGGGTGCGTTACACGCGGGACGAGCTAAAGCTAGTTCCGGTTGCACTACGCTTATACCCCCTTGGATAGAAAGTGAGTGACCAGTTCTTTAAACGGGGCTTCTCGTGGAACCGACTTATCTGGGCATGGGATTGTCAGCTTAACCGAGTTTAGCCATACTTAAGATGGTAATAAAAGAACCTATTGAGCTGTTGGTAAATCTTGTACGAGGCCTACAAGATTACCGTCTGCAAGCCTAAAGATGGCCAACTTACGACCAGGCACGCTGATGACTCCAGTTTTGGAATCACCATTGGTGATGGGTTGCTTACCAATCTCGGCCAGCGTACCACCCTGCACTTCACTCATAGCGATAGCGCCATCTCTAAGCATATTAGCGTGAGCTTTTTCGATATCTTCAACTTCCCAGAACGTCAGTGGATAATTGACCCAAGGCAATCGACTCAGGCGAATATCAATGCCGTCCTTACCTAAAAACGTGACAGAATTATCATTTTGATATACAGGATCACCCAGTATTTTTGACCAAGCAGTCACGCTGGCCATAAGGTCGCGAGTCGGGTAGACAATGGTTCGTATAGTTTTTACATTTAGCATAGAATTATCTTTAATCATTTTGTCCTTCTATTAAATCAAATTTCATTTGGAATGTATAAAACAACGCTCATTAGTTAGTGTATTATCGTCTCGGCAGACTCCATATGTTATATTAGTTACAATGCGCGAGTGGCGGAATTGGTAGACGCGCTAGCTTGAGGGGCTAGTGCCCGTTTTAGGGCGTGGAGGTTCAAGTCCTCTCTCGCGCACCAATATAAAAGACCAGATTTATCTGGTCTTTTATATTGGTGCGGCGTGTTGGGCTTGAACCGATGGGTCGAGAACTGCCTGTGGCAGTTTGAGGAATCCTAGCTTGGCCAAGCATAAAGTAGCTTGCTACTTTTGCGAGCAGAGAATGACAAGTCCTCTCCGTGAACGTGAATAAATTGGACTGGGTTTTTGTTGCTTGAGCATTAGTACTCTCCATATATGAGTTATGGCAATCTGAGTTTTCATACTTTACGCTCGAATGGAGCAGCTTTGCTGCAAATGAGAGGAAGAGTGGTGGTCCTCTCTCGCCTCGTCTTATGTCCGCTTATAAAACTCCCAAGCATCACTCACCATCTCTTTTAGTGATGGTTGTTGTGGAACCCAGCCAAGTTCCTGCTTGGCTTTGTTGCTAGAGGCAACCAATATGGCTGGATCGCCTTCGCGACGTGGTTTTATTGTAACGTTGATTTTCTTGCCTGTTACTTCCTCAACTACCTGAATGACTTCTTTATTAGAGAAGCCCTTGCCATTACCAAGATTATAAATAGAGTGATGGCTAGGTTGCAGGTGATCTAGGGCGAGCAGGTGAGCGCGGGCCAAATCGGC
>Ga0210403_10001819_pt1 | contig 19792 bp, 14 predicted proteins | sample IncBWC19MmetaG_FD_150863 | JGI IMG/M metagenome (GOLD analysis project Ga0210403, IMG submission 150863) | Forest soil microbial communities from Barre Woods Harvard Forest LTER site, Petersham, Massachusetts, United States - Inc-BW-C-19-M | ecosystem: Environmental > Terrestrial > Soil >... | reverse complement strand
TGCTCGGATGCTGCGTGTGCGGAGCAGTGCGGATACGGCACTAGGAGATTTCGCGCTCGTTGAGATTGCTCAATTGCCGGAAGGGATACGGCTGGGCTATGAAGCACAACGGTCGTTACGCATCGAATTCCCGTGCCACAACAGGTTTCAAATTCCAAGCGGTTTCAATCAACGTCAATCAGCTTGCGAGGCTCGCCATGCCGATTCCCGGAGACTTCATTACGTCCTCAAAACTGTCGTTCACGAGTGAGCTCATTTCTCGTGACAAGATTACGAGTCCATGCACCCTGGCGAGAGAGATCCCAGACAGAATGGAGCGTGATTTTGCAAGGCACGCTTCAAGGGCATGAAGCGCATCGACTAATTCACCATCGGTAATCATTACCGTTTTTCCCTCGATCCGGTCTGCCATTGCTCCAAGCATCAGGGCACAGGCTTGATTGAAACGATGCTGTGCCTCAAGGACCGAAGCAGGCAGCTCCGCATCCGCTCCAAAGAGGCGGTGCTGCATCAGGGCCAACTCCATGAAATACAGGATGCGCAACGATGGCTGCCAACGCCTGACAAACGAACGCGCCTCCATGTGCCTCGCTCGCTTTAGACCAAACTCGAATGGGATAGCGTCGGCCTGCGCGTTCACCTTTTGGAAGTTGTTGGCTATCTTGCTCCGCAACGAACGTATGTGCCTGACATACGTATCGGGATCGCCTGCGGGCAAGGCGTCGGCCAGTTCGGCGATCAATCGGAGATTGTCAGTAAATACATCGATCATCTCCCGCGCCGCTGGTTTTGCCCAGATCCTGTCAAATACGATCCACATCACCATCAAGCCAAGCATGATGCCTAAGACGCGGTCCCGCGCCACTGTGAGAGAGGTCTGAATCGTGAAATCTTGGACATTGACGAAGTAGAAGGCCTGCGCCATCTGAACTCCGAAATACGACAGCCGGGGGCCCGACGTTGCAAACCAGCCAGCGACAGCAGTGACAGCCGCAAAGAGAAGAACGAACTGCGAAATCGTATCGAGATGTGGCAGGATCAACGCCTGCGATCCGATTCCAAAGATAAAGCCCCCCGTTGCGGTGCCCGTAAACTGTAGGACCTGTTTCTGGCGCGACGCGCCGACACTGGAAAGCGCAGTAAGCGCACATGCGGCGAGTGAGGTCTTAAGTCCGTGCCAATTCAAAATGGTGTAGGTGAGGTAGCAGAGGGTTGCAGCCAGGCACCCCCGTAGGGCGAACTTCAGGTATTCGGGGTTGGAGAATGCGTCTCGAACGAAGACCGAAGGGCTTGGGTTTACATACAGTGAAGACGGGATATACGCGTCACTCGACTCGTCTCCTGAATAGACCCGCGGAATGAGGTTGACAGTCTGTACGATCTCAGGCAACAAGGGGACGCCGGAGATTGTGACGCACATCGTCTCATGGACGGGCGGGGCGGTTCTCGTCTCGACGGCCTTTTGTATCTCGTCGAGTTGGGTTAGGACGCGCGCTATTCGCTCCAGATCATCTTCGACGAGGTGGTAGCGCATCTGGGCCATCGTCGATCCGATGTCCATCATGCGGCCAGTGAGAGCAACCACCGCGGTCAACTGCTCGCGATACTGCCGTTCATAGCTTGAATTTGACACGATCCTGCGAAGCCTGCTGGAACCGACCATCGCAAAATGAGCGAGCTGCGTAACAATCGCCTCCGGCACAGAGATCTCTTGAGCGTAGCAGCGAAGCAAGCTGCGCAAAGTGTTCCAGCGCGCCTCGAGCGCCTCAAACAATTCCTCTTTGGGATGGAGCGCGCGAAAGACAAGCTCTACGGCAACGGTGACGAGCGTGCCAACGCCCACGCCGACTGCCTGGCTGAGAGTCCCCTCTACGCGTGCTTCTGCTGTCGTCATCAACTGCCAAGTGGGCAGAATATTCACGACCAGCAGGGCGAAGGCACTTGCGGCTTCGAAGTTTTCAATGGTTTTGATGAAAAAGAAGACGACAAACATGGTGCCTGAAAACCAAAGAATCCGCAGCGTTGGATCATCGGCGAACAGATTGGCGCCCAGCAGAATGAAACAGACTCCGACTGTGTAGCTGACAAAAACGGAAGCGGCGGACTTGAGTGTCTCGTGGATATTCTCTCGCGCAATAAGGAAGGCATAGAGCGTGCCCAGGCCGCCGTCGTGAATCCGGAAAGTCATGATCACGATCATGGTCAGGGTTGCGGCGACCACAATACGCGACGCGGCCACCGCTCTTCCCGGATAAGGCTGTAGCTCGTGCTTGAGAAACTCGCCGATCCAGGCGAGGTACTCGTCCGGTTTGGTGAGCGTAGTTGCGGTCGTAGCCATATTCAGCGGTCTTGCGTCTGCCGGTTTTTGCGCAGGACAACCACGGCAGATTCCCCGATGCGGAGCAGATCCGGCTGGCTGGAGTTAATGCGTATTCGGACCGGGAAGCGTGATGCCAAGTGTACCCAGTCGAGGGTGCGCTGAGCGTCGGGCAAACCCTGAGTGAGCCGGCCAATCACGTCTGCGTCTGGAGTCACTCCGAAGCTGACGCTTTCAACAGTACCCGGAATCCGGCGAGTTGGATCTGAAAGGAGGTAAACGTCGGCGAGCATTCCAGGGTGGACATGTTTTAGCTGCGTTTCGCGGAAGTTACCGATCGCCCACCAAGTACGCGTGTCGATAAGAGTGAACATCTGCTTGCCTGTATGAGCATATTCCCCTTCGGAGATAGTCAGGTTGGTCACGCGACCGTCAAATGGCGCGTAGATGCGGCAATTATTGAAGTTGTATTGTGCGGTATCGACTGCAGAGCTTCTGCCACCGCGGGCTGCCAGCAACGGGTCCAGCGTCGTCACGTTGTGCCCTGCTTGTTCCAGCTGTCGCTGACTCTGATCCAGGCCTGCGTGTGCCTGATTGTTCTGCGCAATTGTGGCCTGGAGAGAGGCCTCTGCGAGTTTCAGCTGCGATCGCGCCTGTTCCACGGCGGCGCTTCGGGAAATCTCGAGGGTGCGCGCCTGGTCTACCTGATCGACGGTGACAAACTGGTCGGCTAACAGCGGCTCAATGCGATGAAGGTTGTCACTCGCGTACCTCAGGTCGCTCTCTGCCTTCATGACACCCGCCTGCGCGTGTGCGACTGCAGCCCTGGCCTCATCGACCGAAGAAGCGGTTTTGGAAACATTAGCCTCTGCACTACTCAGAGCCGATTGTGCAACACCTACGCCGCTGGTTTGAGCTGCAATGGAACGCCGCTCGTTGATGATCGTTCCTTCAAGCTCCGTCTGTGCCGATTGTGCCTGATGCAATGCATAAGCATAGGGACGCGGGTCGATCTCGACCAACAGGTCTCCCTTTTTCACAAACTGGTTATCGGAGACAAATAGCTTGGTAATCGGTCCATCCACCTGGGGCGCCATTCCGATAAAGTTTGCGAAGACTTCAGCGTCATCGGTGCGTGGGTACAGATTTGTCTTACCTAGAACGAGTAGGCCGCTGATGATTGCGTAGAGGACGATCACGCCGCTCAACCATCGGCCGAAATTGCGTCGAGTTTCCTGGGAGTCCATCATGGTAATTTCCCGATCAACTGAAGAAGATCAGCCATAGAGTGAAGGTGCAGGATGCGGCTAAACAGGGGTAGACGATCACGGCCGGCTTGAGCTCCTTGTCCAGACCCGTGTGGACAAGGAGAAAATGGGCCCCGATCGATAGAAAGATCCCCGAGGCAATGCAGAGGATCCATGCAGGAAAGAACGACCCAAGTACGTTTATCGAAGGAGCGCGTTCGCAACCGGAGAGTAGCAGGCATGCTACCAGCTCTGCACATGCAGCGTAGTATGAGCGCATTCGTAACACTCTGTGTTTCCTCATGGCCTTGGATTGGCAGCAGGTGGGATAAGCAGGTCGGCGGTTGTGAATGCCAGATTCGCTACCTGCGATAAAACCTCGGTGCGAGCCGTTACATCTGCTGTGCGCGCGTCGGCTAGCGCCCGTTGTGCTGCAAGCACATCCAGAAGGTTCCGTACTCCAAGATCATATGCTCGTAAGGCTGCAGTATAAGACTGGTCCGACGCCAGAAGTTGTGCTGAGGCTGCTTCCTGCTGGCGAAACGCTGTGTTGGCGTTCGTGTAGGCCCTCCATACTTCATCCTCAATTCGATCGTGCATTGCGTCGATGTCAGCCTGCGCACGACTGCGACGAGCCTTCGCCGCTCTTACTTCGCTCTCGCGTTTGCCGCCGTCGAAGATCGTCCATTTCAGGCTCAACTCCACGTTCCAGTATTGGGGTACACTGGCAAAGAAGCCAGGAAAACCAGGAGTCTGCTGACCATAAGCCCGTTCCTTTCCAAGCGCACTGGAAAGCGAAAGACTTGGCAAGTAGACGGATTTTGCCTTTTGTAGCTCAGCTTCTGCTTCTCGCAGGTGCGCCACCCGCTCCATCAGGTCGGGCCGCTGCTCGAACGCACGATCGATCATCTGATCTGCCGCTTCTGCCAGGTGCGTAGGTGTGGCGAGTTTGTCCATACCTTGGACCGCAATGACTGTATCCGCCTGTAATCCGAGAACGGTTGCGAGATCTCCCTGAGCAATCTCCTGTGCTCCGACTACGTTTGCAAGTTCATATTCGGCATGCGTCCTTGCTGCATTGGCCTCGAGCACGTCTGGTTTGGTTGCAAGGCCGTGATTTAATCGGTCTGCTGCATCCTTTTCAAGCGCACGTGCGTTTGCCAGATTCGCCTTGGCCGCATCCTGTCGTCCAATGGCATCCAAAAGCCGGTAGTAGGTCAACATAACGTCATAGATGATCTTGCGGTGCGTGTCATTGAACGCGAAGTTTGACGCAAAGAGATTTGCCCTCGCCGCTGCAATTGCGCCGCTGCGGCCGCCGAAATCGAAGATCAAATATTCGATATTTAGCGTCGGCAAAAACACCCCAATCGTCTGTATTGTCCAGTTCCCGATGAGTTCCCCATGCCGATTCGTGCCAGCGAGTGCAATCGCCGCAAGGGCGGGATAAAGGGCGCTCTTGGCGACACCCAGTTCCGCCGCTCGCGTCTTTGCGGTCTGCCATGCAACGCGCGTATCCGGATTGTGCTGTTCCGCCAAATCAATCAACTCAGCGAGCGAGTAAGTCTTCTCTGCGTCGAGAGTTAGCTGCGCCTCCGTTCGGCTCTTTGCTTTGCTGGCAAAGTTCCTCTCTTCGGCTGAAAACCATGGCTTCGTCGCGGTAGATGGTGCGCTTTGGGCAACGCCATACGCCGGGCCGGTAAACAGGCCAAGCAAAAGTACCGCGATTGCTGACTTCCACGGTTGCCGCAGGAGCGATCTCCTCGATCTTCCGGAAAACTTCGGGCACCACAAATCATTCCCGCGGATACAGGTAGAACTCATACGCATGATCGAGTGATGGTCAAGCGAGATCGCGCGATGTTCAGGATCGCACCGCTGGACGCCGGGACTTTTGAAAGACGCTGTAGACAGCGCAATCCATAGAGCATGCTCGGTGTCACTGCGCGAGGCCAGAGAGGGGCATTTAGAGTGGTCATTATTTGTTTCGCGGCTGAGTTCAGCGAAGTACTTCTTCATGAACCAACTTCCTCGACTCCCGACTGAGAATTGTCGGGTTGTGGGCTCTACTTTGCTGGTTCAACTTCGCGGTAGGGTACGGAAATGCCTATCGTTTTCGCAACGCCTTGTCCATACGCAGGATCAGCTTTGCTGCAGTTTGCAATGTGACGCTCCAATACCACCTGAGAAGCCCCATATATCGGGCGAGCCGTGTCATCGAAAAGTAACTGTTGTTGCTTAGCGCTCATCTTCCGGAACAGATTGCCGGTTGCTCCCAGCGATCCTCCACTAAGCGATGGTCGTAGTGATCAGCAGGATCACCGGCGAGCGGGAGCGGTGGTTCCGCGTATTGCGGTTGGTCGTCCCACAACCTGTGGCTATTCGGGTTGTAACTCAGCGTCGCTCCCAAGTTTCCATCTGTGCGCATCTTGCCATCGCGATGAAAGGACATAAATGGACACTTCGGCGCATTTACAGGGATGTGATTGAAGTTCACGCCAAGGCGGTATCGCTGGGTATCTCCATAAGAGAACAGGCGACCCTGGAGCGCCTTGTCAGGAGAGAAGCCAATTCCGGGAACCACGTTCGCCGGGGAGAACGCGGCTTTCTCCACCTCTGCGAAGTAATTTTCCGGGTAACGATTGAGCTCCATTGCGCCGACTGCGATCAATGGGTAGTCAGCCTTGGGCCAGACTTTGGTCAAATCAAAAGGATTGTGTTTGTGTGTCTTTGCTTGTTCCTCCGTCATGACCTGGATGTAGAGCGTCCAGCGCGGAAACTCTCCGCGTTCGATTGCCTCGTATAGATCCCGGCCATTGCTCTCCCGATCATTTGCAACGAGGGCAGCAGCTTCTTCGTCGGTGAGATTTTGAGTACCTTGCTGTGTGCGGAAGTGGAACTTCACGCAAGTGCGCTTGTTCTCGGCATTGATCATCGAGAAGGTGTGACTTCCGAAGCCATGCATATGGCGGAAGGACTTTGGAATTCCGCGGTCAGACATGATGATATTGACCTGATGGAGTGACTCGGGAATAAGAGTCCAGTAATCCCAGTTATTTTGAACGCTCCGAAGACCGGTCCGGGGATCGCGCTTGATCGCGTGGTTGAGATCAATGAAGCGTAGAGGATCGCGGAAGAAAAAGACAGGAGTATTGTTCCCGACGATGTCCCAGTTTCCGTCGTCGGTGTAGAACTTCAGGGCGAACCCGCGGATATCGCGCTCCGCATCGGCTGCCCCGCGTTCCCCAGCGAGGGTGGAGAAGCGCGAGAACATAGGCGTCTTCTTTCCAACCTTCGAAAAGATCGATGCCTTGGTGTACTTCGTGATGTCGTGAGTCGTCGTGAAAGTTCCGTGGGCTCCCCAGCCTTTGGCGTGCATCCTGCGCTCAGGAATGACCTCGCGATCGAAGTGTGCGAGTTTTTCGATGAGCCAGATGTCCTGGAGTAACGCCGGACCTCGACGACCGGCTGTCAAAATGTTGGTGTTGTCGGCTACCGGAGAACCAATTGCATTCGTAAACCGTTCGTGCTTCGGCATAATGAATTCTCGCTTTCAGTACTCGGATTCGCTATGGGGACCTGCACGTCCCTAGACCGACCCGGTGCCATATCCGGCACCGTCAATTGCATTCAGAATGTGCAGGTGCGATGCCAATTCGGCTGCCGCCTGCTTTTGGGCTCAGGCCTTTTGAATCTGGGCGACTTGTCTGATTCGGTATAGTGCAGGCTCGTTAAACCGTGACGGGCGGATGACACGAGTGTCAGATATACGACAGACTCCGAGAGCGCTATGTAAACTGCATCTTGTTTCGTGCTGGTGAACGGGTCACCTTGTAGGGATGAGAGTAGTCGTAATCGCTGCCCTATCTGTAGGGTGATTCTTGACCAGGGGGAAGAGCAATGTCCTGTTCGAAATGGATATTTTCCAACATCAAGATTGCAATAGCGATTGCAACAGTAGGAGCGTTGAGCTTTGCTGGGGCGATAATGCCCCAATTGGTAGCAGGTCAAAAGCAAGGAACGCCTCCGAGTGCGCCTGCAACGAAAACTGCTGAGCTCCACCGGTACCTGTGGCAGGTGCGTTGGCCCAGCCCAGATCCCTGAAACAGCTTGGCGTCCCTGTTCTTCAAACCTTGGCAGAAGTGCCAGCGGACAATCCAGAAACCCTCAGAAAATCACTCTTGGCGAAAAACTGTTCTTCGACGCTCGTTTGTCGGTGGACGGAACGGTCGCCTGTGCCTCCTGCCATAATCCGGACCGCGCGTTTACCGACGGACAGCCTACATCCGTGGGTGCGTACGGTCGAGTGGGCCAACGCAATGCCCCTACTCTGTTGAATGCACTCTATAACGAGGCGCAGTTCTGGGATGCCCGCGCCACCACACTCGAAGATCAGGCTGCCTTTCCCATTTTCAATCCCAGTGAGATGGGCCAACCTAATCTAGAGGCCGCCGTGGTAAAGATTGCGGCTATCCCCGATTATCAGCAGGAGTTTCAGGCAGTATTCGGCCAATCTCCGAACTCCGTGAATCTTGTGCGTGCCATTGCCGCCTGCGAGCGTACTCTCGTTTCGTTTGATTCGCCCTTCGATCGTTTTATCGCCGGCGATCCGAACGCCGTCGATGCGCCGCCGAACGCGGCTGGGTGCTTTTTTAACACCAAAGCTCACTGTAACCGCTGCCATGCTTCAGTGAATCGGGATGTCACTTATTTTACTGATTTCGGCTTTCACAACATCGGCATCGGAATCCTCAGACACAATGTAGCTCCGCTGGCGCAGCAGACCGACCGTCTCATCGCAATAAATGATGCTGCCCAATGCTGACCGCTGTCAGTGCATAGTTCTATCTCCGAAACTTCAATATTGCCGCACCACGCGGCGCCGGTCACGATATAGTCTGAGCCTGCCGGGATGACTTCGTACATGCTCGGACGAGCAATTTGAGACTTGAGCACACTCTCGGATAATGGTCGCCGCACCGGTTTTCCGTCTATGTAATCCCAGTACCCATAATCCGAGGTCTACCAGTAACCTTGGAAGGGTTCCTCAAGCACCTGAATGGAAGTCAACTATTTAACCGATGCCATTCCGTAATACCCCGGCACAAGGCATCATGAGTGATCGGGTGACCGCATTGAATCACCGCCCGCTTTCCCTTGCTGTATGTCGGTCGTAATGTTCTACCGATATCGTCTGCACCGCTTCCTGTTTGGGCGACACTAGGTATCGCGGTCCCGTAGAACTCCAGCGGCATTCCCGAACATACGTCACATTACTGCACACGAGATGCGATCCGTAAAAGCTTGAAAACGGGTTGCGGCCTCGCAATGTGTCAGCATGTCGACAGCTACACGTCAGCATTGTCGACAGGCCACATCTCCACATGCCTCCGGCAACCCAGCCGGGTTCCTGTGCCGATACTTAGGAATCGCGACAACAGTGACCCCAGGGCGCACAACTGCCACCCGGGGCGGTCACAAATGTCGATATCTCGACTCAGTTGGGCAGTTCCACGCCGCGAACGAGCGTTCGAAATCACTGATTCCTGGCTGATCCGCTTTCACAACGGTCGAAGTTCGAATGGACAGCAACGTGCAGAGCCATTGTGCAGAATTCTATCGGTAACCTCGGAGACGAAACTGAGCTTCGCGGAGGGTTGGGCGACACAGGCTCAAAGGCCATGAAAGGAGGGATCGATATTTGATGATTGGCAGCCCGCCCGCTGTCACGAGTCGAATTCGGGGCGCCGACGACAGAAAGCTAACCAGAGTCCGGCGAGAATAACAACCTTTGGCGCGTGGTGAAACGAGAGGGACTAGATGAGTGTGATTGAGACCATAACGAGATCCGAATGGAATTCGAACAGTAATCCATTAAACGTAGAGATCTCCATTGACGGGCAGCCGGTTGCTGCCCGTGAAGGCGAGTTGCTCGCGGAAGCAGTACTTCGCGAGAAGGATATTCCGCATATTTGCTATCACTCGCATCTCATGGGACCTATCCAAACCTGCGACACCTGCCTGGTCGAGGTCGATGGTAAGCTTGTGCGCTCCTGCGGAACCAACGTGACCACCGGTATGAAGGTGGTTACAGATTCAAAACGCGCCCAGGATGGGCGCGCCGAGGCCTTCGACGTGATTCTTGGCAATCACATGCTCTACTGCACAGTCTGCGACAATAACAACGAAGACTGCCGCGTTCACAATACGGCTCTTGCGCTCAATGTTCAGCATCAACAGCATCCCTTCACGCCAAAACCGTACGAAGTGGATATGTCCAATCCGTTTTACCGCTACGATCCCAGCCAGTGCATTCTCTGCGGGCAATGCGTTCAGGCCTGCCAAAATGTTCAGGTCAATGAGACGCTTTCGATCGGTTGGGAACTCGAACATCCACGCGTACTTTGGGATGGCGGTATGCAAATCGGTGGTTCAAGCTGCGTTTCTTGCGGCCACTGCGTTACTGTGTGCCCCTGCAACGCCCTGATGGAAAAGTCCATGCTGGGCGAAGCAGGCTTTCTCACCGGGCTGCCCAAACAATCGCTCGACCAAATGATTGACGTTGTGAAGGCCATTGAGCCCGAGATGGGTTATGGCGGGATCATGCAGGTTTCGCAAACGGAAGCGAAGATGCGCGAGGAGCGGATCAAGAAAACGAAAACAGTTTGCACCTATTGTGGCGTAGGCTGCAGTTACGATGTGTGGACGAAGGATCGCAAGATCCTCAAAGTTGAGCCCCTGCATGGCGCAGTCAACCAGATTTCCACCTGTGTAAAGGGTAAGTTCGGATGGGACTACGTGAACCATAAGGACCGCCTGCAGAAACCGCTGATCCGCGACGGCGAAGGGTTCCGGGAAGCAAGCTGGGACGAGGCGCTGAGTCTTGTGGTTACACGGCTTGGCGGCATCAAGAAGCAGTATGGGCCAGACTCTATTGCAGTCATTGCTTCGTCGAAGACGCCGAATGAAGAAGTCTACCTGATGCAGAAATTTGCTCGTGCCGTGATCGGCACAAACAATGTCGATAACTGCTCGCGATACTGCCAGTCACCTGCCACGATGGGCCTCTTTCGAACGGTCGGCTATGGTGGCGACTCGGGGTCGATCGAGGACATAGGCAAGTCAGACTTGGTTCTGATTGTTGGCAGCAATACAGCCGAGAGCCATCCTGTATTGGCTACGCGGGTAAAGCGTGCCCACAAGCTTTTTGGTCAGCGTCTGATCGTGGCTGACCCGCGTTCTAACGAGATGGCACAGCGTGCAGACATTCACTTCCGCCCGCGTCCAGGCACGGATCTCGTCTGGCTCTCTGCCATGAGCCGCTACATGTTCGATCATAGACATGCCAAACTGGATTTTATCGAACAATGGGTGAATGGTGCCGATGAGTTCCGCAAGAGCCTTGAACCCTTCACCATGGAATATGCCGCACAAACCTGTGGCGTACCGATCCAGACCTTGGAAGCGGTAGCAAGAGAGATCGTGGCTGCGAGTTCGATGTGCATTCTGTGGGCAATGGGCATCACGCAGCACACTAGCGCCTCGGACGAGTCAACTGCAATTTCGAATCTGCTGTTGACTACTGGGAACTATATGAAGCCAGGTTGTGGAGCGTACCCACTGCGTGGCCACAATAACGTGCAGGGTGCCAGCGATATGGGTGCGATGCCCGACAGTTATCCTGGCTATCAGCACGTGACCGTTCCTGAGATTCGAGAAAAGTTTGAGAAAGCATGGGGCGTGGCGCTTTCGCCAGATCGCGGCATGGACAATCACCAGATGGTGGACGCGATGCATGAAGGCAAATTGCGGGCCATGTATCTGGCCGGTGAGGACATGATCTCTGCCGACTCGAATGCCAACTTTGTCGGAGCGGCCTTCGAGAAGCTCGATCTGTTTGTGGTGCAGGATATCTTTTTCTCCGAAACCTGCCGCTATGCCGACGTTGTTTTCCCTGGTGTTCCAACCCTTGAAAAGGATGGCACATTCACCAACACTGAGCGGCGCGTTCAGCGGCTGTACCAGGCTCTGCCGGAATTAGGCGATGCCCGGGCAGACTGGAAGATCACGATGGAACTGGCCAATCGTATGGGAGCAAATTGGAACTACCAGCATCCTTCGGAAATCATGTCGGAGATGGCCTCACTGACTCCAATCTTCGAAGGCGCCAGCTTCGAGCGACTCGAGGGTTATAAGACGTTGTTATGGCCTATCGCTAAGGACGGCTCCGATCAGCCCATCCTTTTTCTGAATGGATTTCCGTTCTCTGACAATAAGGCGCGTTTCTATCCAGTCGCATTCCGTGAGCCGGAGGAGGCTCCCGATGATAACTTCGATCTGTTCCTGAACAACGGTCGCCTTCTGGAGCATTTTCACGAAGGCAATATGACCCTCCGTGTGGATGGCATTCGAGAGGAGACTCCAGAACGGTATCTGGAGATCTCGCCAGAACTTGCAAAAGAACGCAATCTGGAATCCGGGCGCTGGGTACGTGTCGCCAGCAGACACGGTTCTTTGAAGATCAAAGTATTGGTCACATCCAGAGTCCACGGAAAACAGGTGTATATCCCTCACCTTTCAGAAGATGTTCCGATGAACATTCTGACGGGGTCGCACGCAGATACCGCAACGAATACACCAGCCTTTAAGGAGACGGCGGTGAAAATCCAGGTGCTTCTTGAGAAGGGCTCAAATCCGCTGAAGCCGCTGAATTTCCGGTTTTCAGGAAAGCCCACGCCGCAGATCGGTGTAGAAGTCGAGCGGAAATGGAAGCGCAAAGACTACAAGATGCCGGGCACGGAAAAACTGGTGCAGATCAACGGCGTGAAATAAGTAACCGGAGAAGATGATGGCAAAACTGGTAGACTTTCGAACATTCACACCAAAGGATTCTCGTGAAGACTTGGCGCGCCGGCTCCAGGAAGCGCCGAACGAGCACGCAGAGGCCCTCCTCGCCGGCTATGATCTGCTGCAGCGACTGCATGAAAAGGGCATCATCGATCTGGTGAACGGTCTTCTCTCGGCAGGCGATACGGCCGTAGAGCGTGTCGTCGACGTGATTAGCTCCAGGGAGGTGGTAACGGCGCTTCGCATGGCGCTTATCTTCGTCAACCTGCTGAGCTCGATCGACCCGGACGAGCTTCACACCGTGATCTCAAATGCAGGTAAAGAAACGCCGTCGTTGCTCGCAATAGGTAAACAGGCGACCTCCAAGGATGCCCGCCGCGGCATGGCGGCAGCCGTGGGATTGCTTGCCGTTTTCGGAGCTGCCCTGGGCAAGCAGCAGAGGGAAAAGCATGGCTAAGATACGTGTTAAAAGACGGCATTTGTTCCAGATGCCACCCGAGCACCAGCGTAAAGCTGTGGTGAATGGCTCTAATTCTGAAACCCCCCACGCGCAATCTCGAGAACTGATGCTCTCACAGCGACCTGTGTCCGTTGAGCACGGACCGGGATCTGGACCGGCGCGTTGATCGAGTGACTTGCCTGATTGGGGGCCCAACGACTGCTGAACTCAGCTTGGTATCCCGTTCTCTGAATGTTTTTTCTAACCCGGAGCAGCTTTCCATGAATTCAGCACTTGCCATACACCGGCTGCACTTTGCGTTTACGATGACGTTTCATTACCTCTTTCCGCAACTGACGATGGGCTTGGCCCTGCTTATCGTCGTTCTCAAGGCCATTGCTCTCTTCAAAAAGGATGAGTTGTACAACAACGCAGCGCGCTTCTGGGCTCGGATTTTCGCCATCAACTTCGCTATGGGTGTAGTTACTGGGATTCCGATGGAATTCCAGTTCGGCACAAACTGGGCGGGGTTTTCAAAGACGGCCGGTGGCGTCATCGGACAAACGCTGGGTATGGAAGGAGTGTTCTCCTTTTTCCTCGAATCGTCCTTTCTGGGCCTTTTCCTGTATGGGGAAAAGCGCCTGGGCCCAAAGCTGCACATGGTTTCAGCGTTCCTCGTTTTCTTGGGATCGTGGTTGTCGGGATTCTTTATCATCGCCACCGATGCGTGGATGCAGCACCCTGTCGGATACACGACCGGACCTCACGGCGAGATGCAGCTCGCAAGCTTTACTCACCTACTTCTGAATCCCTGGCTCTTCTGGCAGTACCTGCACAACATGACCGCTTCCGTAGTAACGGCCAGCTTCGTCGTCTCGGGGCTAGGCGCATTCTATCTATTGACAGACAAGCAACCCATCTACGGCCGTGTTTTCGTTCGCGTCGGCGTGATTGCCGGCGTAATAGCGACCAGTATGATGATCTTCCCTACGGGAGACGCACAGGGCAAGATGGTGGCTGAGCATCAACCGGTCACACTGGCGGCCATGGAAGGACTCTTTGAAACCGCCAAAGGAGCACCGATCGTATTGGTCGGGCAACCCGACACAGACCGGCTCCAATTGGACAACCCGATCGCGGTTCCGGATGTCCTGAGTTTCCTGACCTACAAGCGTTGGAAAGCAGAGGTCAGAGGCCTTAAAGACTTCCCCCAGAATGTTTGGCCGGATAACATCCCGTTGCTTTATTACGCGTATCACATCATGGTTGGGCTGGGAACGCTCATCGTTGCAGTCATGTGGCTTTCGCTCTTCTTGCTTTGGCGTGGACGGCTCTATTCCCACGGGGTCATGCTTTGGATTCTGATGCTCTTCATTCCCTTTCCTTACATTGCAACAACCGCTGGGTGGATGACTGCGGAACTGGGCCGGCAGCCGTGGCTGATCTACGGCTTATTGCGCACCATAAATGGCGCTTCCCCGAACGTCTCTGCGGGAAACGGTTTGTTCAGCCTGCTCGGTTTCATGGGGATGTACATGGTGCTTGGAATCCTGTTCTTGTTCATGGTGGTGCGAGAAATTGAACACGGTCCAGAGACACCGGCGCACCAGCTTGAGCCACAGATACACGGAAACACAGAAGAGCTCGCATAGAGAGGCATTCGATGTTAGGGACGTTGTGGTTTTGTTTGGTGGCGATGACGATCACCGGCTATGTTCTTCTTGATGGCTTCGATCTAGGTGCCGGAATTCTACAGCTATTCGTGACCCGGACGGGGGCCGACACAAGTCAGGTGCTGCGTTCTATCGGGCCCGTGTGGGATGGTAATGAGGTTTGGCTGGTGGTCCTTGGCGGAACATTGTTTTTCGCGTTCCCGACCCTGTATGCATCCGCGTTCAGCGGCTTTTATCTCTCGTTGATGATGGTGCTGTGGCTGCTGATCTTGCGCGGAGTCTCAATCGAATTTCGCAGTCACATGGATAGTACCCAGTGGGAGCAATTCTGGAGCACCATATTCGGCTTAGCGAGTGCCGCCCTGGCACTTGTGTTCGGTATCGCACTCGGCAATGTAGTACGCGGTGTTCCGGTCGATCTAAGTGGTTATTTCTTCCTGCCGTTCTGGACAAATTTCTCAACTACCGGCCAGGTTGGAATCATCGACTGGTACACGCTCCTGGTGGGGGCGACATCGTTTTTGGCGCTGGCAGTGCACGGCAGTCTTTGGGTGGTCGTGAAGATCGAAGGGAGTCTGCAGGAGCGAACACGCTTGTTCGGTGCCAAATGCTGGATGGCCTTGGTGCCCGTCATGCTGCTCATGACCGCCGCGAGCTTTTTCATCCAGCCCAACCTGATGAGGCAGTTCCGCATGCACCCCTGGGGCACCATATTTCCAGTTCTCGCCGTCGTGGGCATGATTGGGGCGCGTGTACTCAGCTCGCGGCAGCGGGATCTCCAGGCGTTTCTGGCTTCAGGTTTGTATCTTGCCGGAATGTTAAGCAGTGTAGCGTTCGGGGTGTTTCCGAACGTATTGCCATCGAATACCAGGCCGAACTTGGGTCTCACGATCTACAATGCAGCGGCCGCGGAGCATGGGCTCTTAGTAGCGTTGTGGTGGTTCATTCCCGGTATGGCTCTGGCGATTGGATATTCAGTTCTGGTCTATCGCCGTTTCGCTGGCAAGGTGGCATAGCATGCGTTTGAATGCATCTCGCGCCTGTCTAGCCAGCAACCAATGCGGGGTGCCCCATTCTTGGCGTACGCATTTTTGCGCCAAGAGTGGGAGACCACGACTGTCCGTCCCTAACCCAGTTTATTTGTTTTTCCATATCGATTCGATCTCTGCTGTGCTAACTAGACTGTGCATAGCGCGGAAGCTCGACCCAGGCCAGACTTTGGGCTTATCAACGAATCAGCGCCGGAGTAGGTTTTCGGTGCATGTATCTAATTTGTTATCCGTTGTAGCTCAGTGAACACATAGGCTACTTCACTGCGATCTTCAGTGGTTTCCCACCCTTCGGGCTGAAAAGCGCGGCCCCAAAGAATGGGGCACCCGGAATCTGTGACTGATTCAAATTTTAAAGCACTGATTTTCACTAGGTGTCGCGTTTTCACTAGGTGTCGCGACAATGTGTCGATAGATCGACACCAGTACTCGAGGGACTGGGATCGCGGCGGCATCGGCTCTTTACTTTGTAACTGTTACGTTCTTACCAATCACCGGTATCTCGGAGGTGCAATTGGACCATTATGTGCAAGCACAGTAAGTAACTGCGATAAATCATTCGCTTCGCAGCCTAAGGAAGTAATTCAACTAAAAAGGGGACGACATCGTGAAAGAAGTTGAAGAGACTAAAATCGGCAGCGATCCCGAGGAAGTAGACAAGGTCGCCGAGAGTAGCGAAGATCATAAGCCAGGCACAGAGGGGCTTTCGAGAAGGGAGTTTCTCGGAGTCAGCTCTACAGCCCTTGCAGCAGCAGCGTTGACCGGGCTCACTGCGCATGCGCAGGAGATCCAAGATACACGCAAGGCGGAAAAAGATCATTCTGCAAGCGATCCTGGACAGGAAAATAGACCTCTGCTGGACGAGAACCCAGATTCAAACATGCCCCCGCCGACGGATCATGGCGATATCGGTCCGATCTGGTATTCCTTCGATTTGGTGCACAAACGGGTGCAGCAGGGCGGCTGGACGCACGAGGTGAACTCGTTCGTGTTGCCCACCTCAAAGGATCTGACCGGCGTAAACATGCGGCTCACCGCTGGCAGTTTCCGCGAATTGCACTGGCACACCGCCGATGAGTGGGCCATCATGATCTATGGAAACGCTCGCGTCACAGTCATGAATCCCGATGGCACGATGTTCATCGATGACGTCAGCAAGGGCGACCTGTGGCTGTTTCCGGCAGGCTACCCCCATTCCATTCAGGGACTTCAGCCGGACGGTTGCCAGTTCCTGCTGGTGTTCGATCAAGGGGACTTCTCGGAAGACGGCACCTTCCTTTTCTCCGAGATGATTTCGCATACGCCGCACAATGTGTTAGCGAACAATTTCGGTATCGACAAGGAGATCGCCGCGAAACTGGTAAAAGAAGAGTCGCTTTACATTTTCCCTGCAGATCTTCCTCTATCTCTCGCGCAAGACAAGGCCTCCATTGGAGGACAGCGCGTGGCATCTCCATTCCAGTACACGTTCAAACTGTCTAGCATGCCCCCGACTAAGAAAACACCTGGAGGCGAAGTTCGCATTGTGGACTCACGCAACTTCCCTGTGACCAAGAACATCGCCGCCGCGCAGGTTACTCTCAAGCCCGGAGCCCTGCGCGAATTGCACTGGCATCCCAATGCAAGCGAGTGGCAGTTCTGGCTCTCCGGCAAAGCACGCATGGGCGTCATCATGAACGAGGGAAAAGCCCGCACCATGAACTTCAACGCCAACGATGTGGGCTTCGTTCCCAGGGTTGCGGCACATTACATCCAAAACACTGGCGACACCGATTGCACCTTTTTGGAAATGTTCAAGGCCGATCAGTTTGTCGACGTCTCCGTGAATAACTGGATCAGGCGTTTGCCCCCGGAAGCGGTGTCTGCTCACATGAATATCGACAAGCAACAAATCGCGAAGATCCCCTCGGAGAAGGAGTTGGTCATCGCAGGATAACGCGCCCTGAAGCTTTCACGGGCCTGGGGAATTTGTTCGGAATTTGGTTCAGCTTAGAAACCTCGGGCCTCAGGTCCAACCTAAGGGTGCATGATTCTCGGGTTTCGGTTCGCCTCGCCCGCGCTGGCTCGCGCCGAAGCAATGAGATTTTAGATAAGTGCTTCCAGTCATCAAGGTGACGTATGCTTCACAGGAATAACGCTCCATGTAACGGAACAACTCTTTCTGATCGAATCGTCTGTGGTGCAGAGGTTTCGATGCTAACCTACCTGCTGATGCTTGTCCTCTTAGCCGGTGCGAGCACCGCTCGAGGACAGGTCAGCGCTCAAGGGGTTTCTGACCCAAACATGGCTTTCCGCGAACGCTTACAGGCGGAACGCCAAGAGGCCTCTGACTCAACTACGGGCACCCAGTCCAGTTACGCGTCCGACCAAACTGGCAAAGAATCGCCAAGCTGGCTGTTTCCCATGACCGAGCTCGACAAGCGTCTGCCGAGTTGGATCCGCATCGGCGGCCAATACCGGAACCGGTTCGAGGGTGCGATCGGTATTGGCTTTACGGGAACCAATGATTTTTACCTGCTGGACCGCTTCCGTCTGCGTGCGGTCATTCAGCCCAAGCCTTGGCTGTCCTTCCACGGCGAGGTACAGGATGCGCGGATCTTCTTCAATCACCACATTGCCAACGGAAACCCCTACGAGGATAGTTGGACGCTCTGGGAAGCTTACCCCCAGATTGGCAACTCCACAGAAGGTTGGGTGGATGTTCTAGCGGGTCGCCAAGTCCTGGTATTTGGAGACGAGCGCGTCATCGGGCCCTCCAACTGGACCAACGTGAGCCGTACTTTCAACGTCGCGCGAGTCGACCTTCATCACCCTGGGTACAAAGTGAGCGTATTCGCCTCGTCGGTCGTGCCCGGCGAGAATACTGACTTACACAACGCACTCCCGGGCAACAACCTGTACGGAATCTACGGAAGCTTTCAGAATATCGTTCCCAAGGCCAACTTTGAGCCCTATGTTCTCTGGCGCGTTGCACCCGCCAACCCTGAGCTTTCGGAAGAGGTCGGCCACGGGCACCTTAACGAAGTCACCCTCGGTCTCCACTGGAAGGGTAAGCTTCCCTCCGGCTTCGACTACGACAGCGAATTTGACGGCCAGCAAGGTTCACTCGGCAAATATTCCATCGGCGCCTGGGCAGGCTATGCCAGCCTCGGCAAAACCTTTCTCAAGGCGCCCGCAACGCCGCGACCTTTCCTGGAGCTCAACTACGCCTCCGGAACCAAGAATCCGGCGGGACGTGAGTGGAATACCTTTGACCAGATCTATCCTTCGAATCACGACAAATACGGCTTCGCCGATCTGATCGGCCGCCGGAATCTTGTGCACTACCGAGCCGGCATTGAAGAAATACCCGCTAAGAAATGGAGACTCAAACAGCAATTCGAAGGGTTCTGGCTGGCCACAGCGAATGACAATCTCTATAACGGGGCGGGGGCAATTGCCGTTCCCGCGCATCCCGGCGCGAGCCGGCACGTCGGCAACGAACTCGACATCGTCGCTGAATACACATTGAATAAAGGACTTAACTTTGGCTTTGGTTACGGTCGCATGTTCGCCGGACCGTTTCTCAGGACCACGACGGCAGGCCACGATTACCAATACCCGTACGCGTACTTCCAATACAACTTTACAAAGTCCGGCTTCCATTTCCCGGTCAGCACGAACCAACCTGACTATTGGTAAGGTTCGGCTGATCTATCAAGCAGCTGGAGCGGCCAGCCGCGGCTAGAGGAGACTCTGAAAACAGGTTCGCGGTTGTTCGAGCACCGCAGATATGGCTCACGCGCAGCAAGGCGCTTTGGAGGCTGCGGGAAACTGAACTGTTGCAGGTTCGAGATACACCTCAATTGCGTACACTTTTCGAACTCATGCAAATTTCTTGTGGCTCGCTTGTTGCTTCAGGGCGCGCTTTTTCCGCAGCCTGTTTCGCGCCTGAGCTACCAAAACCTATTCTGGCGGCGGGTCATAAGAGGCGACACAGAAGGCTATGTCTGCTGCGGCGGGTCGGTCCAGGTACTTGGTCGAGGTCCGGAATCGTTCAAGGGATAGGTTCGATAACCGCGATCCCCTTCCGGGAGAAAGAGAACTTTGCAGACACCTCGCCTCGTGTACCCGCTCGCGGGCCACGTAGAGCGTCGTTATCTCTTGCTCGAAGGCCTCCGCCATCGGGTACTGTTGTCCACTGTGGCTGTGCAGGCCACGAAAGGGGAAGCCGTCCAAAC
>Ga0210403_10001817_pt1 | contig 19807 bp, 19 predicted proteins | sample IncBWC19MmetaG_FD_150863 | JGI IMG/M metagenome (GOLD analysis project Ga0210403, IMG submission 150863) | Forest soil microbial communities from Barre Woods Harvard Forest LTER site, Petersham, Massachusetts, United States - Inc-BW-C-19-M | ecosystem: Environmental > Terrestrial > Soil >... | reverse complement strand
GTCTTCGACGTCGTGTTCAGAACCCAGATGATTGCAACCATCGACATCCGGCCTCTCGACCGCAGGCCAGAAAGTGTCCACGATGTCTCCGAACACCCGTCCACCTTGTCCCCGGTCTGAACACCCGCAAGGGGGGAGGGAACGCAGCGAGCGATGCCGCCCACTGTCTTGACGAGGAATTTTGAGGCATGCTGCCGCCACTCCGCCTCGTCTCGGAAGCCGCTGAGCTGGCCGCGCGCCGGCACAACGGCATGGCGCGCAAGGGGCGTGGCGACGAGCCCTACATCAATCATCTCGCGGAGGTCGCCAACCTGCTCTCGGCGGCGACCGATGGTGCGGATGCGGAGCTCGTCGCCGCCGGCTGGCTGCATGATTCGATCGAGGACACCGAGACCACGCGCGAAGAGCTGGCGCAGAAATTTTCCGAGCGTGTTGCGTCGCTGGTGGTCGAGTGCACCGATGACATGAGTCTGCCCAAGCCCGAGCGACGGCGGTTGCAGGTGGTGAACGCTTCGCACAAATCGCCCGGCGCCAAGCTGATCAAGATCGCCGACAAGGTCAGCAATATCCGTGCGAGGATTCTGCCCGACCCCACCGCGGCGGAACGTGACGATCTCGTCGATTACACCAACTGGGCCGAACAGGTGGTCGCGGGCTGCCGCGGCGGCAACGCCTGGCTCGACAACACTTTCATTGAAACGGTTGCGCAAGCAAGGAGCTCGCTGTGAGCACGAAAATCAAACGTTCCGTCTATGCCGACATGTTCGGGCCCACCACCGGCGATCGGGTACGGCTCGCCGACACCGATCTCATCATCGAGGTGGAGAAGGACTTCACGACTTATGGCGAGGAGGTGAAGTTCGGCGGCGGCAAGGTGATCCGCGACGGCATGGGCCAGTCGCAGGTGACCAACAAGCAGGGCGCGGCCGACACCGTCATCACCAACGCGCTGATTGTCGATCATTGGGGGATTGTGAAAGCCGACGTCGCGATCAAGGAAGGCTACATCAGCGCCATCGGCAAGGCGGGCAATCCCGACATCCAGCCGGGCGTGACCATCGTGATCGGTCCCGGCACCGATGTCATCGCGGGTGAGGGAAAAATCCTCACCGCCGGTGGTTTCGACAGCCACATCCATTTCATCTGCCCGCAGCAGATCGAGCACGCGCTGATGTCCGGCGTCACCTCGATGCTGGGCGGCGGCACCGGCCCGTCGCACGGCACTTATGCCACCACCTGCACGCCCGGGCCGTGGCACATGATGCGGATGATGCAGTCGTTCGACGCATTCCCCGTCAATCTCGGCATTTCCGGCAAGGGCAACGCCTCACGGCCGGCTGCGCTGGTCGAGATGATCAAGGCCGGCGCCTGCGCGTTGAAGCTGCACGAGGATTGGGGCACGACGCCGGCGGCGATCGACAACTGCCTCTCGGTTGCCGACGACTACGACATCCAGGTGATGATCCACACCGACACGCTGAACGAGTCGGGCTTTGTCGAAGACACGGTGAAGGCGTTCAAGGGCCGTACCATCCACGCCTTCCACACCGAAGGTGCCGGCGGCGGTCATGCGCCTGACATCATCAAGATCGCGGGCCTCAAGAATGTGCTGCCGTCCTCGACCAACCCGACGCGGCCGTTCACGCGCAACACCATCGACGAGCATCTGGACATGCTGATGGTCTGCCACCACCTCGATCCCTCGATCGCGGAAGACCTCGCCTTTGCCGAAAGCCGTATCCGGAAAGAAACCATCGCGGCCGAAGACATCCTGCACGATCTCGGCGCGCTCTCGATGATGTCGTCGGACTCGCAGGCCATGGGCCGGCTTGGCGAGGTTATCATCCGCACCTGGCAGACCGCGGACAAGATGAAGAAACAGCGTGGATCGTTGCCGCAGGACAAGGGCAACAACGACAATTTCCGCGTCAAACGCTACATCGCCAAATACACCATCAACCCGGCGATCGCCCATGGTGTCTCGAAGCTGATCGGCTCGGTGGAAAAGGGCAAGCTCGCCGATCTCGTGCTGTGGCAGCCGGCCTTCTTCGGGGTCAAGCCGGACTGCGTCATCAAGGGCGGCTCGATCGTGGCAGCTCCGATGGGCGACCCGAACGCGTCGATCCCGACGCCGCAGCCCGTGCATTACCAGCCGATGTTCGCGGCCTTCGGCAAATCGCTGACGGCGTCTTCCGTGGTGTTCACGTCAAAGGCCGCCGTCACGGCAGGGCTCGGGCGCAAGCTTGGGATAGCCAAGCAGCTCTACGCGGTGCAGAACACCCGCGGGAAGATTTCCAAGAAGAGCATGATCCACAACGACGCCACGCCCAATATCGAGGTGGACGCGGAAACCTACGAGGTGCGAGCCGACGGCGAGCTTCTGACCTGCCCACCGGCCGAAGTGCTGCCCATGGCGCAGCGCTACTTCATGTTCTAGAGCAAGCGCGATCAGCAAAGGCGGAAACCGGTTTTGCGTCCGATCGCGCTTCTGGATAAAGTCGCTCCCGGCGTACAAAGCCAGAACAAAAGCCGGGAGGAATGTTCGTGATCTATGTCGTTGCTACGTTGACCGTCAAACCCGAGACGCGTGCCGAATTCATTGCGGCCGCAACCGCCTGCATCAAGGAGACAAGGAAGGAGCCCGGCAATATCGCCTACGACCTGCATGAGAGCGTGACCGATCACACCAAGATGGTGTTTGTCGAGCAGTGGGAGAATGCCGAGGCCCTGGTGCCGCATCGCGCCGCCGCACACGTGAAGACCTTCGGCCGGGTCGCGGTGCAATGCATGACCGCGCCGCCGAGGATCGAGGTGATCACGCCGGAAAAGGTCGACATCCGCTAAGACAAGAAAAAGCAAAGGGAGAACAATTCCATGATCTATGTCATCGCCACCACACAGGTGAAGCCGGACTACAAGGACGACTTCATCAAGGGCCACAAGGCCTGCATCGCCGAGACGCTGAAGGAGAACGGCTGCATTTCCTATGAGGGTCATGTCAGTGTGAACGACCCCAATCTGTACGTGGTGGTGGAGCGCTGGGAGACCCGCGACGACCTCACGGCCCACAGCAAGGCGCCGCACCTCAAGGCCTGGCGCGAATATTCGACGCCGCTCAGGGCGTCGCCGACGGTGATCGAGATCATCAGCGACGCCAAGGTCCAGAAGCTCTAATAGCGTTTTCAAGCGAAGTGGGAACCGGTTCGCATAGCAATCAAGTTTACGCAGATTGCGTAGACTTATCTGCGGTAGAAAACGCGTCAAGAAAGAGAGTCTCCATGATCCGCGCGACCAAGGTTTTTGGACAGCATCGCTGGAAGGAAGCGGCGGCCGATGCCGTCGTGCTCGATTTCGACGACCGGCACCGGCGGCGGATGGCGATGACGGGAACGCGCGGACTGGAGTTTCTGCTCGATCTCGAAAATGCCGTCGCGTTGCGCGGCGGTGACGCGCTGGTGCTCGAGGACGGAAGGCTGGTCGAGGTGGTGGCGGCACCCGAACCGCTGGTCGAGATCAAGGGAAGCGATCCGCATCATCTGATGCGGGTCGCCTGGCACCTCGGTAACCGCCATCTGCCGACCCAGATCATGCCAAAGGGCCTGCGCATCCGCCGGGATCACGTGATCGTGGCGATGGTGAAGGGGCTGGGCGCGCGCATTGTCGAGATCGAGGCGCCGTTCGATCCCGAAGGCGGCGCCTATGCCGGTTCCGCCCACGGCCACGCGCATGAGCCGCACGCGCACACCGGCCAGGACCATAACCACGACCATGATCATCGCCACGATCACGGCAACCATCATCATGATCATGGTCACCACCACCACGATGATCATTGCGGTCACGAGCATCATCACGACGGCCATTCCCATGCTCATGACCACAAATGAGCCGCCAGTCGACGGCCGAGGCGCGATGGCGGAGCGTGAGGCGGCGGCGCTCTACCGGCTGATGACCTGGCTGTCGCCGGCGTTTCCCGTCGGAAGTTTCGCCTATTCCTGCGGTATCGAATGGGCGGTGGAAGCGGGCGATATCAAGGACGCCGCATCGCTGAAGCAGTGGCTCGCCGCAATGCTCGCGGAAGGCTCCGGCTTTTGCGACGGCCTGTTCCTGACGCAGGCGCATCGCGCGGTGGAAGGGCTCGACGATGCCGCGTTGCGCGATGTGGCCGAACTTGCCGCAGCCTTTGTGCCGTCGCGGGAGCGGCAGCTGGAGACCTCGACTCAGGGCCGCGCCTTTATCCAGATCGCGCGCGCCGCGTGGGATTGCGACGGGCTCGATCATGCGGTCGCGCAATGCGGGTGCGCCATCGTCTATCCCGTCGCGGTTGGCATCGTCAGCGCTGCGCATGCGATTCCGCTGGCGCCGTCCCTGCATGCCTTCCTGCATGCGCTGGTGTCGAACTGGATATCCGCGGGCGCTCGTCTTGTTCCGCTGGGCCAGACCGACAGCCAGCGCGTGCTCGCTGCGCTGGAGCCGGTGGTGGCAGCGACCGCGAAGCGTGCGATATCGGCGACGCTGGACGATCTCGGCAGCGCGACATTCCGCGCCGATCTCGCGAGCCTCCGCCATGAGATGCAATATACGAGGCTGTTCCGGTCGTGATCGCGATAATTGAGGACTGATTGATATGGCTTCTTCTCACGGCCCGCTTCGGATTGGTGTCGGCGGCCCGGTCGGCTCGGGCAAGACCGCGCTGATGGATCTGCTCTGCAAGTCGATGCGTGAGCACTACGACATCGCGGCGATCACCAACGACATCTATACCAAATGGGATGCGGAATTCCTGGTGCGCTCGGGCTCGCTGACGCCGGACCGCATCGCCGGTGTGGAGACCGGCGGCTGCCCGCACACCGCGATCCGCGAAGATGCCTCGATGAATCTGGCCGCGGTCGCTGACATGCGCGCGAAATTCCCGAACCTCGATCTGGTGCTGATCGAATCCGGCGGCGACAATCTCGCCGCGACCTTCTCGCCGGAGCTCGCCGATCTCACGATCTACGTGATCGATGTTGCCGCCGGCGATAAAATTCCCTCCAAGGGCGGTCCCGGCATCACCCGCTCCGATCTGCTCGTCATCAACAAGATCGATCTGGCGCCGCATGTCGGCGCTTCGCTTGAAAAGATGGATGTCGACGCGCGCCGGATGCGCGGCGAGCGGCCGTTCGTGATGACCAATTTGAAAAAAAGCGAGGGGCTGGATCGCATCATCGGCTTCATCGAAGCCAAGGGCGGATTAAAACCGTCGATGCGTCGGGGCTGACGACGAACCGTCCGTTAAGGTTGATGAACGGTGCGGCCGCTTGACGCGGTCACTGCCGCCGGTTTGCCAAAAATTCCCGAAATTGCCAGGAACCAAATCACCACGACGCCGTTAGCTTCCTCCGGGTCGTGCCTGGGAAAATCACCAGGCCGGCGCGTTAAGCCTCTTCGTCAACCGCAGTTGCGTAACCAAAATGGCTCCATCAATATATCCGGCGGGTGGCTTTTGTCTTGTCTCGCTTCATTGCCATCCCGTCGGATTATCGATGACCGCCTCTTTCATCCGCCAACCTCTCACATCAGAGTAAGCGAGTGGTTCGGCTGGGCTTCATCATTGGCTTGATCGCGCTGATCGGGGCTCTGCTCTCCGGGCTCGCGGCCTATCGGGTGCACGAACAGGAACTGGCCATCGACGGCATTGCGCTGGCACGTGCCATCGACGTGCATGCCAGCCTGGTACAGGACCGCCTCACCGAGCGTGAATTGCTGGCGCGCGTCGCGTCCGGGCTGTTTCGCGCGCCCTCCGTGATCAAGGCCAACATGCTGCAGCCGCTGCGCTCCTCGATCTACGCGTTCAAGACCGATTTCGTGATCGCCGCCTGGATCGCACGGCTCAAACCAACCGAGCTCGATGCAGCGAGCAAGGAGTTGGCGGCGGCCGGATTCCCCAATCCGACCATCCGCAGCCACGACGACAAGCCGCTCGATACGCGCGCGATCAACAAGCCGGTCGACGTGTTGATGGACCTCGAGCCGCGCAACAACGTGACCCGGGCCTTTGCCGGCCGGGCGGTCGATGACTCTCCCGGCATGGGCGCCATGCTGTCGCGGGCGGCAACCGAAGGAAAACCGATTGCTTCGGACCCCATCAACCTGCTGCGGGCTGACGGGCCGATCGGTATCCTGCTGGCTTCACCCGTGGTGCAGGAGGGCGCGTCGACGCCGGCGGGCTTTGTGACCTTTTCGTACGAGCTCGCCCCCTTGATGCTGACCAATGACGATCTGTCGCTGTTCTCCGTGGCGCTGAAAGATCCGCGCGGCGAGGACGGCGAGCTCGTCGCCAATGATCGCGGTGTGGTTTCTTCGCGGCCCGTCACAGCTGATGCGCCGGTGCCGTCGGCGGTACGAACCGTGACCTTCGGCAATCGCGACTGGTCGCTGGCCTATTACGCCAAGACCAACGCAGCCCGCCGCGCCGAGCAGACCGCCGCCATTGTCGGCGCCATCGGGCTGGCGCTGACCGGCATTGTCTGCGGCCTGTTCGGCTACGTCGCCTACAATAATCTGAGGCTCAGCCGCGAGATCCAGGTGCGCATCGGCTTCGAGCGCCGGTTGACCGCTGTCATCGACGAGTTGAATCACCGGGTGAAGAACATCCTGGCGGTGATTCAGTCGATCGTGACGCGCACCTTGCGCCATGGCTCCGATATCGATGTCGCGCGCGAACTGTTGATCGGCCGCATCCATGCCATGGCGAACGTGGTCTCGCTGCTTAGTGAAAGCCAATGGCAGGGCGTCAAGCTGAGAGGGTTGTTCGAGGCGCGCGCGATCCCGCATGCCGATCGCATCGCGGTGAGCGGGCCCGACATCGCGGTCAGCGCCCGCGCCGCGCAAAGTCTGTCGCTTCTGTTCTTCGAGCTTGCCTCGCATTCCGACGAGGGCCTGTCGCTGGTCGGCAAGCATCCGCACATCGTCGCGAAATGGGAGGTAACGGGCGAAGGGCCCGACGCCGTGTTCACCTTCCGCTGGGAGGAGTTCAACACCAGCGAGGCGACGCGGCGGACGGACAGCGATTTCGGCCTGATCCTGCTCGACCGCGTCGCGCCGGAAGCGCTCGGCGGCGCGTCGAAGCGCTATTTCACCGACGCGTCCTATGTCTACGAATTGACCGCGCCGATGGAGACGGTCGTCGACATGAACGAGCGCGACCGCACCGAGCAGATTTCGGCGCCGGTCCGGCAGGGGCGGTAGCCGTCATTCCGGGGCACGCGCAGCGCGAGCCCGGAATGACATGACAGGATCTACCCGTTTCCGCCGATCACCGCGCGCACGGTCTCGTCGGGTCCGAAATCCTCGGCGCCGTCGACATAGAGCAGCGCGGCGAGCTTGGAGCGCGCGCGGTTGACGCGGCTTTTGATGGTGCCGACCGCGCAGCCGCAGATGGTCGCGGCGTCCTCATAGGAGAAGCCGGAAGCACCCACCAGGATCAGCGCTTCGCGCTGGTCCTGGGGCAGTTTGTCGAGCGCGGCGCGGAATTCCTCGAACTCCAGATGCGCGCTCTGCGACGGCTGCGTCTTCAGGGTCTTGGCGTAATTGCCGTCGGCATCCTCAACCTCGCGCCGCCGCTTGCGATAGTCGGAGCGGAAGAGGTTGCGCAGGATCGTGAACAGCCACGCCGGCAGGTTCGAGCCGGGCTGGAATGAGTCGATATTGGCGAGCGCCCGCAGCAGGGTCTCCTGCACCAGATCGTCGGCGCGGTCGCCATTTCCGCAGAGCGAGATCGCGAACGCACGCAGGCTCGGAACCGCGGCCAGGATGTCGTCGCGAAGGGCATTGGTGAGAGGCATTAGTCTCTCCCGTCATTATTATTGCCACCCGTGCTGTCCACTTGGGAAGGATTGGGCGGCGTATCAAGCTTGCGGATCAGATCCGCGAACCGATCCGGCACCCCCTGCCTCACAACATCGTCGTACATCGCGCGGAGCTGATGGCCGATTCTGGACTGAATCTCGGCATTGAGGCCGCCCTGCTTGCCCGGTGCCGCATTCTTGCTGGCTTGAGACTTTACATCTTTCATGACCTGTTCCACGTTTCCCCGAGAGTTAAGTCCCTGTAGCTTCAAGAATTTCCCGATTTCGAGGACTTCCGTAAGGAGCCTAATTCGATCACGCGCGAAAAGTTCCGGCTTTCGTGGAACTTTTCTTGGAACTTTCTGGCGGCTTGAGCGTAGTCAGCCATCAGGGGAACCGGCCGCCCCTCAAAATCGCTTGGCCCAAGATCGATGGAGTGGGGATGACCCGATCACAGCTTGTTGCTGAACATCTGCCGCTATTGCGGCGCTATGCCCGTGCCTTGACGGGCAGCCAGTCATCCGGCGACGCCTATGTCGCGGCCATGCTCGAGGCCCTGCTGCAGGACCCCTCGCTGATGGAGGAGAAGCACGGCGCCCGCGCCGGGCTGTTCCGCCTGTTCACGCGGATCTGGAACTCGGTCTCAATCAACGACGATTCCGATGTGGCGACGTTGCCGATGCCGCCGGAGCGGCGGCTGTCCAATATCACGCCGCTGCCGCGCCAGGCCTTCCTGCTGTTGTCGCTGGAAGGCTTTCCGGAGGAGGAAGTCGCCTACATCCTCGGCACCGACGTCGGCGAGACGCGGCGGCTTGCGGATGCCGCCGGCCGCGAGATGGCCGCCGAGATCGCAACCGACGTCCTGATCATCGAGGACGAGACCTTCATCGCGATGGACCTGGAAAGCCTGGTGCGCAACCTCGGCCACAACGTCATCGGCGTGGCGCGCACCCATTCCGACGCCGTCGCGCTTGCCAAGAACCGCAAGCCCGGGCTGATCCTCGCCGACATCCAGCTCGCTGACGGCTCTTCCGGCCTCGATGCGGTCAACGAGCTGCTCCGGACCTTCGAGGTGCCGGTGGTGTTCATCACGGCCTATCCCGAACGCTTCCTCACCGGCGAGCGGCCGGAGCCGGCGTTCCTGATCTCAAAGCCGTTCCAGCCCGCCATGGTGTCGGCGGTCGCGAGCCAGGCGCTGTTCTTCCAGCGCAATTCGCGCAACCGCGCGCCCAAGGCGGCGGCCTCCTGAACGGGGTCTTGTCGCGTTTTGAGTACGATCCGGCGTGTCCGAAAGGGCGCGCCGGATTTTTTCGCCATAATCTAGCTCTTCGCCGGGCGATCGCAGAAATAGTCGATGGCCATCTTCGGAACGATGAGGCCAAGGCTCATGGCCAGAATGGTGATCGCGGCGGTGACGCCGTCCGTCACCGCTGAGCTGACAAGTTCAAATGCCGGATGCGGGTCGTTGGCGATCTCCGCGAATCCGCTCGCCATCCTGAACAGGTAGACGCCGGGTATCATGGAAACGACGGAAGCGAAGCCGATCGCTGCAAACGGCATGTGAGTTCGCCGCGAGATCGGCGTGAGCACAAGTGCAGCGACAACGCAGGCGACCAACGCCCCGGCCGCGACCTTGAAGCCGAACTGGGTGATGGCTACCCATCGCACGGCGTGGGCCAACATGCCGACGGCAACCGGCCAGGGAAGCATGCGCAGCGGCGCTGAAAAGAAGATGCAATAGGCAGCGACCGCAAAGCCTGCCGCAATGGCGTCTTCCCATAGAGCAGCGATCCTTCCTGGTGGGTCGGCCGGTAAGGAGACGCCGAGCAACTTCAGTCCAAGCAGCAATCCGCACGCAATCGCGACCACGATGAGTCCGGCGTAGAGCAGGCGGGACGCGCCAAGCGCAATTCGGCCGTTGATGAGGTCGAGCGCGCCGTTGAGAAAGTGAGGGCCCGGCACCAGGACCATGCACGGACAGACCGCAACAAGCCGCAACGACGAGCTCAGATCGTACCTGACCGCCAGAGCGCCGATGATGCCGGCAAGCAGCGCTGCGCAAAACGGTTGCAGCAGGAGATTTGCGCTCAGCCGTCCCACGGCCCGGCGCAGAAGCGCGCCTGCCCCGCCACTGACGAAGATCAATATCGCAGCCGATAGATGCTCGACACCGAAAATCACCGCCAGCGCGGCGGCACCGGCTGCTGCTGCGAGTGCGAAAAGCCATGTCGGCGTAGGCTGCGATTGCGAGATTTCGCTGATGGTCTTTGTCGCGGCGTCCGGCGCCAGGCGACCCGTCTCGATATCCTCGATCGCCTGCATCGCCAGTGCCACACGGTGCATTTCGACACCTGCAGGGTTGGCTTCGACCCGAGCAACATCGCTGCCGCTTCCGTCGTCTGCCACCAGCTGCAACTCACCCCAACGCGGCCAGAGGGTCGTGGGCAGTTGCAGCGCGCGACCGAGACGCTCGGCTGCGCTCACAGTCAGTTCGGTGGCTTGTCCATTGACGTAAAGAAGCCTTGCGAAGGCAAGCATGAGCCCTGCGCGCCCATCCGTCGTCATGGGTCTAGTTGCCGACTGCAGCTCGGACCGGTGACGGCGTGGCCTTATGAGCCGAGTTCACGTCGTCAACCTTGAGCACCCGTGCGGTCTCGGCTCGAATCTTCCGGGTGAAGTCGGCGTCGTCGATCAGGGAAACGCCGTAAGAGGGAATCAGCTCCTTCAGCTTCGGCAACCACGCCTGTGCCGTCAATTCGCCGGCGAAACATTTCTGCAGAACCTCGATCGCAATGAAGGCTGCGGTCGAGGCCCCCGGCGAGGCGCCGAGCAGCGCCACCAGTGAGCGGTCCGCCGCACCCACGAGCTCGGTGCCGAATTCCAGCAGTCCTCCCCGTTTAACGTTGGGCTTGATGATCTGGACACGTTGTCCGGCGACCTGTAGCCGCCAATCCCTCGGGTCCGCCTTCGGGTAGTACTCGTCCAGCGTCGCAAGGCGGTGACCTTCGGACTGCAGCACCTGCTCGATCAGATATTCGGTCAGGTCGAAATTGTCGCGGGCGACCGAGAGCAGCGGCTTCACGTTGCCGGGACGGATCGACTCGACGAGGTCGAGCAGCGAGCCGTGCTTCAGAAATTTGCTGGAGAAACCGGCATAGGGGCCGAACAGCAGCGAATGTTGTCCGCCGATGACGCGGGTGTCGAGATGCGGCACCGACATCGGCGGTGAGCCGACCGCGGCTTTGCCGTAGACTTTGGCGTGGTGGCGTTTGTTGACCGCGCCATCATCGCAGCGCAGCCAGATTCCGCTGACGGGAAAGCCGGCATAGCCGTGCCCTTCCGGAATTTCGGACTTCTGCAGCAGCGGCAGCGCACCGCCGCCCGCGCCGATAAAGACAAATTTCGCGGTAACCGAGCGTGTTTCACCGCTGTCGCGATCCTGCACCTCGACGCGCCAGCGCTTGTTCTCGGCCCGGGCGATGCTGGTGACGCGCGTCTTGTAATGCACGCTGCAATTGGGTTGGCCGACCAGATGGTGAACCAGATGGTGGGTGAGTGCGCCATAGTTGACGTCGGTGCCGGAGATGATACGCGTGATCGCGACCGGTTCGTCGGCGGCGCGCCCCTCCATCACCAGCGGAACCCAGTCGGCGATCTGCCTGCGGTCCTCGCTATACTCCATGCCCTCGTAGCAATGATGGGCCGACATTGCGGCGTACCGCTTCTTCAGAAACGCGACGTTGCCGGCGTCGTGCACGAAACTCATATGTGGTACCGGGTGGATGAAGCTGCGCGGGTCGGCGATCGCGCCCTTCTTCACCAGATAGGTCCAGAATTGCCGCGAGAGGTCGAACTCCACATTGACCTGCAACGCCCTGGAGATGTCGACGCTGCCGTCCGGCCGCTCGGGCGTGTAGTTCATCTCGCAATTAGCGGCGTGGCCGGTACCCGCGTTGTTCCACGCCTCCGAGCTTTCCAGCCCGCAATCTTCGAGGGTCTCGAACATGGCGATCGAGAACGACGGCTCCAGCTCTTTAAGGAAAACGCCGACGGTCGAGCTCATAATGCCCGCGCCAATCAGGACGACGTCAGGTTCGGTACTCATGTGGCCGTCTCCCTCGGATCTTTGGAAAAGCCTGTCTTGTGACGATAACTGCGGTTATTGGCCCGGCTGCAAAGCTGCATGCGCGCTTGCGTGGAACGGGACTGCCACGCCGGGCTGAAGCACGACATAGGCGCGGCGCCAGCTCGAGTTGTCGGTCAGCCGCCAGCTATGCCCGGAACCGGCGGTATCCTCCGCAAGCAGGATATCGCCGGGACGAAGCATGAAGTGCTTGCCTTCGCGGGTTTGAAAATCCAGCGTGCCGCTCAAGGTGATGACCAGTTGCCGCACCGGCGCGGTGTGCCAGGCGAACGAACCGCCGGAAGCCGTCTCCTGGAAGGAAATGCTCGTCGCTCCGACTTTCTCGCTCAGCCAGTCGCCGCGCACGCCCGCGGTGATATCGATCGCGCCTTCCTCGAAATGAGAGTTGCCGTCTTCTCCGGTCCACAGGCGCACGCATCTGATCATGGTCGAGGTCTCCTTTCAGCGCGCCGGCGCGGCGGTCTTGGCCCGATCGGCGTCCTTTGCCACATAGGGCCTGACCATCTTGACGGGATCGACGACGCGATCGAATTCGTCTTCGCTGACGAAGCCGAGCTTGAGAGCGGCTTCCTTGAGCGTGAGATCGTTGTCCATCGCGTAATGGGCGATCTTCGACGCCTTGTCGTAACCGATCACCGGCGAAAGCGCGGTCACCAGCATCAGCGAACGATCGACATATTCCTTGATCTTTTTCAGGTTCGGCTTCGTTCCCTCGACCAGGAATTTGCGGAAATTGACGCAGCCGTCCGTCATGATCGTGATGGAATGCGCGATGTTGTAGATCATCAGCGGTTTGTAGACGTTCATCTCCAGATATCCGCCGGCGCCGCCAAATCCGACCGCCACATCGTTGGCCATGACCTGCACGGCGATCATCGTGAGCGCCTCGGCCTGCGTGGGATTGACCTTGCCGGGCATGATCGAGGAGCCGGGCTCGTTCTCCGGAATCAGCAGTTCGGCAAATCCCGCGCGCGGTCCGCAGGACATCAGGCGAATATCGTTGCCGATCTTGTAGAGCGAGACCGCCAGCGTGCGGAAGGTGCCTGAAAGCTGCACCAGCGCGTCATGCGCGCCCTGCACCGTGAATTTGTTGGGCGCGCTTACAAAGGGCAGGCCCGTGAGCGAGGCAATCTCGGCTGCCACGGCTTCAGCGAAATCCGGCGCAGCATTGATTCCGGTGCCGACCGCGGTGCCGCCGAGCGCCAGCCGGTAGACGCCTTTCAGCGCATCGCCGATCCGCTCGATGTCGTCCGCCAGCATGCCGGCGTAACCCGACCACTCCTGGCCCAAAGTGAGGGGCGTAGCGTCCTGCATGTGGGTGCGGCCGATCTTGACGACGTGGTCCCATTCGACCGCCTTGGCGGCGATCGCGTCGTGAAGCGCCTGCACGGCCGGCAGCAGGCGCTGCCTGGCATTGAGTGCGGCTGCCATGTACATCGCGGACGGAAAACTGTCGTTTGACGATTGCGACATGTTGACGTGGTCATTCGGATGGACCGGCTTTTTGCTGCCGAGCGGCGTACCGGCGAGCTGGCAGCACCGGTTGGAAATCACCTCGTTGACATTCATGTTGAACTGGGTCCCGCTGCCGGTCATCCAGACGTGCAGCGGAAACATGTCGTGGTGCTGGCCGGCGAGGATTTCGTCGCAGACCGCAGCGATCAGCCTGTGAACCTCGTCGCTCAGCCGATGGTCGCTGTGATTGGCGTTGGCGGCGGCCTTCTTGAGGATCGCATAGGCCGTGATCATCTCGCGCGGGATCAGGTCCTTGCCGATGCTGAAATGCTCAAGAGACCGCTGCGTCTGCGCGCCCCAGAGCTTGTCGGCGGGCACATCCACTTCACCGAGGCTGTCCATTTCCTTGCGAACGGAGATCACGTCGAGCCTCCTTACACGCCTGCGCTGGCGGCCTCATCAACCAAGAGCGCCTTGCGGCCTCTTTCACTGCCGCGATCCTGATGTTCGAGCGACCATAAATCTTCCGGGGTCGGCACCCGGATTCTCTAATCGAACGCTTTCCTGACCCGTGCGACTTTATGCGGCTGTTCGGAGAACACTGTTGCCCTTCGGGGCGGCAGGCTGCCGGTCTGGAAGCAGGCCCGTTGCTTCAAAGCAAAAAAGCAGGGCGCGGCTGGCATCACCACGTTTGCGATAGTTTTCGCCACGCTTCGCCGATGTTTATCGAAGCTTGATTCGTCGCGATTTTTCGCGCCTAACTCTGACCGAAGCTTCGCCGCGCACCGCTGATGTTCGCCAGAAGTCGACGCGAAAGTATGGGCTGATGTATGGGCCGCGGAGAGGTTTGAGCGCGGCTGGCAAGTGCCAGCCGCGCACATGTTTTGGAGATTGCGTCAATGACCAAACGGCTCACGGCACTCTTTGTCAAAAGCAAGAAGCTCGTGGCGGGAATGTACTGCGATGGCGGCGGACTCTACTTGAATGTTCGCGACTCCGGCAGCCGAAGTTGGATTTTTCGGTACCGCGAGCGCGGGACTAGCAAGCAACGGGATCTTGGCTTGGGCTCTGCCGGGCACGATGGTGTGACCCTGGAAGATGCTCGCGAGCGCGCTAGTGAGCTTCGTGCCGGCCTGCGCCGGGGCATTGATCCGGTGAAGGCCAAAGAAGCACCCGAAGCCAAGACCACATTTGGAGAGTTCGCCGACGCTTACTTGAAGTCAATTACGCCGGGCTTCAAAAACAAGACCAGTGAACGAGATTGGAAGCGGGACCTTGAAGTGCGGTGCGGTCCGCTCCGGTCGAAAGCTTTTCGGGACATCGCTACGGATGACGTCCTGGGTGTTTTAGTTCCCATCTGGACGACGATTCCACGCACCGCACGTGAGACACGGGGACGAATTGAGCGTGTCTTCGACGCAGCGCGGGCCAAGGGGTTGCACACCTGTGAAAACCCTGCCCGTTGGAAAGGACACTTGAGAGAACTCCTGCCTAGGCTGAAGCGCTTGAAGCATCACCATCCGGCTGCGCCCTATGCTGACATACCCGGCATCGTGCAGAAGCTGCGCGAGAAACATGCGGTGGCCGATACCAACGTTAATCTTGCGGCCGAATTTGTCATCCTAACCGCAGTTCGAACGTCAGAAGCCCGGTTCATGCGTGTACGCGAAGTCAATTTCGGTGGGCGCCTCTGGACGATTCCGCATGAACGGATGAAGACGCCGAAGGACCACGAAGTGCCTCTTTGTGACCGTGCGCTTGCCGTCTTGAGGACTGTTGTTCCGAAAGAAGCCGAGCCGGCCGATTTCGTGTTCAAGGGCTTGAACAACGGCAAGCCCCTTGGAATGAACGCCGTGCTTGCTGCATTGAAAGCCGTCTACCCAGGGATCACCACGCACGGTTGCAGGTCTAGTTTTCGCGATTGGGCGGGCGATAAAACCAGCTTTCCGCGGGAAGTGGCAGAAATGGCCTTGGCCCATGCGGTCGGCGACGAGGTGGAGCTCGCATATCGTCGTGGGACCGCTCTGGAGAAGCGACGCAAGCTCATGGAAGCTTGGGGCGCTTACGTTGATCGAGCGACGAACGTGGTTTCGTTTGCGCGCGCAGGATAGTCTGAGCGACGTGATTTAATCGCATAGTCTCTTGCGCGAGTGATTTCATTTCGATTCCAGTCGCGTGCGGGGCTCGATTCCGGGGGGCGTTGGATGCAATCCGTGGCGAAAATTCTCTAATATTTTCAGTGCTACAATCTTAGCCTGGCCGGCATCAAAGAAGACTTCCAAGCATCTGATAAATAAAAACTTTATGGTCAACAACAACCAGGAATACCATCCCATATACCGAGCAAATGTTTCATTATTTCGGTTCGAATCCGCTTCGGGCTGAGCTTGCGAGATCAGGAGCTATTCTCGTCAATTCCCTGCGAGTCCATTCCATAACGTTCGATGGACGAATCCACGACGACGCGGCGCTGGACTCGACTTGCTGCATCATGAGCGTTCGACCTCAACCCTCTTAAGGTCAGGGCCAAGCGAAAAATCGTGTTATTAAGCTGAGGGTTCAAAAAGATCTAGAACTATCCTGGGAGCCGAGGGGGAGCAGCCTTCAGCACACCTATGCGCCGGCCTGGGCCGCCCTTCTCGACCGATGTCCAGCGCCGCCTCAATGTCCTCTCCCGAGGTAAACGAAGGAGGCTGCCAAAGTTAGCTTGTTACCCTTCGCTGACGTAACCGTCACGCTGGCGCGCTTGGGCTTTAGGTTGGAATGCGGCGAGCGCTCGTGCGATGGCGGTTGGAACACAAGCAGGTTGAGGCCTCCACACAGGCGGCCATTGACGAGATTTTCAAAGCTCCGGCGCCGACTGAGGTGGCCCTGGAAATTGCGTCCATTCTCCGAGACCCCTCGATACGCGAAAATCGACTTGTGCGGTATCAAACCATCCGGCTTGGTTCGTTAGCTTTTCGGGTTCCTACGAAAGCCTAAACGCCAAGGTTTATGGCGTAGAGGCTATTGTCGAGCTGATGCACCGGCGCCAAACTTATGTAATCACCTGTGCTGCATTCGACACAACTCCTCAGCGCGGCGAGGCTGCGTGGAGCGCTTGGCAGCCGATGCTAATGCTCATTCTCGGCACCTTTGCAACCGAAGATTCTTAGTGGTCCGACGCAGCGTCATCGTACAACAAATTCCTATAGCTTTCGTCATCGTTTGCCGAATACGGCCGGCGAGTTGTTCGCGCTAGACTCCACCACCCGCTTGATTGGCCGCGCCAGGTCCATAGATACCGGCCATGACAGACATGTCCACGCTACCGCCTGGCTGGGTCTTCAAGGTCGAGGACCACGAAGGCAATCCCTTTGCCGGCTATGTCGTGATCCGCGAGCCCGACGCCGACGAGGCAGCCCTGGCCGTCTCGAAGATGGTCGCCGAGAAGCTCGTTCATCTGGAGCGCAACGCCACCAGCGGCGAGGTCGCCGGCATGCGCCCCGGCGAGATCCACTCGCTCGGCACCGGGCAGATGTAGCGAACGCTCCGCGCTGATCCGTAAACAGACCACGACGCGCCCAGATGATCCGCCTATGGATCATTTTCCCGCTCGGGAAGATTTGGCCGGCTGAGGCTGTTTCTTCCCGATCGGGATTACCGCTCGGGAAATCCATGGCCGGCGAGAACTAGTGGCCTCGGAGACTGCCGGGGAATTGGATCACATCGCCGTCCGTCACCCTGATGACGCCTGGGCCATCTAAGGATCGGATCGAACCCAAGGTTTGCCAGAACCTCGGCGACGCCTTGTCGATCCAATTCCGCTATCACAGCGTCAGTCACCCTCATCAAGCGCGCCATCTTGGCGGTCTCGTCGCTCATGCTCGCTCCGCTCCCTGTGCCGCGCCGCCGCACCCAAAAGGCCAATTTTGCTGTCCGCCACCGATCAAGGTGTGATACATAAAGCACTCGGGCCATTAACAGCCGCCCGATGAGCTTCCGCAGCCAAGTGTTGTTTCGCTCCATTACGGAGGTGAAACATGTCTTGCGGCAGCACTACCTCAAATTCAATCAACACTCTCGGCGCAGCTTCAATTTCCTTTCCGGGGCGTAGATGGTTCTGGAAAACTCCGTTTGCGTCGCTGGCCGGAATCGCACTGTGGTTTGAACGACGGGGTCAGTGCAGGGAACTTCTCGAACTTGATGACCGGCTTCTCGCCGATATTGGCGTATCAAGGACCGCCGCTATAGAAGCGCGAAGGTCTCACTTGTACATGATTGCGTGGCGCGACAGCCGATAGGCATGGCCGGCGAGCGCTTCTACTGGAGAACGATAACCGTCGGCTTTTTAACTTCGAGAATCAGGTCACGCTCTTTGATGCGGAATGACTCTCCGGTCCCGGTAACAACCGCCTCCAGAACATCGCCATATCTGTAGATCTCCGCGATGATCATGGATCCATTGCGCATGATCCACCAGTATTCGATTTCGCGTGTGTTGGGTCTCTTCTTGCTCATGCTGTTTGACCTGATGCTTAGTGGCCTCGGAGTCTGCCGGGGAATTGGATCACATCGCCGTCCGCCGCTCTGATAACCGCCTGGGCCATCCGGGTTGGATCGAACCCAAGGTTTGCCATGACCTCGGCGACGCCTTGTCGATGCAATTCCTCAACCACGGCTTCAGCCACCCTCATCTGGCGCGCCGTCTTGGCGGCTTCGTCGTCTCTGTCCATGGCCGGTTCAGTAACATGTTAAGTACCCCCTTAAGGCCATATAGACAGTGTACTGTCGACCTCCCGACAATCTTCTGTGAGGATGAGTTGAGCGAGCGCTGCGCTGGAGACTGGTCGCCCGCTGCGCCAACCGCCAGAGACTGGGGGCTGTTAATGGCGGCCGACGCAGGGAGGAGACGACACGCCAACTGAACGAGTTTGCGGGCCGCCGCCCGTTTGCACCGCCGCAGTTTTGCGGCTGCACGCAAATCATATGCAAGCGCTGCAAACCGTTCAACGAGGCAAATTCCTATAATTTTTGTCATCATACGCGGGTGTAGCGAGCACTTCGTGCTGCCCTATATCAGGAAGCGCCAGCCAAAGCGGTTGTGTTGAAAACTGAGAAGCCGAAGATCTACCACATCGCCAAGAACGCCGTCGGTCGGCAGCCGCGTGAAGGTCTGGTTCGACAAAGCGACTTCCCAGCTCCTGGTCGAGGATGAGACCGGCCGCGTCGGCTGGGACATCTACGGCGTGCCGCTGGCCGATGTCGCGTTCGAAACTGAGACGACACCGCTAGGCGCCGTCCTGTGCGTGGCGCGCGGCATAATCATCACCATCGCCAACAACCGCGAGGACACCGACACCCGGCACAGCATCATCAAGGAGGCGGGACGCAGCACCGAGTTCTACTGGAGCCGGGACAAGCAATGGCCGATTGCCTCAGCTCGCTTGGCAGTCATCCCTCCCCCGAGAGGGGGCTTTGCCACATCCTACGCCGTCGATCCCGTGCCGAGGGTCGCGAGATAACGATGCCCGCTCACACGCCACCCCGACAATGATCCGCACCGCAAGGGAGTTCGTTTACTTCGGCGACGTCCGCGTCGGGTATATCGGCATTCGGGCCGGCGTGCCGGTCGACTCTGAATCAGTGGGGATGGAGCCGCGGGCTTGACCCCGGTTGTGATGCTGGGGAGCAAACGCACGGATCGGCGGAGAGCTTCGACGAGACGCGCTCTGATTTCGAGGCCGCTTGAAACAACCTCGCGCTGAAGAAGACAGAGCGCACTTCGAGATGTGGCGCCGGTCTCGAGACTTCCACGCCACGGGGCTGGATCACCAATACCGCGGTGCGCTTTCTGGATGGATCGATGCTGGGGTGATCGTGGTGCCGGCAGAACGAACTGGGCCCAGATATTTACAGCCCAAGATAAGCCCAAGATTGACCGTGAACGAATGACGAAAATCTTCTCGGAAGGTCTACAAAAGACCCAGCAAATACAAGGGTTTTCGATGGGATAAATCCGTTCTGGACGCAGGGGTCGCAGGTTCGAATCCTGCCACTCCGACCATTATTTCAAGTATTTATACTTTCGATGTTTTTCGCGCGCAACGAAATGCGCAACGAAATAGGGTAGTCCGCGTGGCCTTGATCGTCGAAAAACGCATTCCGACGACCGATCGCGGCAAGACGATTTTGCTGTTGTGGCGGCGAATCTCTTCATCATCAGGGGGTAACCTCCTATGACCGTGGCGAAGATGACGAGTTGGTCATTCGTTCGGTGGTAGAGGGCGGCTCGGCAAAAATCGACGCGGTTCCCTCGGACGGGAGCGGCAATCCGAGCAGCAGGCGGGACGGCCTGTCGATTGGTTTTGGTGCGAGGGGTGTAAGGGCGTCGACGAGG
>Ga0210403_10001816_pt1 | contig 19811 bp, 23 predicted proteins | sample IncBWC19MmetaG_FD_150863 | JGI IMG/M metagenome (GOLD analysis project Ga0210403, IMG submission 150863) | Forest soil microbial communities from Barre Woods Harvard Forest LTER site, Petersham, Massachusetts, United States - Inc-BW-C-19-M | ecosystem: Environmental > Terrestrial > Soil >... | reverse complement strand
CTGTCGATCGCGCTGCTTGAGTTCAATCTGAAGTCGTATGCCTCTGCTCACTCCCCAGATATACCGCCAGAACCAGCACCCAACAAGTATCTACAATGGTTACCCATACATGCGGTCACAGTACTAGGGTACGCCCCCTCAGAATTTGACTCCATTCCTGCGCTGTGACCGGGGGGCTGCTATCGAACGTATCCCATAAGTTGAACCTCAACTCCAAATCGTGAGTAAACTTGATCGAATAACTAGTGTTTAGGTTAGATCGCACGCGGCCAGTATCGGAAAGACGGGGCTAAACCTGGAGACTCGTCTGAAGTTTAGAGGCGTTGAAACGAAGCCAGTCGCAGTCTAGCTGGAGCAGGCCTTCCGCATTTTGGTCGTTCGGATTCATGCCGGAATGGGTATTATATATTTCCTTGACCTACACGACGCCTCCGAGCCAGGAGAGCTGGGTGTTATTGATGCGAATAAAATATCGACCATAGCCGCCACCCTAGGTCTGGCGCGATCGAGGCTCTGCTGGTTGCTGGTCAGAAACTCCATGAGGTTCCAAGCAAAGGCGTGCCGCGAAAGGAAAACGGCTGATGTGGTCGAGAGGTCCTGGCGATTCGTGCTTCCGGAATCGGTTCGTCCACTGAAGGAAGAGTTGAGGCTCGTCTCGATCTGAAACTTCGTCGACCTGTAGGTGGTCGCTGCATCTAGGTTGACCGCTGTCTCCGCACTGCCGCTCGCGTAACTGAATCCAAAGTCCACAGATGCCTTCATCTGCTTCCACAAATTGCTCTTCTGACTCTCAATAGCCACGACATCGGAGGCTCGAAGTCGAGTCTCCATCCCTGTGTCTTCGATCCGGAAATCCCGGTTCGGATTTTCGTCAGTGGCAATCTTTTCAATCGTGCCGGCGAGCCGCTTCCCATCTGGCCATTCAAGCTGATACCCGGCGCCGTTTTCCACTCGCTCCACTTGTAGCCAATCGACGGGAATGGGAGTCCCGACATAGGGGGTTTCAACGAATAGTTGACCGTGCTCCAGCTTTTTGACCTGCCCCGTAATGCGATCTCCGTTTTTCATCACCGCGACGTCGCGCCGTTGCGCAGATGCGCAGGTGCGCAGGTGCGGAATCCACTAGAACCAGCAAGACGCATAGAATCCACCGAGAGGTTGCTGTCACACGACCAGTCGGAACAAGCATCTGCTTGAAACGTTCCTTGCCTTGACTGTTCGCAACGCGTGACGGTGGACCGAGGGAAATGCTTGGCCGGGAATGGCTGAAAGGTCCTCGACGCCGTAGCATGTTATACCGCTCCGGTAGAGGCCTGCATATCAGCTATCCATGGCATGGCAGTCTCCTCAGTCAGATCGGTCACGCGCTTCGTATATGAGATCCAGGCCCCGAAATGCAGAGACCGTATAGAACTCAATCGAAGGGGGTTCGATGCCTAGCTCCATCAGCAGCAGCATTTTCTTGTAGCTGTCGGACCGAATGTGTCGAAGCAAATCGCTCGTTGCTATCCATCGGGATTCAATTCGAAGCAGGCCTGAATCGGGGACCTCTTGGTACAACCGGCAACTTGTGCACCCCCTTTCAGCCTCTGTCTGGCCCGATAGCGAGTAGAGTGCCCGGCGCAGTTCATCGCGCTTATCTAAGGCCGACCTGATATCAACGATTGCGATCACCATATCAAAACCGGCGATGCTCCTGCCGCCCCCTTAGATTGCCCCTTCGCTCTGAAGCAGGATGCAAGGGCGAGTCCACAGTCGAGGCTCGGATGAGGAGGCAGAACCTACTCAGGAACAAGAGCTTGCATGCCAACTGATAGATGAGCGGAGGATGATAGCTGAGGAGCTCCCCCAATATATTGGATACCAACACTGCATCTGGGAGCTTTCATGACTCGCAGGCAATCCATTCACAGCTGCGTAAGGGGGGGCAAGCTCAAACAAACATCGGGAAGGCAGTAGACAATCTGGTCTCAAGGCGAATAAACTGACGACTCCGTATTGCGACCCGTAGCAATACGACAAGCAAGCCACATCAGACAATTCCAGCCACCTAGTTGGCGATGCACTGAGCCAAGGTTCGGGCACCCGTGGTGCCGAAAGGAATCTGTCACGATGAGCGCCCACTCGATTCCGCACATCTACGGAGAGCCGCTCCATTTCGAGCGACTAATCACAGATTTGTTGATGTCCTTCACCACTTTACCCGCCAATCAAGTAGAGCAAACGATCAAGGCAACCCAGAAGGCCCTCTGCGTCGCGTTGGGACTGGAACACAGCGAATTGGCGCAATGGGACGAAACGGCCAAGCGGTTCCAAATAACCCATTCCGCAGTCATGGATCCCTTTAGGGTTGGTCGCACCCTGGCACAGCAGGACATTCCCTGGATGTCAGCCAACATTTTTCATGGGGACGTAATTCATTTCGCTCGCAAACCGAACTCTTGTGAAGAAGCTGCAACGGACATTGAGAAGATCTTTCACACCACAATTCAATCCGCCATTTTCATCCCACTCACAATTGGAAAACAAGTATTCGGCTTCCTCTGTTTCGGCACGTCAGGCGCAGGGGCCGTATGGTCCAAGCCGTTCAATGATCGGCTACGCATTATTGCCGATGCAATTGGTAAAGCCCTTGCCTTCAATCGTACCGTTGCGCCTGCGGAAAGTCAGGAACGAAGAAGAGTGGAAGCTGACGAGCGTTTTCGGATGCTCCTCGCATCATTTCCGACTGCGGCGGTGATAGCGGATGACGTGGGCAGGATCGCTCTGGTGAATTCGCAGGCAACCAAGTTGTTCGGCTATAAGGAAGAAGAACTGGTTGGCATTCCGATCGAAATGCTTCTTGCGCAACGCTTTCGGGATGGTCACGGTGAGCACCGCATGATATTTACCGTGCCTCCAAGCTCCAGGCGGATGGGTGTCAATCATGAGCTTTACGCAGTACGGAAAGACGGTTGTGAATTCCAGATTGAAGTCGCGCTTTCGCCCATTCAGACCGGTGGGGGTGACCTAGTTCTAGCGGCCATAACGGATGTCACCGGCCGTGTGTATTCAGAAAAGGACATCATCGACATAGGCGTACAACTGCTGGAGGCCAACGAGCAAATCAGGAAGATGAAGGAGCAATTGGAATGCGAGAATATTTATCTCAAACAAGAGATAAAGCTCGACACGAAACACGTTGAGGTGATTGGGCAAGGCAAAGCTATACTGCAGGTTCTGATGAGTGTGGAGCAGGTGGCCGCCACGGATGCAGCTGTTCTGCTTCTGGGCGAGACAGGGACCGGTAAGGAACTCATCGCCAGGGCTATTCACAGAAGCAGCCAGCGGAAGGCTCGGCCAATGGTGAATGTCAACTGTGCCGCCCTTCCGGCATCTCTCGTAGAAAGCGAGCTGTTCGGTCGCGAACGTGGAGCCTTTACGGGAGCGCTCACCCGTGAGGTCGGACGGTTCGAACTGGCAGACCGATCCACGATATTTCTCGACGAGATTGGCGAGTTGCCGCTCGAGTTGCAGTCCAAGTTGTTGCGTGTTCTCCAGGAAGGTGAATTCGAAAGACTCGGCAGTACAAAAACGATTCGTGTGGATGTGCGCCTGATCGCGGCAACTAGCCGTGATCTCGAGGGAGCGGTGAGGGAAGCTCGTTTTCGTGACGATTTGTACTATCGTCTCAACGTATTTCCCATCCGTGTTCCTCCACTTCGCGAACGCCGCGAAGACATTCCGATGTTAGCGTGGCACTTTCTGCGCGAGCTGGGCGGCCGGATGGGCCGCGATATTGAGGCCGTACGAGCAACGACGATGAAGGATTTTCAAAGTTATTCCTGGCCTGGAAACGTTCGAGAACTCCGCAATGTGATCGAACGCAATTTAATCATTCATCCGGGCAAAGTGTTTGAAGCCGAACTACCGGTAAGGACCGCTGCTGCCACTGCCTCTTCTCTAACGACCAAGATCGAGGATGTGGAGCGAAATCATATTTGTCACATGTTGGAGTTCACGGGCTGGCGGATACGGGGCGCTGGAGGCGCGGCAGATGTGCTTGGATTACGGCCCACTACGCTAGAGGCCCGGATGAAGAAGCTCGGAATTTTCAGAAAATCGCACAGCTAGAGGATCACACCATTCCTGGCTCCTAGGTGAGTTGGCAACTTGGCTTGGCCCACTTCGGCGGTTTGTTTTGGCCCACCCTGTGGGACAAACTATGTTGCCCAGTCGGTACTGGACGCGACAGCAAAACAGGTCCAGATCGGTCTCTGCAGGGTCATGAGCGCCGAGAGAAATACTCATGGACTCTGACACTCCTGAAATTTCGTTGGTGCGCGGAGGTCCATCTTATCGAGCCGAGATGGCGGTTGGCCTCGGGAACTCAAATCGATGGCGGATTAGGACTGACGATCTCTTTCCCCAAGATGACTCTCAATGGAATGAGAAGCCTCCTACGACATTTCGGAGCACTTCCAAAATGTCGGGGTCATAACTGCACCAGCCCGAGGTCAGATCGTGCGAAGCGGTGTCGCTTCAATGAATTGGCATTGTGCAAGAGTCTCCTGCGCGTTGGCCTTTGCCTTGCAACACCAGTATTTGAATTATCTCAGGCAAACGGATCACTGGTCCGGCCGCCGCGCCACGTAGATTCTGCGGAATTGTTGGAGACAGATTCTCATGCAAACTCGCAGGATCGAGCTTGTCCTATTGTCAATTGGTCTGGCCCTACTGACTGTGTGGGGTGAGGCGTGGATTTACAGGGCTGTTTCCTCGCGTGTCGGGATTATGAGATTTGAGGCGGGTGACGTTTACGCACGGGACACGACCCCGGCGAGGGCGAACGATGTCGCGTCCTGCGAACGAGTTGACTTCACTTTGTGGTCGGAGAAGCGCATAGCGGCTTATAAGGACAGCTTGGCCAGGAAAGCCGATGCCCCCCTAGCCATCCTGGTCATTCGCAAGATCAACCTCACGGTACCCGTATATAACGACACCGGCGATCAAACGCTGGACCGCGGAGTCGGCCGCATTCTTGGAACCGCAAAAATGGGAGAAGCGGGCAATTTAGGCATTGCCGGCCACCGGGATGGATTCTTTCGTGGGCTCAAAGATCTCGCGCCGAAAGACGAGATCGAGCTCCTCCGTCCTGGGAAGTCAGACACCTATGTGATCGATGAGATCAGAATCGTCGATCCCAGCGACGTCTCTGTGCTGAAGCCGACGCCGGTTCCTTCAGTGACCCTTGTTACCTGCTACCCGTTCTACTACATCGGGAGTGCGCCGCAGCGTTACATTGTGCGGGCTTCCATAAAAGAGTCTGATCGGGTTGATCGCCAAGCCAGTGATGATCCGCAGCCGGATAGATAAACCAAAAGGAGAATACGATATGAACGCAAAGCCAACATCTCCAGTTATATGCAAACTGGTAGTCGCAGGAACCATGCTCCTGGCGATCGCTTTCACCGCACATGCTCAAGTACAAACCACGACAACAACAGCTCAGTCAGGGGCAGAAACCAGGTCAGTTAAGGTTGAACGAGGCGAAATTGTCTATATTTCAGGGAACAACGTCGTTGTGAAGGCCGAGGATGGAACGCTGCGGCATTTCGACAACGTCCCTGACAGCGCAACGGTAACGGTGGACGGTAAGCAGCTTAATGTCCACCAGCTCCAGGTGGGGATGAAGGTCGAGAAGCAGACCATCACCACGAGCATCCCCAAGAGAATTACAACGGTTAAGACAGTGACTGGCACCGTGTGGCGCGTCAGCCCGCCTAGCTCGGTCATCTTGACCCTCGCAGACGGAACGAACCAGCAGTTCAAAATCCCGAAGGGCACGACTTTTAACGTTAACGGACAACCGACGGACGCGTTCGGGCTGAAGAAGGGAATGAAGGTGGACGCTCAGCAGGTTACTGAGGAATCGGAGATCCAGGTTGCGCAAGAGGTAAAGACAACTGGAGTCATGCCGCCTCCACCGGCGCCAGCTCCTGACGTTCCCGTGCTCATTGTTGTTGTGGCTCATCCTCTTCCGACCGTGGCTTCCGAAACCGCACCAACAGCTCTACCCAAGACTGCAAGCGACCTGCCACTGGTTGGCCTGCTTGGAGCTTTGTTTCTGGCTCTGGGATTGGGGCTGAAGGTAGCACGAGCCTATGGCGTAGTGCCGCAGTAGCCGCCTTGACGGCCGGCAGTCTAAATCGGATTGCCGGTCACTAGGCTGGAGAGATCGCGAACTGGCTTCCTACGCCAAAGGGAACGCTCACTCTAACGATGCGACTTTACTCGCCGCAGCAAAAGCGGGATCACGGTGACAGCGAAGAACCGAACCCTCGCGCGGCGTATTATCTTGCATGGGTTTCCCTACCAGGATCGCGCTCCGCTGCTTGGTGATTCCGGAGGACATGGCGGACAGACTCGATGCAAACTCACTGGCGGCAAAAACGACTGCTCTTGGCGACAACAGCCCTGAAGACTCGCGCCGGAAGACTGTTTAAACAATTTCGCACCCTTCTTCGGGCTCTTGTGCACCCCGGGGTGCCATGGTACGCGAAGCTCGCCTGCGCCTGCGCGACCCTCTATGTCGTCAGTCCAATCCAACTCATTCCCAATTTCATTCCGGTCATTGGACAACTGGACGATGTACTCGTGATCGGCATGAGCCTAAGACTGCTGAAACGATCCATTTCTCCAACTGTGCTTGATGAATGCCAGAGGGGATCACGTTCGCCTCTCGTAACCGCAATCCCATCAAACCTTCCGACAGGTCCGTCTCCGGGCTTGCGGCCCGAAGTCTCTCCGCTCAGCTCTTGTGAATAATTCCTCTCGCCTCCTCCATCTAGGAGACGCAGGTTGTGTGCCTAGGGAGTCGTTGCGTTTCCCGGGTTGAGTGAGATCGTGATGCTTTCGTCCAACATTTTGCACGTTCCCCACAATTGAAGCGAGCACATAAAGTGTTCCCTCTCGTGTGAATCGTCCAGAATATTGATAGATAACCATTTACCCGACGAAGAACGAGGACCTTGATTTGGCACCATGCTTGCACTCTCTGTCTCAGGTTGTTCAATAACCGAAGAGAGGTACAAGAATGCCGCTTATAGCAGCCCCCTCTCCCCTAGCAAATTCCCCACCGTGCTTCCGCCTGCTGGCACAACCAAGCGGGGCGGCCTGGAACATTTCGTTTCTTCCTATCGAAGGAAGTGCTGCGCCCTAGCGACAAGCAACGGATGTCTTCGTCCACGCTCGAAATCTAAATCCAGCAGCTGCTGGAATCGCACCGCACACCCCTGGTAACACTGGCGTGGCAGGGCGGCGATGCGACGGGCACCCGCTCGCCCTGACCGCAGGCGCGATCTGGAGGGCGATACTCCGGAGAGGAAAAAAGAGATGACACTGCAAAGACTCGGATTGATCGTCATGCTGTTCGTTTTCTCGGGGAGTGTGCTGTCTAACGGGACGACCGCAGCTGCTCAAAGCGAAAGCGCTACTCCGGTCCCTGATTTGCCCTTGCAATATTCGGCAACAGCATTTGGCCAGGCTGGCGCAGTCGCCGGAAAAAGTTTTGGGCTGGACGTATACATCACAGGCTGGACGAGCGGCCAGGAACTCCAGGAATTTGCCGCCACGTTGAAGAAGAGCGGACCGGACGGCCTGGTTAGGGCGCTGGAGAAGACGAAGGATGTGGGTCGACTGTCTCCGACCGGGTTCGTGGGGAGCGGCTTTCGCGTTGCCCGCTACCGGACGGCTCCGGAGGGTGGGCTGCACATCATGATGCTAACCAACCGCCCCATGTCGTTTGGAGAGCTTTATCGCGGCTCGCGTTCGACGGGCTACCAGTTCGGGATCCTGGTGATGAATATCGACAAAGATGGGAAGGGTACCGGGACCCTGGCGCCGGCCTGCAAGATCAAATTCAATAAAAAGGGAGAACTGGAGATAGAGCACTATGGGCAGAAACCTTGGCGCCTCGCGAATGTAAGGCGGGCGAAATGAGTACCGCGCTCACCTGCTCCACCGGAGTGCCCGGCGATTGGTTGGGTGAGATCGTGATTCTCTCGTCCAATATATTGGGTGTTCCCCAAAAATGAAGTGAACACATAGAGTTTGCCTCCTGAGTCAATCGCCCAAGCTGTTGAGGCGGTAACCATTTAGCTCACGAAGAACGACAATCGTCGAGTTGGCTCAATGCTTGCAGTCTCTGTCTCCGTTGGTTCAATAACCGAAGAGAGGTACAAGTTATGCCACTTATAGCCACCCCCCCTCCGCCGGCAAATTCTCCACCGTGCTTCCACCTGCTGGCAAAACCAAGCGGGGCGACCTGCAACATTGACTGCAAGTATTGTTTCTTCCTGTCTAAGGAAGCGCTGTATCCGAACGACAAGCAACGGATGTCTGAATCCACGCTTGAAATCTACATCCAGCAGCTGCTGGAATCGCACCGCACGCCCCAGGTAACAGTGGCGTGGCAGGGCGGCGAGCCGACGCTGATGAAACTCGACTTCTTCAGACGCTCCGTTGAACTCGTCGAAAAGCATAGGCGCCCTGGACAAGTGGTGCTACAGACGTTCCAGACCAACGGCATCCTTCTCGATGACGACTGGTGCGCCTTCTTCAAGGAACACAATTTTCTGATTGGCCTAAGCGTCGATGGCCCGCGCGAGTTCCACGACACCAACCGGCTCGACCGTGGGGGACAAGGTACGTTTCACCGGGTGATGAACGGCTGGCGGAAACTACGCCAGTATGAGGTCGACTTCAATATCCTGTGTACGGTCAACTCCGCAAACGAGAAACACGGCCGCACGGTCTATCGCTTCTTTCGCGACGAGTTGGGTGCAGAGTGGATGCAGTTCATCCCAATCGTCGAGCGAGCGACCGAGGAGACCATTCAGATCGCGAATCTGGGCTGGAGCGAGCAGTCGGGCCGCAAGCGACCGCTCTACACGCAGTCCGGCAGCTTGGTGACGAACCGCTCCGTCGGAGGAGAACAATACGGCCACTTCCTCGTAGATATTTTCGAGGAGTGGGTGCGTCACGACGTCGGCCGTGTGTACGTCCAGCTCTTCGACGTGACGCTCGAAGCCTATTTTGGCCGCCATTTGCTCTGCATCCACGCGCCCACCTGCGGCTATGGACCAGCACTCGAGCACAACGGCGATCTTTACTCCTGCGACCATTTCGTCGAACCTCGTTATCGACTGGGCAACATTCACGAAACTCACATGCTGAAGCTCGTTTCCTCGCCCGAACAGCGCAAGTTCGGAGACGACAAGCGCGATTCGCTGACTGCTCAGTGCAAGCGCTGCGAGGTGAGGGCGCTTTGCAATGGTGGGTGTCCGAAGGACAGATTCACACTCTCGCGCGACGGTGAGCCAGGTCAGAATTATCTCTGTGCGGGGCTGGAACTATTCTTCACCCACACACGCCCAGCGATGCGAACGATGGCACAACTACTACAACAGCGCCGCCCCCCCTCCGATGTGATGGCGTTGACCGCGGCTGAGGACGAGAGGCGGGGGCTGAATCAACCATGCCCTTGCGGGAGTGGCAGTGAGTTCCACACATGTCATGGCAACAACGCGCTAAGCTCTTCTTTCAGTTTGTGAGCGATGACATGGATCCATCCCAGTGAGGCAGATCCATGTCATGGCCAAGCAGGGGGGAGTCAGGGAGTTGTCTCCAACTGTAGGTGGTTCCGATGATGCAACCACTCAGAGAAGTATCCATAATGATCTGATGGTTGTTGCCCTGGTAGTGCACTGTGAGATACCGCCATCCGGTCTGCAACTTGACTTCTGGCTTGATTTGATAGCCCAATAGACCGGCTACCTGGCAGTCACGAACTGCGCCTCAGGGCAAACCGCGATTGCTTCGAAATGAGACGCCTGCATGCACCAACGACCAGAATGTTCAACCCTCGAAACATCAGAGAAGATACGGAGCTTCTACGACCGTTATCCCTATCCTCGGCCGGTCGATAGCCTCGAAAAGTATCGCCAGCTCTGGGAAGACCCGTACAGGCGACGCGCGGATTACCATCTCTTCTGGCCCGACAGAGCCTATAGGGAAGATCATTCCATCCTCATCGCCGGCTGCGGCACATCTCAGGCGGCAAAGCATGCTTTGCGCTGGCCCAATGCGCAAGTTACTGCCATAGACATCAGCGCGACAAGTGTGCGCTACACGGAGGAGCTCAAGCGCAGATACGATCTGAGAAATCTCACGGTGCACCAAGTTGCGATCGAGCAGGTAAATCGATTGAGGACCAGCTTCGACCAGATTGTCTGCACCGGAGTCCTTCATCATCTTCCGAACCCAGATGAGGGTCTCGCAGCTCTCCGCGACGTGCTCAAGTTGGATGGAGCCATGCATCTCATGGTGTATGCGCCCTACGGGCGAACCGGAATCTATATGCTGCAGGAGTTTTGCAGGCGCGTCGGCGTCTCTGCTACCGATGCGGGAATCCGGGATCTTATGTCTGCTCTCCGAGCGTTACCTCCCGGTCATCCACTGGAACACATTTTTCGGGAGGCCCCGGATTTCCGCCAGGAGGCGGCGCTCGCAGACGCGCTTCTAAACCCTCAGGACCGCGCATATTCCGTACCGCAGTTGTTCGATTTCCTTAACAAAGGACAACTAATACTTGGTCGTTGGGTAAGACAAGCACCTTACATTACGCACTGCGGAGCGATGGCACAAATCCCGCAGGTGTCGCGGATCGCACACCTTACCCCGGAGAACCAGTACGCCGCCGCCGAACTTTTTCGCGGCACGATGGTTCGCCACAGTGTAATCGTCTACCGCAACGATAGATTCGGCGGCAATCAGCCAATAAGTTTCTCAGCGAACATGTGGCTAGGCTATGTGCCCATTCGAATGCCAGACACCATTTTCGTTCAACACGGGCTGCCTGCCGGTGCAGCGGGAGTTCTGATAAATCGGAACCATACTTACAGTGATATTTTTGTGACTGTCGACTCCACGGAAAAATGTCTTTTCGACGCTGTGGATGGGAAGCGTACTGTTGGAGAAATTTCTAAGGGGATGCCAACATCCCCAGGACGATCTCATCGGGAGTTGACACGTAACTTCTTTGAACGGCTTTGGTGGCATGATCAAGTAGTGTTCGACGCGTCCCAAAGTTTAGCGCGTTCACGAATCAACGAGGCATCTCTGATCTCCGACGATTCCGATCACTGAGAGCAACAGTACGGATCAGGTGCATCTGAGCATGTGCGCAAATGTCTGCCACACTTTTTGGGTACTCGATGAAACGGTCGTTTCAATACGGCACGAAGGAGAAGAGCCGCACGGTACCACCGATCCATGCCAGGAGCCTTATGCAGGCCCGGACGCCCTTTGGGCTATGAACGAAAAGGGCGCGAGAATAATCTGCTCATTTCTTTTTCCCGAGTGATGCGCACTCCTGAAGTTATCCGTCCACTGTTTGCTCCGGCACTCACCCCAGTATCGCCGACCATCGGGGAGTTAATCAATAGGAGAACAAAACCGTGCACGGTCCCTTCACATGGGGCACAGGCATGGCTTCTGCCGGTGCGGTGGGCTGCAAGGCACAGACCAGCGCCACGGTAAGTGGCCAGCATCTGAGTCGCAGTGCCAGAGAGTCGCTCGATTGCCTGGCTGGACTTGACCAGCGAGTCAATGATCGTCAGCGTGCCGGACACGGACGGCCGGTATCATATCCTCCCGATGCTCGACATGTGGACGGATTTCTTCTTCGCGTCGCCGGTCTGGCGGCCGACTGGAACTGAGGCGGCCATTTTTCCTCGTCTCGCCGCCCGGCTGGAACGGAAAGGTTCTTGAGGGCTTCACGCGCATCGGCGCCTACTCTCTACGTCTGGATCATCGATCGCACGGACCACGATGCCGCGGCAAACAACATCCAGGCAGGCCTGACAATCACTCCACTGTCGGAATGGGGCAATCCGCCGAAGCCCGTCGTTTTGTGCTGAATAGCTTACGACGAGTCTGAAAACCCGGCATTGGCTCTCAACTTGCGAGTTCAACTCAAATCGTAGCTTCTTGATACACTTGGGCCGCTCCTGCATCTAAAATAGCGAACTCAGGACCCACAAGGGTGAACCCTATGAGGTATAGATGCTTGCGACCGTTGGTGCAACTGGTAGTACTCATCGCTTTGCCGATCATGGGCACATCGCAGACTCTCCAGCAGGGCGGGACCCTGGTTATAGCCGGCAGTCCTGACCGTGCGCCCTTGGTTCGAATCAATGGTAAGTCATACATAGATATCGAATCGCTGGCACGGATAACCCATGGAGCAATCAGTTTTCAGGGTAACGAGACAGTGTTGACCTTACACCCTTCCTCAGCGGACATGCCTCAGGACAAACCACCGAAACAGGGGTTTTCTGAAGGCTTTCTCAAAGCAGGAATCGAAGAGATGACAGTCATACGGGAGTGGCGTATTACAATCGTGAACGCCGTCCAGACCAATACTCCGGTCACGGAGGATTGGGTTTCCAGCTTCCGCAGATCAGCCGAAAGCAAGCTGGCGCTCGCGTCAGCGTCAGCTGCGACGGAGTCCGATCGCAAGGTAGTTGATTTGCTTAGGAATGAGTTCAACAACATGCAGCAGTTGAGCGATCACTTCCTTGCTCTGCGTAAGAGTGCGTCCTACACATCTCCCGATTCGTTCGACAATAATCCGCTGGACCAGAAAATTTTAAGCTGCGCGCGAAGTCTCGCTTCCATGGCAGCCATGAATCAATTTCAGGATGATATGTCTTGTCACTGACGCCACCGCGACATAGAGCAGGAGTGCCGTGATTTGACCTTCATCTCTCGGCTCGTTGCGAGGAATCACGCGTATCTGAACTGCGGGTAAGCTCTACGCTATATCCGGCGTGTTGCTTTGGTGGTAACGCGGGCCGTTTCGAATCCCATCTCGCCCTCCTCGATAACAGCACTGACCCTTTCCGGACCAAGACACTGTTCTACGTCGGCGGTCAGCCCGTCAGGATCTGGGTTTCTGAGCAGAGCGCCTCTGTGCCGGATTTGCCACTGTTTCCTGACCGGCGCCTCTACGTTCTCAGTGACGTTTCACCGGAGGATTGCCGTTGCGCCCGCAGTCGGAGACGCCGGGATTTGTCTGTTAGCTACGACATTTCGGAGGGACTCCAAGATATTGTTAACCAGGTTTTTGATCAGGAGTTACAGGTGCCCGCAACGAGTTGTTTTTTTAGCGCATTGGGAGTTTCCTTAAACCTTTGGATGTGGTGATGCGTTTGCAGTACTCAAGTTCGCACGAAGGATACGTTCAGGTCGCAAAACCATAAATTGACACCACCAACACAGGGAAAGGAATACCCATGGCAATCGATAATCCAAGAGAAGTTTTCACCTTCATGCTGAGCAACGTGCGGCAGGGTGAGGAGCGTGCTACGAAAATTTTTCAGGAACTGAGTCAAATCGCGCAAGATCCCGATGTCAAGGAGGCCCTGGATGCTCGTGCTTACGTTCATGAAAAAATCCTCGGCACACTGGATCAGTGTTTCAAGCTGATCGGCGAGCAGCCTTCGAAGACGGCGGGACGTCTTCACGACGTCTTCGTAGAGGACTTCAAGAGGGAGCTCGGGGAGATACAAGCCCCGGTTGCGAGACACCTTTTCATCTTGTATAAGGCTGTCCAGCTCATGCACATCCGCATTGGAGAGTATGCGGTTTTGACCGCAGCTGCTGATCTTTCACGCCACTACGCCGTTGGCACCCTGCTGGAGACATGCCTGGCCGACCAACTGGCACTGGCGGAACGGACAAGGCGTCTGATCCGGAGAGTCGCCGAGGTCAAGGTCGCCGAGAGACTGGCGGCGTAAAACAATCCTCCAACGTGGCACCTGAGCGCTATCCCATCACCAACTTAACGGCCGTTGCCTCAATGGCGTTATCGAGGGAAGGGCGTGTCCCCCGTCAAAATAAAGCCGTGGGATACGCCGTTCCCTTTCGAGGCGACGCCATTGGGAGCAGGAACGGCTTAGATTTTTGGTGTAGTCAGTATTTGGGTAAATGCGTTCTTCGACCGCGGCTTGCTGTCAGCAATCGGTGCGACGGTAGCGGTCGACGTTATGAGCCATTTCCCGAGAAATGTGGCGATGGCGCTCTGGAGAGCGACGTCATTGCTCGACTGGAGTCCAACTAGCATCGGGATCGAACTCAGTCATTACGGTTGCCGTTTCTGCCGTGGTCTTTCCCAAATCCTTTTGGAGCAGCATGCCATCCTGATTGATGATGAAGGTCATGATTCCCGAGTTTCCGTATTCGGCGGGATAAGCGACGAAGGCAAATCCACCCGTCATTTTCCCGTTGACCATATACTCCTTCGCACCGCGAGGTGCCTTATCGCTTTGCCCCTTCAGCATATGGAAGTAGTAGCCGTGGAATGGGGTGTGCGTATCGTGGCTTCCGCCATACCCTTCGGAGGCTGCGAACGCTGCGAGCGGTCCGAGCGGGCTTTCTGGCTGCCCATCCGCTGATTTCCAGTACAAGCCATTCTGCTTGCCCGGGTCACTGATGAACTTCATCGCGTAATGTTTCGTCTTCTCGCCATCGTGAAGCTGAGAGAAGTACTCGGCCTGGGCGTTCGCCGCCGTTCTACACACCTCGATGATTGCCAGCTCATTCCGACCAATACGGCGCGACAGAATCTCATCCTTTCCCGCAGCCGTATCGAAGAACCACTGCCCGCTCGCATTCTTCTTCAACGGGATGGGGAAGGGGAAATTGTCGGCTCCGACCAATAGGACTTGGCTGCCATCCGGCATCTTGCGCCAACGGTGCATCACTCCATACCCTGCAGCGAATGCGGTAACGACATTTTTGTCCTGTACGGGGTCGCCGGAGAAAATAAGCTCTTTCGAATCCGGACCAAAGATTCCGAGGAGTGCGTTTTGATCGAATGACTGCGCCGTTGCCTGCAGTGCATTACTCGCGTCGTCGGGAGAGGCAAACACTCTGACCGAAGGTTTGTCTGATTTGCTGCACGCGGCAAAGGGAATGACTAGCGCCAGCAACAGGAATCGGATCGTAAGAGCGACTCTGCGTGGTTTGAGCGACATCACATCCTCCGAAAACCTCGGCTGTTTGACTCGTTTCAAGACTGCTCACCACAGTTGACTTGGTCTGCAGCCACCGTTAGCTTCACCTGCGACCGCCCCAACTGCCGCCACCGCCGCGGCTTGCCGATCCACGGGCGCTCGCCTCTCTGGATTGCCAACCGCTGCCTCCTCCGCCTCCAAAGGCCGACGACCCACTGCTCTTCTGCTGCTGCCCTCCCCAGCCGCGGTCAGCCGCGGAGTTGGCTCCCGAGTAGCTCGAAGTGGTGGGCTTCTGTCCTTGGGCTCCCGAGTAGGTGGTGGGTTTCTGGCCCTGGGTTTGACTCCAGCCGCTCCCGGTATTCTTGTATACATTGCCGTTGGACGCCGCATACTTGTTGCCATTGGCGGTTTGGCCTGCGGCAGCATTGCCGTACGCACCCGTCGAGGCAACACCTTTGCCACCCGACGACGTCTGTACTGATCCCACAGATCCTTGCGAGGTCGTTTGATGCTGGGTGTAGGCAGTCTGGCCGTTCTTTGAGACCACAGAGCTTCCGTAGCTGCCATAGGCGTTCGAGGTTTGATGCGTGGCGCCATAGGCTCCGGTGTTTGGGTTATACGCTTGACCAACTTTCTGGGTGCCATAGGGGGTGACGGTAGATGCGCCACGGGCATACGTCCCGGTGGACGGGTTATAAGCCGTCCCAACCCGTGCCGCCCCATTCGGGCCGTAGGCGGTCGCGCTGGAGCCATAGTAGCCGCCGTGCCATGCGTTGTTTCCGTAGTAACTGGTGCTCCTGTACACCACAGCGCCGCCGTGCCAGTTGCAGTTCCAGTAGCTGTAACCCCATGGGGCACTGCTGGCGGCGAGGCCCACGGCGACACCCACTCCGAAGGCAAAGAGTCCCGTCGCCACCACGGCCGCTGTGCTGTACCCGGGCGTCACATACGGCGTGCCGTAGATAACCGCAGGGTTGTACTGCGGGACGTATACCACCTGCGGATTGGTAGGCTGAATCACGATCACCTGCGGCGACTGTTGCACCACTGTGATCTGTGAGCCTGATTTCAGATTGCCGGCAGCTTGTGCTTTGGCACGCAAGACCTGAACCGCAGACATCAGATCAGCGGGCTGTGTGTTATACGCCTCTCCTAATGCGGAGGTCCAACTGAGGTTCTTCGCTAGATTGTCAAGGACGGAAGGAAACTGCGTCAACGCCTTCACGCTGGGATCCCATGGTTGAGCATCAACGGCCTGCATGAGAGTCGCTCCGGTGAGACCTTTGTCCTGCTGCAGCCAACCGTCGGCCGAAGCAACTTGGTCTGGAAAGGTTGCGGCTCCAAGAATCTGGGCAACCAGAGCGTCTGGGTACAGTGCGATGGGCGCCGCCAGTTGTTGCAACTCATCTGCAGATAGGGCGGCACCTTGTCCAGCATATCCGGTTGATTGCTGCCCCGCGGCTTCAAATGGCGCTGTGTTGAGGACCAGAAGGAAGCATAACGCTGCTGACAAAATCTGTCTCAGTAATGACTTGATCATTTTCTTCCCTCCATCGCGGACAGGGCGGCGAGCTTCGCCTTGCCTCGCGGGACCCAACATCTGCCGTACATGGAACCAAACTCACAGGCCCCAGCAGGAGTGCCTATCATAGTCCTCTTTCCTCGCATGGCAGCATGTGGTTCAGAGAAGAGCGGGAGGTCGGACTCAACCGAACCTCACAATTCGAAGGTGAAGCAGCGGCTATTACGGAATCATCCCGCATTCAAACATCTTGTTGGCGATGGGAGCTGCCACTCTGTTGAGAAACAGCCTGCGCATCTGCGGATCGGTCTTCAGAAATTGAATTGCTTTTTGTTCCTGCGGCGACGGTTGCTGTTTGTTCGCTCTCTCCGCCCACAACTGTTGACAGGTGGAGGTCTCGTATTTCTGAATGACCTTGTTGGCGACCTGATCCAGTATTGGGTGCTGATCCTGAGCCCGCGTCACACCTATTAGAGCAATGAGCAGTGGCGAAAGCAGTAAACAAGCGATCTTGCAGATACGGCTGAGCTTCATCATGCGGTTCTCCTCATCTCGGCACAAGAGCTTCTCTGCGAGGAATGTTGAAACCCTCGTGGCCGAATTCGGTGTAATGTACTAGGGGCAATTAGCCGGCCAACCAAGGATCCCGGATCTATTTGTGCATGTGGCATTGTTGACAATGGACTTACTACGGGCCAGCGGGTCGCATCCTCCGCCCCGAAGAGTCCTCGCATCAGTTAGTCCGCAATCGCCTTCGCGGCCATGGGCGACTTCACGGGACAACTGAGGGTACAGTGCCTCTGGCTCATAACGTGATCTCCTTTTCGGATTGAACTACTCACTATTTTGGCGGATAGGGATATTGCTTGAACATCTTCTGGACGGCCTTTCCTACCATCTGCTGGTTTTTATTGCCGTTGTTGCTTAGCGTGTCCTGAGCAATCCCCCGCCACAGCAGAGATTTGCTTTTGACGCTGTACAGATCGACAATCAGTGTCCCCTCCACATTCTGCTGTGGGGTGATGGTACCCATTCCTCCGCCGAAGCCGCGCATGCCCATTGCGGTATAGGATGTCTGCTGTTTCATCCCGCCGCTTGCGGTGACGAGCAGGTCAGGATTGGCCGATTCCTGCACCTTTTGCAACCCCTTGCCCTGCAACGCCGTGTCGATATCCTGCTGCGCTACTTGCGCCAGGATTGAGTTTTGAACTTGGTTGGCATTGCCAGAACCCCAGGCGTAAGTATGGAATTGGGAAAAGTCCTGGCCGTGGTTGTAGTTGACTGAAACCTGTTGCCCGAAGGCAATCGTGGCTGTCATGGATAGCAGCACTGCGCACAACGCGAATTTCATTTTCATGATCGATGTCCTCTCGAATAAGCGCAGCCAGGTTTGGGACTAGCAACGCAGTCAATTTGCACCCGCGGCGGCTCGCAATTGCTCCAGCCGCCTACTTGTTCGCTCGAGTAGTTGTTCGTTCGAACGATCTCTCACCGGTGACCGGGGGACGGATTTTCCTAGCACTTTTGGCGGCGTTATCCTGACACCGGCGCTGGACCGCGTCGCTGAAGCGAAGATGCGCTCCATACAGTTCCACTCCGCCGTGAGAACCCCGGCATTGGCGAGATCCTGCAGCATTGGGGTCTCGGAAGGCGGTCTCCATTAGCATCAGCAGATCGGCAAAACAACTCGAACGAATGTGTGATTTCAGTTCCAGTTCGCTGGACCGGTCTTGTTCCAGACAGAGTGCCTCTGGATTGCCAATCGCAATACATGGAATGAGTAAAGGCAATCGGCGAGCCAAAGGAAGGCTCCAGTCAGAGAGAGTGCGATGTGTTGCTGTCAAGAGGCTTACAGGATGCGTGACGGGCTCGGATAGGCCCTGTTCGTGGAGCCTCCTCCGACAGGTCGGAGGAGGCTCCGAGAGGCCGGAGGCGAGATTGCCACTCAACCGTCTCTACGCTTGGGGCATGTAGAGCAGTAGCAGCAGCCAATACCGGTTCTTCCCGAGCCTTGCTCATCTTTGCTGATTCAGTGCTTCTGCCGAGCAAAGTAGAGGCGAATAGCCAGTCCGATCTCATTGTCCTGCGTATTCGGCCTCTTACCAGTGTTGTTCTCGTGCTCGTAGTAGGAGTCAAATTGGACGTGGCTGCCTACGGGGAATAAGCACCCCGCATAAAGAGCGGTGGTACTCCATTTGCTGTACCGACTCTCGTAGTACGGTTCGGCAGCAACATACGGAATTAGGTGATAGGAGCGGATCGAGACAGTTCGCGCGATCTCGAGTTTGTTCCGGTAGCGCCAGGTGAAGCTGCCGCTTTTCCAGTCCAGATCCGTACGGTTCCGGTCTGAGATCAGAAATCCTGCCTTCAGAGGAAAGTTGTCGGTCGTAGCCAGAAGCAGACGATTGTCGCTCGGAGCATTCGGCGTGGTCAGGTAACGGTAGCCGCTCTCCAGCACCAAAAACCTCGATTTCGCATCGTCGAGGTCAAAGACCGTAACCTTCCTAAGTTTCACCAATGGTTTGACATAGAGCTGGATGCTTGGACCGATCTGCGCTTGAACCTGTTGCCCCGCCTCACGGTCTCCCTTGGCTTCAAAGATCACACGAACAACGGAGTTCAGTTTGAGATTCGCATCAAACTGCGGGAGGAATTGAACGTCTTGCGCACAAGCAGGCAAGCAAGCAAAACAAAGGAGAGAGACCCGGCTCCAACCCCGCTTGTGCGCTCGAGTCATTTGTATGCTCGCCCAGATGATTCTCATCCACTGCTATCTGCGAGCGTCTGGATCCCCCGATCCAGGCCAGTCGCTCGCCTTCCCAACATCTTGCGGATCCCATGGTGCAGCAAAGTCTCGTAAACATCGCGTGTGCGACACGGGCCAAGGCAAGTAGATGCTCAGCCGCGGAGCTGTCACCTCTGGACTGGCACCCCGGCCAAGCCGGGGATCGCCCTTTTGGATTCATAACGGATTAGTAAGCCCCTCCTCCATGCCCCCAGCTCAAGACAATTCCGCTCTTCAGCCGGAAGCTGTTCTGGCTATTGTTATTACTGCAGATAGCTAACGGGCAGTCGTTGCCAAAGCGAGTGTAGAGGTATTCGGCCTGCACCAGGCGTATGGCGATCTTCTGGTTTAATTTGATATCAAAGCCGCCACCGACCGACAGGGAGAATGCATTTTTGGAAATGCTCGTTCCGGTGGGATTAGCGACAATACGGGTGGGAATCTG
>Ga0210403_10001815_pt1 | contig 19817 bp, 14 predicted proteins | sample IncBWC19MmetaG_FD_150863 | JGI IMG/M metagenome (GOLD analysis project Ga0210403, IMG submission 150863) | Forest soil microbial communities from Barre Woods Harvard Forest LTER site, Petersham, Massachusetts, United States - Inc-BW-C-19-M | ecosystem: Environmental > Terrestrial > Soil >... | reverse complement strand
ACACAGTCGTCTTTGACGGATTTACTTCTGTTTGAGAACAAAGCGCCGACCACCGTGCCCAAAGCGGATGTCGAGGAGGTTTCCAACTACGTCGCGGCGGTGCAGCACGGACTGCGCCGTCTCGCCGGCGGGTTTCCCTTGTCGTTACGGCTGATACGGGAGATCCATGGAATCCTGTTGCGGGGCGGGCGCGGCGCGAGTAAGACGCCTGGAGAGTTTCGCCGTTCACAGAACTGGATCGGCGGCAGCCGTCCGGGCAATGCTGCTTTTGTGCCGCCTCCACCAGAGCAGATGATGAAGTGCCTGAACAGTCTTGAGCGTTTTCTCCACGACGAGAAGCACGGGCTACCTCTCCTGGTGGAGGCCGGGCTTGTCCATGTCCAGTTTGAGTCGATTCACCCTTTTCTCGAGGGGAACGGCCGGCTGGGGCGTCTGCTCATCACTCTTCTGTTGTGCGCGAAAGGGGCGATGAAGGACCCCCTTCTTTACCTGAGTTTGTATTTCAAGACACACCGCAATCGGTACTACGATCATCTCCAGCGTATTCGGACGGAAGGAACATGGGAGGAGTGGCTGGAGTTCTTCCTTGAAGGTGTGGCCGCGACCGCCCAGGAAGCGGCCCAAGCGGCAACCAGAATTCTGCGTTTATTTGCCGCGGACCGCAAGAAGATCCAAAGACTGGGACGCCCCGCGGCTTCCGCACTGCGAGTTCACGAATACATGCAGCGGAACCCAATTGCCAGTATCGGGGCCGTGGCCAAGGCGCTTAAGTTGTCAGTCCCAACAGTGGCAGGCGCCTTAAACCATCTGGTGCGAATCGGAGTGGTCGAAGAAATCACCGGAAAGAGAAGAGATCGCCTTTTCACCTACGCCCGCTATTTCAACATCTTAAGCGAGGGAACGGAGCCCCTACGCACTCGCTGAGCATGGCGTAAAACCTAATCCCGGTTGTAACAATGCCATTGGGGAGATCAAATTGAAGGTGTAAATCGTGACGTGCTCATGGTGGCGTCCCTGACAACCACCAGCAGATTCGGCCACTCCGTATCCTGGAAACGCTGCATCGCTTGCGTCACGGCATTATTGATCTTGTGCCGATTGGGCTGGCGTAGGCGAACGACCAGGATGCCGTGGTGTGGCAAGGTTCGATACGTAGTGAACCCCTTGTCCGTTGTTACAAGCAGCCGGGCTTCCACCGTCGCTGTTTGCCACAGATCGGGATCAGGTAGCCCTTGCTGAGATGTTCCTCGCACGTCCTTCACGTCGTGTCCAAGCGCGCGCAGAGCTTCTACCGTCATCCGTGGGATGTTCTCATCGACAAGGATCTTCATCCGTTAGGCGTTCGCCACCTGGATCGGAGTCACTTGTTCCTCGGTCAGGGCGGCGGCATAGTCGAGACAAGCCATGATGTCTTCCCGGGAAAGAGACGGATACTCGGAAAGAAGGTCCTCGGCGGCATCGCCGTTGGCGAGCATACGCACAATCTGGTGTACGGGAATTCGCGTCCCTTTCACGCAGGCTTGGCCATGACAGATGTTCGGATCGACTGAGATTCGCTCAAACGGCATGTTATTGTGCCCTCCTGTGTAGTTTACCGCATCTCTCAACTGACCCGAGTGGTGGCCAGGTTCATTTTTGCACTGTGGTTGTGGTAAAGGCGTGAAGTCCGGCAGTTCAGTCTGTTCCTTTTGTCCAATCACGGCGGTCCAATCTTTGGTCAACTGAACCGTATTGCACTGAGCGGAATCAGACTTGGCGTACCTGCCAAACGAAAACCGAGAATGCACGGGCGATTCCCGGGCATTTCTTGGAGGCCAACGATTGCAGGCTATTTCTTCTTTACCGGAGCCTTCGCCGGTGTGGTCCCTTGTACCGTGCGCGATGACGGTTGTACTGTGGCGGGTGAGGTCTTCGGTGACGTTGCGTTCGGATTGCCAAATTTAAAAGCGAATCCCCCCTCTATGCGTTTCTCGCCACGAGGGTTGTGACGGGTGGGCTGTTGTCCACCTACTCCGCCGTAAACACCTACTGACCGTGGCACGTAGGTTAGGCGGACACCGCTCGGTGTTTGGCTGACTTTGGCAGCACTTTTTCGTGTACTCTTCGAATTAGTCTTCGAGCCTCCGTTCGCTTGTGCATGGCCGACAGTTGACGTTAGCAGCACGGCCAGTGCTAGCCGGAGCAAATATATTTTCCGCATCTGTTTCTCCTCCAGGGCGATTTCTCTCTGGATATATAGTGATTCTCCTTAGGCGAATGTTACAAAGAATTTATAGACGCCAGATAGTTGAATGAATTTAGCTGGGCGGCCGCAGCCAATTCAGAACTATTCTGATTTCACCGGTTTTAGATGAACGTCCCGGGCCATTTCAGCACAGTCATTAAGGGGTTCGGTGCTTTGAGCATCACTGGGCGGCTGCGAAAAGGAAACTCGCGAGGCACGGCTTCTACCGTGGAAGGAACCTCCCTGGAATCTGCACGATGGCGAATGGTCGTACAGATTGGTCGTGCTACCGCTTTTGCAAAGAGTGCGAAGGGATGAGAACAGTCTTTCCGTTCTTGTAGTAAGATACCGATTCTTTTGGTGTGAGGCTGGACAAATGATCAGATCAGTCATCTACTGGTGCGCCGCAATTCTGCCGTCTCTCCCGTTCGTCATAATTTACCTGGCATACCGGCGCACATTGCTGGGCAAGAGGCTCACAGTCCAGCAAGTGATGGGGCGTCAAAACGTAATCCAGTCGTATCTGAGCGCTTTTGGCAAGGCCGATGCCGACAACGGTAAGCCATTGACGCCAGGGGACGTGGTAAGGACCCTGTTTAATCTTTATTACCACTGGGGGAGCTATGCCTTTGGCATCACACTGAATGTGGTGATCACGATTATCATGAGCGCGGCGATCCTCACCAAGGCAAAGGTGCCACTCGGCCTGCCGCCTGCACTGGAAGCATTAGCTCAAGCTATGTTGCCGGCGGTTGCGTTTGGCTTTGCTGGAGCTTACATTTGGGACCTGTATGACCTGCTGAATCGTTACAGGGGGGTAGATATCACACCGGCCTCATTCCAGTTTTCCTGGCTGCGTCTCCTGGCTGGGAGCATCGTTGGCCCCCTGGGAAGTCTAGCCGTTGCAGAAGGCGTGAAGAATATCGCTGCGTTCGGGTTGGGAGTGCTGCCGCTACAAACTATCTTCCAGTTTTTTGCCGACTACGCCAGCAAGAAACTTTCCATCACGGCCAACGAGAGCCCCGTGGAAGCCTCGACGCTACATAAGCTGCAGGGGATGACGAGAAATCAGATCGACCGTTTGGCTGAAGAGGGCATAGATAGCACGGCGACCCTTGCTTACAGCGATCCGATGAAGATGTTTCTGAAGACCGACATCGAATGGGTCGTGATCATCGACATCATTGACCAGGCGCTGCTCTTCAACTATGTCGGCGACAAGTTGTCTCTTCTGCGCCCGGTAGGCATCCGCGGTTCCATCGAGACAGCAGTAATTTACGAAAGGCTCATATCGAACAAGGCGCAGGAGGTCGAGGAAGCTGAAGCACTCGTCAAGATAGTGGCAGGGAAGCTCGAACTCAGCGGCCCTGAGGCGCTCAACCTCATACGGACCGTATGGGAAGACGACCAAGTCGATCTGTTATGGAGAGTGTTTGGCGACACGTTTTGAGACTTCCAGCCGGTGAGGAAGGATCATCTGGCCATCAGCGGGCATTGGCGCCTATTCAAGGTTAATGCCATATCCTTGAATAACGAGTTTTGCTATTCAAGGAACACTGAATGGTGCTCAACCCGGCGAAGCAACCTCAAACCTTGGCTCTATGTCCCGACGGCTGTCGCGGGCGAGCGGATACGGCTCTTTTCGTTCTGCTTCCGCTTCCGCCACCAGATCTGAAGTTGGGCCGTCTGTACCAGCATCCTGCCGACCTCATGGTGCTTTTGACCGCGAAGCATCATCCATGAAAAGATTAGTAATCGGGTTAAATTGGTAAATCGGGTAATTTCAAATCTGCGTCCTTCCTCGCTCCGGCTATCGCCAGCGGCCAGAAGCCAGCAGCCAGAAGCCTTCCCCAAAACCAGACCGCCCGCAAACATCCTATGAAAACCGGAATCATCGGCCTGCCTCAGGTGGGCAAGACATCTCTGTTCAAGATCCTGACCAAGGCTGATATTTCTCATACCGGCCGTGGCAATCCGCGCGAGGCGCATCTGGGGGTGGCGCGGGTGCCGGATGACCGGCTCGACCGTCTCGCGGCCCTCTACAACCCCAAGAAGCTCGTTCACGCTACGGTTGAGTACTCCGACGTGGCCGCCATCGGCCAGGAAGCGCTCAAGGAAACCGCCTTCGCCGCCAACCTGCGCGTTGTGGATGCGCTGGCCCACGTACTGCGCGCCTTTGACGATCCCTCAATCGCGCATGTGGGCGAGGTCAATCCGCTGCGGGACGCCAAGAATGTGGACCTCGACCTGATTGTCAGTGACCTGGGCCAGGTGGAAAAACGCATGGAGCGCCTGGAAAAAGACCTGAAGAAGATGAAGACCGCGGAGCTGGAGCGGGAACTTGACTTGATCCAACGAGCCAAGGCGCACCTGGAAACCGAACGTCCGCTACGGGAGATGGAGATTTCCGCGGATGACGAAAAGCGAATTCGGGGCTTCATGTTCCTGAGCCAGAAACCGATTCTCTATGTGCTCAACATCAATGAGTCCACAACGCTGGGGGAAGACCTGGAAAAGGCGCCGCAGAAATACAACATGGCGGACGCAGCTTCCCGGCCCAATGCCGGGGTGACCGCCATCTGCGGCAAGGTGGAAGCCGAGTTGGCCGACATGAGCGACGAGGAAGCAACAGAGTTCCTGGGCAGCTACGGACTGACCGAAAGCGGCCTCACCCGCCTGATCCGCAAGACATACGAGTTGCTGGGGATGATCTCGTTCTTCACCATCGGTGAAGACGAATGCCGCGCCTGGACGGTCCCGCGCCGGTCACGGGCCCAGAACGCCGCCGGGGCCATCCATTCCGACTTGGAAAAGCACTTCATCCGCGCTGAGACCATTCACTGGGATACGCTGCTGGAAGCCGGCTCCGAGGCCAACGCCCGCTCCAAAGGCACCCTGCGACTGGAAGGCAAAGAGTATATCGTGCAGGATGGCGACGTCATGCACATTCGCCATAGCGGTTGAGTTCCTGCTATTCTCGGCCCTGATCGTTGGACTGTCCTGATGACACCCATCGCCACCAGCATCGTGCTTGGCCTCACCGCCGCCGCCGCTAACGGTCTCGGCGGGGCCATCATTCTTGGAAAGCCCTGGTCCAAGAGTTATCTGCGGTACTTCATCGCCCTGGGCGCGGGCTTCATGCTGGCTACATCATTGCTCGAAATGATGCCCGAAAGTATGAAGCTGGCAGGCGGCAAGGCGCCATTATTGATCGTAGCGGGATATTTTCTCGTCCACTTGTTTGAGCACACGGTCACGCCCCACTTCCATTTTGGCGAAGAGACCCACGCCGATGAATTTATCGCCGCCCATAAGGGATACTCGGTGCTCTTCGGGCTGGCCATCCACACGTTTTTTGACGGCATTGCCATCGCTTCGGGGTTTCTCGTGTCAAGTTGGCTGGGATGGGTGATCTTCGTGGCAGTGTTTCTGCACAAGATACCAGAAGGATTCACCGCCGCTTCCGTGATGATCGCCAGCGGGCAGAGCCGGCAGACGGCCTGGGCCGCCTCCGCCATCCTGGGCGCGGCCACGGTAGCCGGAGTCCTCACGATGTCGGTATTCAGCCATGCGGTGGCCGCCGGACTGCCACTCTCGGCCGGCGTCACGCTCTACGTAGCGGCTTCTGACCTGATGCCGGAAGTCAACCAGGAACCGGGGATTGGAATGGCCGCGCTGGTGCTGCTGGGGGCGGGGATTCTGTTCGTGCTGGAGCACTTCTTCCACTAAGAGCGAAAGGCTTCACCACGGAGTGACGGAGCCACAACCAAAAGCAATTAGCCGCGAATTAACGCGAATAAACACGAATAAGAGTTGGGTTGTCGTTGCTCCAGGAATCGTCGTGTACCGCGAAGACTTTGGTGATAGTAATACAGAGGAACAGAAGCGACAGAGGTTTTTGGGGTTGTGAGGCTGGGCAAGATTGCGGTGAAAGATTTTGCGGAAGGCAGGGGCAGCAGAGGGCAATTTCCAAGAACCTTCGCGGGCCGCGAAGATTATCTAGGGTTAGCCATGCAGAGATCGCAGGGGCGACAGCAAAGGCCGAAGGCGAATAGAGTTTCAGGATTTCCGATCACCCGATCATCAGATCACCCGATCATCAGATCAGCCGATCTGATCTTCCTATTCCACTTGCGGCTTCGCCTTATAGGCTTCCCTGTAGACTAGCTGGTATTTCACGTCTTTGCGTTTTTCATCCAGCATGCGCAGGGGGCCGCCTTTGTCGTCGATGAGTTCGACCTTGATCTTGCGCAGCGAGCCGTCTTGATTGCGGTTGCTGGGATGATACGAGATGCTGTACTGGTTTCTCACCTTGTCGCCGACATCGGCAAAGATTTCCCGGAATTGCGCCTGGAACAGCGGGAAGTATGCCTTGCCGCCGGTGAGCTTGGCGAAGGTTTTCATCTGATTGTCAAATTGCAGGAATTCCGTGCCGCAGCTAAAACTGGTGATGCCGCACAGGGCGCGCATGAGGCCATGGGACTCCGCATACTGGCGCAGGGTCTGGCCGGTGCCCACCGCATAAATCACGATGTCTTTCGTGGCCTGGAGTCTCTTCAGTAGCTGGTCATAGGTCCTCCTGCTGAAGGTGTCGCGCCCACTGGCCACCAGGATGATGTATTTGCGCCCTTCCAGTTGCTCAAGGCGATCTATGGTGTCGTAGAGAGAGTCAAACAGGTTGGTTTCCGCTGACATGGCGATGGTCAGGGTCCTCAGACCGCCGATAATCTCATTTTTGTTCTGGGTGAAATCCGTCAGAATATGTGGACGAATGTCGTAGGAAATCAGCGCCACCCAATCTTCTTTTTTCAGCGTTTGCGTAAAGGTGTAGGAAGCAATAATGGAGTCACGCTGGAAATCCGCAAAGGTGTTGGCGAACTCCACCAGCATCACCGCTGTGATGGGCGCCTGGCTCTGGCCGAAGTTGGTGATTTCCTGGGGCACGCCGTCTTCCAGCACCTTGAAGTGTTCTTTCTTCAGGTTAGGAACGAATATGCCTTCTTTCGCCGTTACTACGCTCACGTCCAGGGTCACCACCGGCACGTTCACCTTGATCGAAAACTCGGGCAGCCCTTCAACTTTTTTGGGCGGCCTGGGGGTATCGTCTTTCTTGGGCTGATCGTCCTTCTTCTTAGGAATCGCAATCGGACCGATGTCGCCCTGTGGACCGCCGGCTTCCGGCGTAGTATTCTGCTCTGGCTTCTGCCCTGGCTGGGTGGAAGATGGCGGGGTGGGAGCCGTCTGCTGGCCCTGGGCCACCGCCATCGACAGCCATACGAAGGCCGAAAGCAACACTACCAGCGCCAGGGGTTTCACCATTCCTGCCTGCACTATTCCTGCCTGCACTAGGGATGAGAAATAAAGTCGGTCATAGCGATTTCGCATAGTGGGCTGCCCTTTTGAGAGATTCTCCTTTAGTATAGATGCATACAACGCTTTCAAGGTTATTTTTGAAACTCAAACAAAGCGTTTGTTTCACGGTGTTCAGTCCCCATGAAAAAAGCTGTTGCTCTTCTAAGCTTTGCCGTCCTCTTTCTGTCTCTGGGTCTGGCCCAGCAAACTCCCGGAAAGCGCCCGTCGCCGCCATCCATACCTGTCATGTCCGTGGACGAGGTGCGCCCCGGCATGAAAGGGATCGCCTACACGGTCTTCCAGGGCACACAGCCGGAGCCCATGGAAGTTGAAATTCTGGGCGTATTAAGAAATGTAAACGGGCCTAAGTCCAATACGGTGCTGGCGCGGCTGCGTGGCGAGAAGGCCGAGTACACAGGTGTAGTTGCGGGCATGAGCGGCAGCCCCGTTTATATCGACGGCAAACTTCTGGGCGCCATAGCCTTTCGCATCGGGTCATTTTCGAAAGAAGCGATTGCCGGCATCACCCCGATTACCGAGATGTTGGAAATCAATGAGTTTGATCGCGGCATCCCCACCGCACTGCCCGGCGCCGCGATTCGGCCGGCGGGCGCAGAAAAGACCTCTGCCCCTGGGGCGAGTGGACTCCAAAACTACGCCCAGATGCTACAGCCCATTGATGCGCCCTTCGTCTTTAGCGGCCTGACCGAAGTGGCGGTGAAAGCCTTTGCCGATAAGTTTGCCGCAGCCGGCATTGTGCCGGTGATGGGAATCGGCGGGGCCGGCCCGGATAAGCAGCCGGAGCCGGTGGTCCCCGGTTCGGCCGTCAGCGCCATTCTGGCCCGCGGAGACATCGAGGCCGCCGCTACCTGCACCGTCACCTATGTCGATTCCGAGCATCTGCTGGCCTGTGGACATCCGCTGATGCAATACGGCCTGATCGACATGCCCATGACCAAGGCCACGGTGGTTGCCACTCTCTCGTCTCCCCTGAACTCTTTCAAAATTATCAATACCACCGAATCGATCGGGGCCTTCGTGCAAGACCGTCACGCTGGAATCCTGGGCCGCTTCGGCCACCAGCCTGAAATGGTCCCGGTTACGCTCAATCTCAACGGCGGTGGCCAGAAACGAGAATTCCATTTCGAAGTGCTGAACAACGCCAAGCTCACGCCGGTCATGATGATGGTGTCGGTTTTCAACGCCCTGCAGGGCATGAACATTTATGGTGAAGACACCACCTATAGAATGAAAGGCAGCATCCAGGTAAAGGGCTACCCCGAAGTCAGGCTGGCCAACCTGTTTTCAACCGGAGAGAACGCGCCTGCAGCGCTGGCGCTGGCGCTCTCGCTGGGCGACCATTTCGGCCGCATCTTCGACAATCCTCTGGAAGCGGCGAAGATCTCGGGCGTATCGCTGGAATTCAATCTCGAAAAAGACCGGCGCACGGCGGTGCTCGAAAGCGTGCGCACCGATGTCACGGAAGTGCATCCTGGGGATGAGATCAACGTCGAAGCCGTGCTGCGGCCCTACCGGGGTGAACGCCTGGTTCGCAGGATTCGAGTGCGGGTGCCTGCCTCCGCCCCTCGTGGCCTGTTGCGCGTCCTGGTGAGTGATGCTGAAACCATCGAGCGGATGCATCGCCTTTCGCCCCTGGTGAGCCAGAAGCTCGATTTGCGCTCCACCATTGAATTGCTCAACCATGAGCACAGCAACGATCAGCTCTATGTGGCATTGCTCGAAGGCAATCCGCAGGCCACCGTGCAGGAGAAGATCATGCCCGCCATGCCGCTCTCGGTCATCAACATCATGGAGGGCATGCGGGCCTCGCAGGAAATGGTGGTCTTCAGCGAGTCGGCGGTCAGTGAATCGGCCACGCCGGTCGGCTACGCCATCCATGGGTCGCAGGTACTAAGTCTTACCATCAAATAGCGCACTATCAATCTTGACCATGATCAAAAACATCTGCTGTGTTCTTTTCTTTCTGCTGATGGCCGCCCAGGCGCCCGCGCAAGGCACCCGCCAGTGGAAGGTATCCTCTTACGAAGACTTCGAGCGCGGCACAGCTCGGTCGGTTGCCATCAGCAGCACCGGAGTTCTGGAACTGGCCCCGGCTTTCAAACTGCTCTATACCAGCCCTGCAACCTTCATCTGGTCGATGGCCGCTGACTCAGAGGGCGTGGTGTACGCCGCTACCGGTTCCCCTGCGCGGGTCTATCGGATAACACCCGACGGCAAAGACCAGGTCATCTTCGAGGCGCAAGAGCTGCAAGTACAGGCCGTTACCATCGCCAAAGACGGAGCGGTGTACGCAGCTACCTCTCCGGATGGCAAGGTTTATAAGATCACGCGCTCAGCCTCAGCAGAGTATTCTTCCGTTACTTTCTTTGACCCCAAGACCAAATACATATGGGACATGGCGCTGGACGCCGAAGGCCGCCTCTATGTCGCCACCGGCGACCGCGGTGAGATCTATCGCGTGGAGAAGAACGGGCAAGGCTCAGTGTTCTTCAAGTCTGACGAAGGCCACATCCGTGTGATGGAATTCGATGGCCATGGCAACTTGATTGCCGGTTCTGACGGCAGTGGATTGATCTATCGCATCGCACCCGGTGGCGAGGGCTTCGTCCTCTATAGCGCGCCCAAGAAAGAGATCACCGCGCTGGCCATTGATTCTGCCGGCGCCATTTATGCCGCAGGCACGGGAGATAAGCATCCCTCGCCCACAGGGACGCCAGGCTTCACATCCGCGCCGGCCATGCCGACTCCGGCGATTCCTCCGCCGGGCAATATAGCTCAACCCAATGTGTCCCTGGCGGGTTCCGATCTTTATGCCATTGCGCCCGACGGCGCGCCCCGCAAGCTGTGGTCTTCCCGCGAAGATATCATTTACGCCCTCAACTTTGATGCCTCGGGCCGGCTGATTGCCGGTACCGGCAACAAGGGACGCATTCTGGCCATCGAACGAAATGGGGCGTTCACCGACCTGCTCAAGGCCCCTGCCTCTCAGGTCACTGCTTGCAGCAAGGCGCCCAAAGCCGGTCTTTATTGCTCCAGCAGCAACCTGGGCAAGATTTTTCTGATGGGCGGCGCGCCGGAAGCCGAAGGCACGTTCGAGAGCGAGGTGCAGGACGCGCACGTCTTTTCAAAATGGGGCCGGGCCGAGGTGCGCGGCCGGGGCAGCTTCGAGCTGTTCGCCCGCAGCGGCAACGTCGAGAACCCTGACCGCAACTGGAGTCCGTGGGCCAAGGTTGACCTCCACCAGGAGGCGCGCCTGTCGATTCCCGCCGCCCGTTATGTTCAGTGGCGCGGCGTAATGAAGCCCGCTTCCCCTTCCACACAGATCTACGAAGTCACGATCAACTACCTCTCGCGCAATGTCGCTCCTGTAATCGAAGACCTGGTAGTGCAGGTGGGGGCGCGTTTCCAGCCGCAAATCCGCGGGCAAGCCAGTGAAACGATCGTCATCGGCGCGTCTTCGAACCAGGCGCCGCTGCCGCGGATCGACCCCCAGCCCACAGCGCTCCGCGATCGCAGCTATGTTGCCGCGCGCTGGACCGTACACGACGACAATGACGATGAACTGGTCTATGCGCTCTACTATCGCGGCGACAACGAGCAGGAATGGAAGCTGCTCAAGGCCGGCCTGATGGACAAGTTCTATTCCTTCGATTCCGGCCTGCTGCCCGATGGCGGCTACACGCTCAAGGTGGTGGCCAGCGATGCGCCCTCGCACACGGCCGATCAGGGGCTCTCCGATGAGAAAGAGAGTGTCCACTTCGAAATCGACAATACCGCGCCTGTTATACAGAAGCTGGCGGCCAGGATGGAAGGCGTGCAGTTGCATGTCACATTCGAGGCCACAGACAGTTTCTCGGCCATCAGGAAGGCTGAATACTCCATCGACGCCGGCGATTGGCAATTCGTAGAACCGGTAGGTCAGCTTTCCGACTCGAAAATCGAGAGCTACGATTTTTACGCATCGATCGCATCCATCGCAGCCACCCCGCCCGCACTGGCAGATCAGGGCATGGCAAAACGGGACAAGACCTCAAAAACGCCAAACTCTGAACACATTGTGGTTGTGCGCGTCTACGACCGCTACGACAATGCCGCCACCGCTAAGTATGTCGCGCGGTGAGGGGGCTTCACATCTTCACCGTATGCTTACTGGCGATGTCATCTGACATATCGATGATTGAATCAAGGGGCTTCTGTAGCGGGATGTGCGCGCCCAGCGCAGCCAGGGCCTCCAGCGCAACTTCCGTGGGCATATTGCCTACCATCTCGTCCTGGGCAAACGGGCATCCACCCAGCCCGCCGATGGCTGAATCGAACCGTCGGCATCCGGCGTTGTAGGCAGCCGCTATTTTTTCCGCGGCCGTTGCCCGTCGGCTATGCAAATGGACACCAACCTCCAGATACTGGTGGGCTTTGGTGACCGCCGCGACCAGGTCATGCACCTGCTCGGGCGTAGCCAGCCCCACGGTATCGGCCAGGGACACCTGGCGGACATTCATGTCGGCCACCAGCCCCACCGCTTCGACGACCTCCTCGCTGCTCCAGAGATCGTTGTACGGATTTCCAAAAGCCATGGAAATGTAGACCACCATATTGAGGGCCGCTTCGTCGGCCAGGGTCTTGATCTTTTCCATGACGTCCAGCGCCTGCTCGGGCGTCTGGCGCTGGTTGCGCTCCAGAAAGGTCGGTGAGATTGAGTAAGGGAAGCCGACGGTCGTCACGGCGCCGGTGGCAATGGCGCGGTTTGCGCCCTGCTCGTTGACCACGATACCGATGATCTCCACGTCCTCCGGAGGATGGAGATCGAGCAACACGTCTTCGGAGTCGGCCATCTGCGGCACCGCCTGCGGGGAGACAAACGACACAGCATCAATATGCTTGAACCCCGCCTCGATCAAGCTGCGTAAATATTGGACCTTGATGCTCTGCGGGATCTTGACTTTCAGCCCCTGCCAGGCATCGCGTGGACATTCGATAATCTTTACTTGATCAGTCATAAACCCGGATTCACCACGGAGGCACGGAGGAAATCATAAAACCGGTATTTGGTACTTGGTATTCGGTACTTGTTGTTTAGTGTTTGGCCTGGAACCCTGTTCGTCCTTCCATGCTCGTCAACGCCGCCATCGGCGGCAAATACCAATTACCAAATACCTGTTTGTAGTCCTTTGCGGTCAACCTCCTGACTCTCACGTCTGCAACACCCCGACCTTGAACTCCTTGACCTCGGGATTCAGGGCTGCGGCATCCAGCGCCGTAATCAGGGCGGTGCGGGTCTCCGCCGGGTCGATGATCTTGTCGATCCACAGCCGGGCGGCGCCGTAGCGTGGATCAGTCTGCTGGTCATATGTGGCTTTCACCGAGTCGGACAGCTCTTTTTTCTCCGCTTCACTGAGCTTCTTACCCCCGCGCTCCAGTTGTTTGATCTTGATTTCCACCAGGGTGCTGGCCGCGGCTGCGCCGCTCATGACCGCGTAGCGCGCCGTGGGCCAGGCGAAGACAAAGCGCGGATCGTAGGCCTTGCCGCACATGGCATAGTGCCCGGCGCCGAAAGAGCCGCCGATGATCACTGAAATCTTGGGCACCACGGAGTTCGCCACAGCGTTCACCATCTTGGCCCCGGACTTGATGATTCCACTCCATTCCGCGTCCCGGCCCACCATGAAGCCGTTCACATCGTGCAGAAAGATCAGGGGGATGAGGTTCTGGTTGCAATCCATGATGAAGCGGGCCGATTTGTCCGCGCTCTCGGTATAGATCACGCGGCCAAATTCGATGCGCTTTTCTCCCGTGGAGCGGTCGGTTTGCTGCATGTGCAGTGTCTGGTTGGCGACAATGCCCACGGCATGGCCGCCGATGCGCGCGTATCCGCAGATGATGGTCTTGCCGTATTCGGCTTTGTATTCATCCAGGCGGCTGCCGTCGACGATGCGGGCGATGATTTCTTTCATATCAAACGGGCGTGCGGTATCGGCCTCGAATATGCCGTAGATCTCCTCGGCTGCATAAGCGGGTTCTTCCGTCTTCTGGCGATCAAAAGGCGCGCCCGGCTTGTGGCCCATCTTGCCGGCCAGGGACCGGATGCGTTCGATGCAGATCTGATCGTTGGCCTCGCGATAGTCCACGGTACCCGCGATCTGGGCGTGCATGGCGGCGCCTCCCAGCTCTTCCGCGGAATACTTTGCGCCGATGGCGGCCTGCACCAGCGCCGGACCGGCCAGAAAGAGCCCGCTGCCCTCGGTCATCAGAATGGTGTCGCACATCACCGGAAGATACGCGCCCCCGGCAACACACATGCCCATAATCGCGGTGATCTGGGGAATGCCCATGGCCGACATCACCGCGTTGTTGCGGAACACCCGGCCAAAATCGTCGGTGTCAGGGAAGACGTCCTCCTGTAGCGGTAGAAAAAGCCCGGAAGAATCGACCAGATAGATGGTGGGGACATGGTTTTCGATGGCGATATTCTGGGCGCGGATGACCTTCTTCGCCGTCATGGGAAAAAACGCCCCGGCCTTCACCGTGGCGTCATTCACAATCAGCATGTACAGCCGCCCGTGGATGCGCCCCAGCCCGGTGACCACCCCTGCGCAGGGAGCGCCACCCCACTCTTCGTACATCTCATGGGCGGCATAGACTCCCAACTCAAAAAACGGTTTGTCCCGGTCCACCAGCAGGCTGATGCGTTCCCGGGCGGTCAGGCGGTTCTTGGCATGTTGTGATTCAATCGCTTTTGGGCCGCCACCCTGGTGAATCTGTTCTTCCTGGTTACGGATAACAGCCACCAATTCGGCCATGGCGCGCATGTTTTTCTCAAAGCGGGCAGAGGTAGCATCGATTTTCGTTGGAAGTTGATTCATCGGATCAGCCATGGCGCACAAAGGCAAACCACTTAGCTTAAATGAGGGCGGAAAGAGGCGCAATCGGCCCAAGAAACGTGGGAGTCTGAGGGGCCTATCCAATTACCCAATCACCAAATTACTCAATTGCCAAATTCAAACGGCAGCCGGCCCCCACGAATCTCTCAATAAAAGTCACTGCAACTCAGGAAAAATCCGCAGGCCGTACACACCATCTTGCAGCGCGCTTCGCGCATCTCGGTTCCGCAGTTGGGGCAATAGTTGGAAGGATGAGGTGCTGCTGCCGGCTTGGATGTCGCCGGACCCTCCGGTGCGGAGTCTCGATGAACATGGATAAAGTCAGGGTCACTCATGGAATCTCCCGGTTACGTGGCCGATCGCAATACTTCCCGGATCTGCTGGTTAATTCGAATTGCTTCGCGGCCGGCCTGGTCGATCAGGTCTGACCATTTACGTGCGCCTTCGTCGAGATCCATGCGCGCCAGCAGATATGAGGCCTGGGTGATGGCCTCGAGCGAATTACTCAAGTCGTGGGCCAAGGCACGCAACTGGATGCTGACTTCTGGAGGTATTCGTCCACTGCTGCTCATGTGTTTATAGCCTGGGGGCTTTCTCCTCAGGTCATAGTAATGACATTGGGCGGGTATGCCAAGAAACTTCGTAGGCAGCCTCTAGGATTTAGGAGCGCCTGGGGAGCTTCTTTTTTCCCGGCTTGAGCGGTTTCCTGCGGAAACTGAATTCATGTTCCGCCATGCGCACCCGCCGGCCGCTGAAACGGACACCCTCGCCTTCTAGCCGGAACCGCTGCTCCATGCCGGCTTCGCCAGGCAGGGCAATCCGGCCTCCAGCGGCCACTACCCGGTGCCACGGGAGGCCATGTGACTGGCGCAACGCCCATACTACCTGCCGGGCCGCCCCCGGAAACCCGGCAGCCTGCGCCACCGCGCCATAGGTGGAGACCTTACCACGCGGTATCTTCAGGATCGTGGCTCGAATGCGGGGAAACATGATGTGCGGAATATGATAAACCCGGTTCAGCACGAGGCACAGGGTGTTACGAAGCCACAACCAAAACCTTTGAAACACAGCGCAACGAGTTGCAACGAAAACCTTTGAAACACAGAGGAACAGAGGCAACAGAGGATTTTAGGGTCGTGAGGCTAGCCCCAGAAATTGCCGCGAACCGCTAAGATTTCTGGTGAACAGTAATACGATTTCTGGGCCCGCCTCACAACCCAAAATCCTCTGTTGCCTCTGTTCCTCTGTGTTTCAAAGGTTTTGCTTGTGCTAGGTTGCGCTGTACTTTCGCCGTGAGACCCTGGTTTTTATCTTGTCCCCTCTGCCGGGGGCTTGAGTTCATATCCCTGTGGCGGCTCGGCGCCCATTAGATAGCGGACGAAGTAGTCCCAGCGGCGGCGCACCATGTAGGGCTCATTGGCGAAGCCGTGGCGGCGGTTGGGCAGCAGAAGCAGGTCAAAGTCTTTGTTGGCTTTGATCAGCTCGTTCACCACCAGCAGCGTGTTGTAGGGAGGCACGTTGTCGTCCATGGTGCCGTGCGCCAGCAGCAGATGGCCTTTCAGGTTCTTGGCCAGGCTCTGGTTGGCCTGATCGTCGTAGTTGGTGGTCCCATCGGCTTTGCGTTCCAGCAGCCCGATGTAGCGCTCGCCCCAATCGTCTTCGTATTCGCGGTTGTCGTGGTTGCCGGCTTCCGAGATGCCGACCTTGAAGAAATCAGGATAGCGGAACATGGCGTCGGCCGTTGCGTATCCGCCGCCCGAGTGGCCCCAGATGCCGGCTTTGTCGATGTCGATCCACGGAAAACGCTGAGCCAGCTCTTTCATGCCGGCAATCTGGTCGGGCAGCGTGTTGTCGCCCATGTTGCCATAGTAGAGGTCGTGGAATTTCTTCGAGCGCATGGGATTGCCCATGCCTTCAATCTGCACCACTACAAAACCCAGTTCGGCCAGGGCCTGGGCGTCTCCACGCGCTGCCGCAAACGACCAGTTGCCTACGCTACCGCCCTGAGGCCCGGGATAGACCTGATTGATAATCGGGTACTTTTTGCTGGAATCAAGGTTCGCCGGACTGAATAACAGTCCGTAGAGATCGGTTACGCCGTCGCGGGCCTTCACCGTGATAAGCATCGGCGGACGCCAGCCCGTGGCCTGCAGCCGTGAGATATCTACCTGCTCTACCCCGGCCACCAGCTTTCCGGTGGCATCGCGCAGCACCGTCACCGGGGCCGTATCCGGACGCGAGAAGGTATCGGTAAAGAACTTCCATGATGGCGAGAATTCAACGCTATGGTTGGCGTCTTCCGGTGTCAGCAGCGTGAGGCCGCTGCCGTCGAGGCCCACGCGATAGAGATGCTGGAAGTAAGGATTACGGCCTTTCTCGCGGCCCGAAGCCAGCACGTAGGCAATGCGCTCTTTCTCGTCGACGCGCAGAAGCTGCAGCACACCCCATTCGCCGCTGGTGATCCGGTTCTTTAGCTTGCCTGTGGCAAAGTCGTAGAGATAGAGATGGCCCCAGTTATCGCGCTCCGAGAACCAGATCAGCTCGTTGGCGCCCGCCAGGTAATGCCAGTTGGCCCGCCCCTGGCCGGATTCATACTGCGTAGCGGCTTTTTCTTCGAGCACCTCGCGTACCGCGCCGCTGGCGGCATTGGCCACGCGCACATTGGCCTGCTTGTGATCGCGCGAACTGGAAACGAAGACCAGGCTGGCGGAATCCGGCGCCCATTGCACGTCGGCCCAGTCCCCGCCCCGGCACACGATATGGTCGCAAAACGTCGAGCGGTGCTGGTCGGGCGGCATCTGCAACCGGACCACCTTCGGTCCGCCCGTAGCATCAAGGTCAATAATGACCCGCTGGATCATCGTGACCTCGGCATCGCCGGGTAGCGGATACTTCCAGGTCTTCAGCGTGGGATGTCCGACTTTGGTTTCCACCAGGTACATTTCACCGACTTTGCGCTGGTCCTGCTGGAAGGTGGCGATCTTCTTTGAATCTGGCGACCACAGCAGCACCGGATCATCACTCTGTATCCAGCCGGCGTTGTCTGTAGCGTAGCCGAAGTCCTTCACACCGTCGGTGGTGAGCTGTGTTTCCTTACCGCTGGCAACATCGCGCACCCACAGGTTGAAGTCACGGAGAAACGCTATGCGCTTTTTGTCCGGGGAAGGCACTTCGTTGCGGGCGCCCGCTCCACGTCTGCCGGCGGCCCCGGCACCGGCATCAGATTTGACCTCCGCGCAGGATTTGCCCTGCACATCGCAGCTCCAGCGCTTCGGGCCGGCATTGAATGAGATCGACTGTCCGTTGGCGGAGTATTCAAAGCTCATGAACGGCAGATGCGCCTTGTCATAGGTCTTACCGCTAGCTGTCGAGAGGGCCGCCGCCACTTTGGCATGGTCGAAAGCCGGTTCACGCGCGGGCTTGGCCGGATCAAACACCACAAACGCACTGCCGTCGGCCGAGGTGTCTCGGTACCAGAAGCGTCCATCGGGCATCCACGCGGGCCTTATGTTGTGCGACACCAGCGGATTGGTGTTGTAGCCCATGAACTTCTCCGCGCGCGCATAGTCGGCGGCGGTAAGCTGGCGCTGCTGAGAGGTGGCCGCGATGCACAGGATGCAAAGCAGAATCGTGAGCTTCAGGGTCAGGGACGTTCTCAATCGCATGGTCGGGTCCTTGGATGAGTCTGTGGCGATCAATGCCGGGCGGGGAGATTATATAGGCTCGCTCGTTCGGGCGGGTGAATTCCCAACGTACGAAATGACTCGGAAAACGCAGGTCTACCCGTTAGCTGCCTCTACGATTGGATAGACAATGGAAAAAGTCTTGTTGTGCAGTACTCTGAAAGTCACCATGTGGAACCAGGGACCGAGGAGCACGAACTTCTAAGAGCGTATCTGCAGGCAGAATACAGGATCATCGTTCCGCAGTCGCGCGTGCCAGGCGCCGGTGCCCATTTCACAGACCTGTTGTCGGGTGGGCCGCTATTCATCATGGATACTGGATTCGGCGACAACCCTTTGGCCGTGGCCTTTGCCACGCGCATTATCCCTCTGGGCGAATTCTGGATGACCGGTGGCGCCGGACTTCCAGCCACCAGCACCATGGTAAAGAAAGTGCTGGGCCGTTTGAGCCAGCAGCATTTGGTCCTAGATCGCGCCTTCACCAATCCGCATAAGGCTGCGCTGCTCTGTGTCCGTACGCTGCTGGAATCCGGCGCTTCCAGGCGGATCAAGTACAAGACTGTAGGGGGCGATCCACGTGCAAGTGGACGCCATCACGCGCCTGCCAGTGAGAGAGAAATGGAAAACACAATGGCTACGGCAAGCCCTGGCCGCAACTCGCCTTGCCCCTGCGGGAGCGGAAAAAGATTCAAGAGGTGTTGCGGGGGCCGCTGAGGATTATCAAGCTTGCGGAAATTCTATCTGCACACCGCGCGTGAGGCCGTTGTTGTAGGTCACCAAAGAGCCGATTTCATCAGCCCGGACGTTCGCTAGTTCACGGGGCTCTAGCTTATGCAATCCGCCACCGTAGACTCGACCCTCGCCGGTCATTTGGCCAATGGGGATGGCATTCAGCATTTGAAATACCCTTCTTGCAACTTCGTGATCGGTCATCGACTCTCGGATCATCGGTTTGGGATACATCAGCAGATAAACATTAGCGGCGGTCGCCACCGAACGGTTGAGAATAAAACGGAAAGGGCGATAGTGCTCAGAGCTCCTGCCCATGTAGGTGCATAGCAAAGGAGCGGGCGGCCGCGCCTCTTGGGAGTACCAGGGCGTTCTTGATCGGCAAATGTACCCTTGGGCTGCTGCGGATTTCCCCGATTCAAGATAGTGGGCAAGCGCAGGATCAATATCGAGCAGTTCGTCTTCGCCGAGTGGACAGTCAATCAGGAACAGGCGGCGATCTAGGATGGGCAGGCCGCGCTCATCCGCTTCAATCTCGTCCGACGGCAAATAGCGCGGACTGGGCAGAATGGGGCGCAAGAACCGGCCGCTCAAGCCCAGTTCCCGAACTCTCTCTTGGGAAAGGATGAAAAAACCGTTGTCACCAGTGGCCAAGCCGCGCTTGATCGAAAACAGGTCCCCGATCCTAATGCCGGAAGGATCGGCAATTCGTTGGCCCTCGAACTCTTTTGGACGGGCTAGGCGGGTCCATTTCGGTTCACTCCGGAGTTCGGTTCGAGACACGCTGAGAGTCTCCGCAGGTTGGGTAAGAGTCCCGCCATACGACAGTTCAACGGCTGCGTCTTCGGATGGCTTCAGATTTCTAAACAGCACCACGGTTGAGGAAACCAGGGCATCAGCAAACTGCACGTCGCTGGGGGCGAACCGATG
>Ga0210403_10001814_pt1 | contig 19819 bp, 20 predicted proteins | sample IncBWC19MmetaG_FD_150863 | JGI IMG/M metagenome (GOLD analysis project Ga0210403, IMG submission 150863) | Forest soil microbial communities from Barre Woods Harvard Forest LTER site, Petersham, Massachusetts, United States - Inc-BW-C-19-M | ecosystem: Environmental > Terrestrial > Soil >... | reverse complement strand
ATCAATTCTCGTCCGGTCTCTACCAGAACCGGATATTTCGCCGATGCAAGCAGCGCGGTGCCGCGATTGTTGGCAACGCCTACAGTGACGGCCCCGTATACGCCTGCCTGCTCCAACGCGGTCACGGTAAACGGCGTCGTCCCGCTGGCCGCAACCGCGATCACTACGTCGTGCGGCGAGAGGCGCGCAGCATCGATTTGTTTGACAGCGTCGGCTACATCGTCTTCAGCTCCTTCGACGCTGGCGACAAATGCACTCTCCCCACCGGCGAGTATGAATTTGACACGCTCTTGGGGCCAGGCAAAGGTCGGGGTCAACTCCGCTCCATCCTGCACGGCGACCCGGCCGGAGGTGCCGGCCCCAACATAGATCAGGCGACCGAGGTCGCCGAGCGCTTGGGTTGCCGCGTTTGCCGCCTCGGTGATAGCAGGAAGGGCTCGCCCGATGGCGGCAACCGCGGCGAGTTGACCTTCCCACATTGCCTCCATTGCCGATGACATCGACCAGGCGTCGAGATCTGCAAAGCGAGGGTCGACTTCTTCGGTTGCCATTGGGTGATCCGCCTCTCACAGGTCGAACCGCGAACCCCGGGGAAGGGTTCACCTCCGACCGTTTCCTCGCTTAAACCTAAAGGGCCCGTGCGCCACCATCTACGCCGAGATAAAGGGCCTCTCGTCATCATGACGATCCAACGCCAGAACTCGGTTCCGGGTCCATCGGGTTTGCATCGCACGCAACCTTTGGGAACCCGCAGCCCGCGACCTTGGTTTGCCCACCGTCTGGATAGTATAGTAGCAAGAGTGGACAAACGATATGGACCATCACCAGCCCCTCCCATCTTTCACCATCGCCGCGCCGAAATTGTTCGACGGAACATCGACGCGAGGGCCCTCGCTGGTCACGATTTCTGGAGGCCTTATCGAGAGCGTCAGTTTCGGGCAGGCGCCATCGGCCGCTACAATCTCCCTTCCCGCAGACGCCATCCTCGCGCCCGGCTTGATCGACATACAAGTCAATGGCGGTGGCGGCATCCTTCTCAACGATGAGCCGACCGAGGAAGGCGTGCGCTGCATCGTTGAGGCTCATCGCAGGACGGGGACAACCGGCTGTTTACCGACGCTGATCACGGATCGCACTGACGTGATCGAACGCCTTGCCGCGGCGGCGCCCGCTTCGGTGCAAATCCCCGGCGTACTCGGGTTTCACTTGGAAGGCCCTGCGCTCAACAAGGCTCGCAAAGGCATTCATCTCGAATCCGCCATTCGCACGCCGAGCCCACGCGATCTTGCCGCGATGCTTAGTATCGGCAACTGCGGTCGCTCTATCGTGACCCTGGCTCCGGAATGTGTGCCGCCATCTCTGCTTGATACCTTCATCGAAGCCGGCTTTCGCATCTCCGCCGGCCATAGTGACGCGACGGCAATACAAATCCGGCAGGCTGCGGATCGCGGCATAACCGGCATCACGCACATTTTCAACGCCATGTCGCAGCTCACCGCCCGCGAGCCCGGCGTGGTTGGGGCAGCCCTTGATGATGAACGCCTATTTGCCGGAATCATTTGCGACGGCATTCACGTCGACAATGCAAATTTGCGCGTTGCAATGCGTTGCAAGGGACGCGATCGCTTGATGCTGGTCACAGACGCGATGCCTCTGATCGGCACGGATGAGACGGAATTCCGGCTGCAGGGGAGACGCATCACCCTACAGGGCGATCGGCTAGTTGGTCCGGACGGCACACTCGCCGGCGCTCATTTGACTATGATGCAGGCAGTGCACAATGCGGTGGCATTACTCGGGCTAACTCTTGCTGACGCTTTGACGATGGCCTCTCGAACACCTGCGGCGTTTTTAGGCCTAGAGGCGGAGTTAGGAGCAATCGTACCTGGTTATCGCGCCGATCTTGTTGCCTTCCGCGGCAACTTTGAGGTCATCAATACGTGGGTCGGCGGAAGGAGCTTAGGCGGGCAACGCGGCGAACCGGCACACATCACCTAATCGCGCCGACGGACTTATGAAATGAAGGTCCGCGTCCGACCGGATATAAATTCCCTCATCGACGTCCGCTTCGCGCCAGAACCGGTCATTCGAAGTCATTGCAAGCGTATTGGATGATCGTGTCTAGAACTCGCGCCTTCGGCATTATCGTCATTCTTGCGCAGAGCGAATTTAATCTCGTCGGCAGCCCTCCGTAACGAGGTCGCCCTCCAACGCTATACCGTCTCGGCGCTCCGGGCGCTTGAGCGCTTGAGGCGGACCGTCCGCGCTAAACGCGCGGGAGCCGCCGGGATGTCCCCAGCGGCTCACGCGTTGCGTAGCGATGTGGTGCGACGCGCAGCGTCGCGTGGTGGAACGTTGCGATGCGCCGAGGCGCACGCGTTGCCTACCGTGCTGTCAACAAGTCCTACGCGTCTCATCGACTGCACCAAGATGGCTCGTCGCGAGACGACTTCAAGACAGCGCTGCTGTCGTAGTCGTCATCTCTTTCGAACGTGCCGAAAAAGCCGCGATTGCTGGAACGGGGTGTAACAAAAGCTGTAACGATCGGTTTTTGCGCTGACGACTACGATGCTTGCGCATGGTGCTGTTGAGCTATCGTACCTGGCAAAACGACGTTGCTCCCATCCGACGTTGCAAGCAGTCATAGAGCAGTCCTGCCACCTGACGCGGGAACCAGCCTCATCGCGATATGCCATGGCCCCGCCATCGATCAGGAACGATAAAGATAATGCTTTCAGGGGGAGCCGGGATTTGATGACGCTTGTCGTTGCGCTTGGGTGCGAGGATCTCATAATCGCCCTAGGGCTGCTGCGCTTCCGCCTCGCTTCCGTCAAGCCGCGAGGGTCTCTTCCCTTAATAATTTAGCCGCGAAGAACCGCCGGTGGAGGTATCCAATGCATTACTCGCAAAGTCCGCCTCTTGCAGAGAAGGAGTGGCTGACGGCCGAAGCGCGCGATCTAGACGCCATATCCGATCAGCGCATTGGCAACGCCCCCATGAAGCCGTCGATCGATCCTCCTCGTTCCTCCAGCGACGATAAGATCTCCGGCGGCCGGCCATCGTTTGGCAGCCGAGTATTCCGCACCCTTACCCGCTTTCTTATTGCGGTTCTCATCGGTGTCGGCGGCACGCTTGCTTGGCAGTCCCACAGTGATGCAGCAAGAGAGATGGTAGTATCCCGGGTTCCGACACTGGCCTGGTTGCTATCGGTTTCGACGACGAAGCCGCCAGCCGAGGCTGTAACTTCCCCTGACCCGGTGCAGCAGCTCCAGCCCTTGGCGTCCAATCTCGATGTCGTGCGGCGCGGTTTAGACCAACTCGCGGCCAAGCAAGAACAAATCGTTCAGAACATTGCAGCACTGCAGGCTGTCGAGGAAGACATCAGACAGAAGATGTCATCCCCGCCTCCGTCCGCCTCCCAGCAGGCGGTCTCGATCCCGCCGCCGCATAAGCCACCGCAGCCGAGGGCGCAGTCATCGGCTGTGCAATCATCGTCGGCACCTCACCCGCCGGCTGCTGCCGGACCGCTCGTACCCTCGCGCTGATCCAAAATCCCCCAAAGCCTTTGGTCTTCGGCGAAAATGTGCGGCCTGGCTAGGGTCCGAGTTGGGTCCAAAACCGGAAATCGCCACAGGCCGGGGTCACGCCGGCCTGTCCTCCAGAAGCGGGCATCGGTCCTGCTCGCGCTAACAGCCCCGGCAAATCCCCGTAAACTTTCTGACCTGTGGCCGACCGCGCCTGCGGACCGGCGGCCTTCTTGAGTCAACCTGATCTGCGCTGAAGATGCGCTGCGACGCGCCCGCGTAGGGTGCTACCACGCCTGACGGTGGTGAACCGACGGGTCCGTAGACAACTGGCGGCGGCGGCGAGTTTCGACCAAGCGGCGGGATCCTCGACGCGTTGCCGATGCCGCTAGGGTCGCTGAGCACGCTGGGATTGGCGGGACCGAAGGGCACGCCGCTGATCGCCGAATTGCCCGCGCCTGCCGATCCCGCCGGCGGTGTGAGCTGCGCGTATACGCTCGCCGGCGCGACCAGGCTGCCGAGCAGCGCGATGAGAACAAGCGCCAAATTGCGGGACATCGAATCTTTCCGGGGCTGCAGGTCCAACGATAAACGATATATGGGTGCCCGGTCCCGCACGTGAAGACTGCCCGGTTTTCCCGAAATTGGCATCCGCGCGCGAACGAGCCCGCTGCGGCTGGCATGTCCGCCTCGTGCCTGCCATGAACAGAATCCAGTTGAGTTATCGATCACTTCGTCGGCGCATCACCCTTGCCCTGGATTGCGCATATGCGCTTCAAGCATCTTGAAAAAGTTGTCAAGGTCGTCGAACAGCCCGCTACGCAGCACATCGGCGAGGTGATCGTTCAGCACCTTGGCGTGGTAGCGAAACTCGTGAGGTATCTCGCGAGATGCGCTCGCGGTATTCAGCGCGTTGGCGATGATCCGGGTACTAGCGGAGAGATCCATGCCTTGTTACGCCGCGTGAGGGTTGCCACAAATGTTGCGAGTATGATCTCGTGGAGCACTAGTTCGAGGATTTTCTTCCCCATCGGCTCCGTGTGTATCATTCACCATATGCACAACGGCAAGTCTGTGTTGTGCGGACATTGTTTAGATAAGAGACAACCGGGCCCTCACCATTAAATCTTTCTTTATACGGGCAGTGCCGCCCGGTTTCCGCTCTGGTCATTCGCGTCGGTTTTGCCACATATCTGCGATCTGTCCGCTATCCGGCTATCTCTGCTAGGCTGCGGGAGTTGCGAGGCAGGACTGATGGGCCAGTCGCGAGGTGGGCTAAGCCGGGTAATGCCGGCGGCCTCGGGCGCAATGAGAGTTTTGTGCGCAAGTTTCTAAAGCGCGGACACCGCGCAGAATTGAGGGAGCGCGACCGCGAGAAGCTCGCCCAAGTTTTGGGAATTCCGCCTGATGATTTACGTGGGCCTACGCCCCTTGCCGTCAAGCATGAACAGACCGACATCGGAGAACTGCGTGAACGATGCCGCACTTGCGAGTTTGCCTTGCGCAAGATCGCCACTGAGGAGCCCAACAGCAGCGCCGCCTCGCTTGCCGCACCGGCCCCGCGCCTGTTCGAATGAAAGGATAAGAGCTTTACAGGCGGCCGGCGCAATGATCCTGCGGGACGTAGCAGCGGCTTCAACGATCAGCGCATCCCAACGGCGCGTGTGCTGGAGGGCCTGGGATGAGCATCGCATCGCGCGCGGCTCGCGCCGTGCAGCGATCAACCACTCTCCCGACGTTGCTGTCCAATAAGTTATCTTACGGCAGCGACCCTCTCAGGTCTGCGACACCAATATCCGGGATGACTCGGCCACCGTTCTCGGGGGTGGTCTGCGTGCGGGCCTCACTGTGTTCGGACACAGTGATGACTCGGCCACCTTTCTCAGGTCCGACACTTCGAACCACGATCGCGCCAAGCAAAAGCAGCGTGACCATAATCAGCCCACTCAGGGCCGCAGTTAGATATAGATTGGACCCAAAGCGCATCATTGCTGCACCCATGCGCATCGCTCCCGGCCCCGCTGCAACAGGCGTCGTTGAGTCGTTAGGCGATTTGGTGGCGTGGCGGTGGCGATCGCGTCATTTTGGCCATCGGCAGACTACTTCCGGTCTTCCCCCGGGAACGGACATCGTCAGGCCGACCCGGCACGAAGGTCTTGATCTCTCCATCCGCGCGCCGCCCAAAAGTATCCGCGTGGCGTCTCCCCTAGCCGCCGCCCGCCTCGGAGGCGCTCCTTCCGTTCGAGAGGTATCCGCCCGCGGACACGCCGGTTGGGCCGTCTGGATTGCCGTAGTTCGGAGGCAAAAAACCTGATCTGTCCAGCGGTATACCCCTATGCAAGTCATAGGTCCTGACGCTCGGCTTATGACGAATCGTTCTTGCAAGCGCGAACGTACTGGAGAGCGCGAACGCAGAGGCTAATGCAATTGTCATGAGTTTCATGTTTTCTCCGTCGTTGTTTACAAAACAACAAATGGAGCTTCTGTTTGATCATTCCACTAAAATCGCTGACAGAAATCTTGAGGAAGCAGCAGCATCCTTGAGCGCACAGTGGCACGCCAAATCAGTCGCGAATGTTCTGGCGCGTGATCCGTGATGCTCTGCTGGCTCTCGCGGGACCTTCGCGACCTCGCGAGAGCGAGCCTTACCTAACCGTCGCGCCCGCGCACTCTCAACTTTCATCCCTCATAGGCGTCCCACCGCTGCCCCGGTGTATGATGCTTTATGCAACGAGCGGTATGGAGCCCACTTCGGAGTCGCTGAGCTGGCTGTCGGTCACGCTCTGCTACCTAAGTGAGCTGCGCTCAATCTGTTGCGCTTTTGCTGGATACCTCGGTGAGCCTTCTTGAATGCGAGATCGCATAGGAGGAGGAGCGGAAGCTCAGGATCGGATCATTGGTTGGCTCGACACCATCGGCCATCAGCATGGGATCGAAATTGATGGTGTAGGCTCCCGATTCCTGATCCGGCGAGGAGGAGATCAGCGTCAACGTGCCTGCCCTGATTTCGCGCCTCCCTGACGGCCAGAGAATTGTCGGATCGTCTTCCGGATCGCCGGGTTCGCCGATCGTCACAATCATGTGCCAATGAATGGGGCCTTGCTTCAAGCGCTCTCGAAAGGCATCATCGAGAAAATCGTGCGGCTTCTGCGCCAATTGTGCGTCCGTTATCGTCTTCTCGCCGTCTTCCGGCATGAAGCGCCAGCGCACGTTCGTTGGCCGTGCATTGTGGTCGATGAAGCGGAAGGTATGTATCCCGTAGAAAGCAGTATTGGCGTAGCTCGCAGGAGGATTGTTGGTCTCCAGGAAATGAAACTGCGCGGCTTGGTCGGGATGCTGTTTCATGAAGGCAGCCAACTTGCCGGGATCGGCTTTGCCTGTGTGCACATCCTTGGCGAGCGCAAGGAACTTGTCGAGAAAGGTGGACGGCGTCCTTGCGAAGAACATCGGGGTGTGAATCATCGTCATATGATGCAAGGCTCCGCCCTTGAGCCGAAATTCCAGCCCCATCCCACGCGGGCTGCGCTCGGAATCGGATGCTTTCGGATCGCCTCCAGCGGTCGAGAACCTGGCGATCACCTCGATCCTGTCCCCTGCAAACAGCCCCGACCGCGAGAGCTCTGCAGCCTCCCTGGTCCCGACGAAGTAGCCGACGGCACCGAACCCCTTCGTATGATTTCGTCTTTTGCCTTCGTGCCGACCATAGGCTCCCTCCAGCGCGTCGTTCACGGCCACAGCAGTAAGCTCCTCTCCCCCCTCAGCCGCGACCGGCAAGGCGGCCTCGCCGGCACTTGCCTGACGCGGTTGGAGAGCATTTACAGCGGCTCCAAGAGAAACGCCGCCAACGCCGGCGAGTAAGCTTCTACGCGAGGTAAACATCGTTCGTCACTCCATGGTGTGTGATTTAGATTGGCTTGTGCATCGCTTGCATGGCTGACATGTAAGTAGCTCCTGGGAGCGGCTCCATTAAATTGTCATTTAATCCGCTGCGCGCGCGGGGCTTCGACCCCGCGCCAGGCGCGTTTTCGTTTACGCAGGCGCGATGTGCCGTTTGCTCCTTCGGCGGGCTGGTCCGGATTGCCAAAGGAGCCAGCCTTTGTTGCCGACACTGCCGAGCTTGGGCCAGTTCTACACCCTATTGCATATTAGTTCGGCGTTGGCGCCGATTTCCCGACATGGGGCAAGGATGTGCTCTCGGTCGACGCCATCTACAGCCATGTCACCGATTCCGTGGCGCTCGCGCTTGCGCCGGGAAGCAATAACGCCTTCGGGATGCCGATCCCTCCGTTCTTGCCGCAGACCCTCACGGCGACGATCTCGGACAATACGGCGGCGATGTTCGTAGCCAAGTACACGACCGGGCCGCTCAAGCTGTACGCCGGTTACGAATACATTCACTATGCGGCGCCCGGCGATCCGCAGACCGCCTTCACGGATATCGCCGGAAACTTTCTTTGCCTGGGCTGCCAAGCATTCAACAACACGAATATCAACAATGCGGCCTTCGGTGTGAACGGCCTCGGCAACAAGGTCTTACAAATCATGTGGACCGGTGCGAAATACGCCGTCACGGATGAATTGGATGTGATCGGCGCCTATTACCATTACATCCAGAATTCCTATTTCGGCACCCTCGCTGGAGGACCCCTCTTCTGCTCCACAAGCGAACATGCGCAATGCGCCGGGACGTATGATGCGATTTCTGCCGCAGTGGATTGGAGATTTGCGCCAAAGTGGGATCTCTATTTTGGCATGATGTTCAACCAGGTGCATGGCGGGTTGGGCTTCGGCTTCTTCCAGCACAGCAACATCGATCCTACAGTTGGGGTGCGTTTCCGGTTTTGATGACGGAAGCGAGGATCATGTCGTGTCCCAAAGCACTATCCGCCACGCCCGCTCGATTTCGGCACGTCATACAGTTTCATGTGGTTCGAGTCCTGCACGACGTGCACGTGCTAGTCCTTTGGCGGCGCGTTTGAAGAGGTCATCGCTCATCCACTTGCTATCCCCTTTGCTGCCCACGACGATCTGCAGGGGCTGGGTCAGGAAGCCCTCGGCCATGTTGTATGCGTCGTAACTCTCGCCCAGTTCAGCGCATCGAGAGCACCAAATCGTGCCCGATCCTCGGCGCACTCCACCAGCACTGTGCCCGGGTTTAGGTTTTCCACATAGGTTGCCGAATTCCTGCCGCCCTAAATCTGCGTCTCTACGAACAGGAAACAGCCTCGCGCGAGTTGGAAGAAATCGGTCTCAGGTACAGCGCGATCAATGTGTGGGTGCAGGATGTCGATTGCGAACTTTTTCAACTGCTTGCCAGGAGCTGATCGTACAATCGGTCGATCTCGCAATTTCGTTTTTGAGCAACGCCTCTCGACAAAAACCGAAGGCGTTCAAGGTGTTTTGGGAATCTCCCTTCCACTGCGCGTGATGAGGGACCTTCGCCGAATGAACATGAACTGGCGGCGGGATTTGCTCTTGAGCCATGGCGACTGCGATCGGCAAGGACAGCCACATTTTAACTGGAACGATCGCGACTCTCCCGACTATGAAACGCGAGGTCTGGAACAGTTTTTCATACTCATTTTTCGACATTGCTTCAGCTTTTTGGTTTTGTTGCCGAGATGAGCCCACCGTGCTGACCGTCGCGATTCGCGCGCCCCTGGTTGTGATTTCCACAGCTGGTTGTTGAGGTTGTGACGCGTGGGAATGCGTCCTACACGATCGGGTCGCGCAAGATCCTCGATCAACGAGTCGCAAGTCTGAAAAGTGTAGTGACTTCAAACGCAAAGGGCGCCAAACGGCTTGATCACATAACCGTTAGCGCAGGATTCCGCTAGGGATGGTCCTGGCCGTGCTCCTGCTCCGCCAGCAAGCGAAGCTGACAAGGGGCCCCAAAGACAAGGAGCCCGCCATATCTCGGACGCCCAATACCGCGATCGCCATCCGCGCGCTTGACGGCGTTTCGCAAGACGTGCGCAGCCATGGGAATACCATTGAGTGCGCCGCGGCCGGCCTTGGCGATGCCGGTGCGGCAATAAGAAACAACGGCGACGTCCTTCATACGATCTCCCAAGCCTGCAGCGTTGAAGCCGGATTCTGAACTTGCGACACTCCAATTCGATCCACAAGCAAAAATCGTCGGATCGCTCGTTGGGGTCGCGACCCCTCGCAAGTCGAATTGTAAAGATTGAAACGGAAGTCGGTGATCATCCTCCCTCGCGAATTCTTTAGTTCGAGTATCGGACGGCTTTGAACTTTCCAAGTAAGCTTGATGAAGCTCCACCCATCGCGCTCGGAGAACGACAGCATTGTTGACGGAAGTGAGATAGTGCATGCGTTGAACCCGGGGTCGTCTATGGGTCAAAAAGCGCCGATTTGTGAGCGTCGGCCGATCACTTCCGGTCCGCGGTTCTCGCTCAACTACGAAACAAAAAGTGGCGGCGCCGACGCATCGCGATGCATAATGTACAGACGGCGAGATCGACGTCGCCACTCTGGTGATCGATGGCATCAAGCAAACGCGGTCGCCGTGTGATGCCACCGCCACCCGCATTGATCGCAGTGAACGACAGGTCTGGTACGGCATCAGCAACGCAATCAGCCCTAGTCATCGCTGGACGACGTCTATCGTTTCTGGCGTGCGCGAACATCCGCTTCTTCGGTGCCATTCGAATCCTGACTGCAAGGAGGGGCCCTTCGATGCTTTTGGAAACACAGAGTACGAAAATAGCACTCGCCATGGTCATGATATTTGTTGGGTCGCAAGTCAGGGCACAATCATCAAGCTCCACAGAGGCGGAGATTTTTGCGCTGAAGAAGCAGCTTCGGCTGATGGAGGAAAAGCTCGACAGGCTGCAAAAGCAAACCACGGCCAAAACCGTTACAGCCGCCAAAGCCAACCCTAAAACCGAACCGAACGCCAACGTCACTCCTGACGGCGCAAATGGCGTCGTTCCCGTCAACGCTCTGCCTCCACGGCCGGACGCCATCGTCAAAATGCCGAATAACCGGCCGACGATTTGCACCGCAGACGAACAGAATTGCATCTCGCTTACCAGCCGGCTGCATTTTGACGCTGGCGGTTACGACTATCGCCCTAATACTGCGGACACGAAGCCGCAACGTCTCGACGATGGCGTCAACGCTCGCCGCGCCCGCATCGGCGTGCTGGGTAAATTCCTGGGTGACTGGAGTTACTTCCTCTATTACGACTTCGCCGGCGCTTCCGATGGTTTCGCAGGCACTGCAAGCGCAGGTGGCACGGCGGTCGGCTTCCTCCCAGGCGGCAGCCTGTCGGGCATTGAGAGGGCCTACCTCAGTTACACCGGTGTCAAGCCCTTCGGTGGCCAGCTCGCGATCGAGGGCGGCTACATGAAAGTTCCCTACGGGCTCGACGAGGCCACGAGCGCGAACGATATCCTGTTTCTTGAACGGGCCGCCTCGGAGGTGATCGCTGTCAATATTGCAGCAGGCAACCGGCGATCCGCCATTGGAGCGCGGTGGTATAACGACAGCTTTTGGGCCGGGGCCTATGCGACGGGACCCTCCGCGGGCGCGATCCATTCGGCCTCTAGCACCAATCCCAATGGCGAGACGGAGCAATCAGGCGCAGTCGCCCGTGTCGCTGGTCAGGTCATCAGCGGAAACGACTACTCTCTACATCTCGGCGCCGATGCCGAGTTTCTGATCAGGCCGCCGCACAATCTGGTCGACAACTCGTTTACCCTGACATTGGGCGCCCGACCGGAATTGCGCATCGATCCGACGGAGATCATCAACACCGGTTCAATAGCAGGTGTGTCGGCGGCACGGGTTTACAGTGCCGAAGCTGCAGCGGCTTACGGGCCATTTTTCTTTCAGGGCGAATATTTCTGGTACAACGTCGCTCGCAATAATCTTCCGGGCTTGCCAAGCCTGAAGTTCAATGGCGGTTATGCCGAAGCCAGCCTGGTGCTGACAGGCGAAACCCACGCCTATATTCCAGCCGACGCCGCTTACGGCGGCATCATCCCGGCAAATCCGTTCTCGATATGGACCGGAGGTTGGGGGGCGTGGGAGATTGCCGGCCGCGTCAGTACCATGAATCTGAACGATCAACCGGGGACCGCAAACGGCGTGGCCGGCGGACAGCAGACGGTCTACAGCGCGGGTTTGAACTGGTACGTCAATAGCAACATACGTTTCATGTTCGACTACCTGCACGGCAACATCGCCAAGCAGGTCGGTCCGACCAACACCGCGGATTCCGGCGCCAAGTTCGACGCATTCGCGATGCGTACGCAGGTTGCCTTCTGATACCGCTGGGCACAATCTGCCACGGAAGGCCCACCAAGCTCTTCGCTGAAGCTGTCACTGCGGCGAACGAATAATCTTGCGTTAACGGTCCTGTGACCAGGCCGTTGGGCAGCCCTTTGCCTTTGCAATCACACCACCTTTCAAGATTCGCGACTCGTTGATCGAGAATCTTGCTCGAACGATGGAATAGGACGCGTCCCCACACGCCACACCCCAACAACCACTTGTGGAGACCACAATGCATCAGCCTTCATTTCGCGGCGTCGTGGCAGCGCTATCGCGCAAAGCTCCGGAACTAGGTCTCGGCGCTGCGGTCTTCGGCTCCCGCCTTCACATAGCCCTTTTTCCTTCCGTCACACGTGCTTGCACACGAAGCCCACCCGCCCGCGCAACCCGCGACAGCGGCTGGCTCCCCAGAGCTGCGCCTCACATAGCCGGACCGATCCACTCCTCTGCGCGGCTCTTTCAGCATATGTACGGGTTATCGCCGACGTCGCAATTTTCTGGAGGCAATGCACCGACGCGCGGCGCTGAAAGGGCGACACGGCCGTCAATATAACGGGCGGTGGGGGAGGCGCTCGCATAGGTGTCCCCTGCGGGGTGCCGCGAGGTTACATGGCTCGTGCGAGCCATAGCGGGAGTTGTGAGCATGGCTGCGGCGATTAGTGCAGCCGACAGAGGTTCAACCTTGGTCATTTGATTTCTCCATTGCATATGAAAAGCCAGAGGGCGTGTAGCTCCTCTATGGAAACGGAGCCTTGCCAGCATCCGAGTGCTCAGATGCATCGGGGACGGTGTAACGCCGGCAGCGATCTCGCCCCACTAAATCAGACTTCACAAAGCTCAATTCGCCTTGAGGGTTTGACGCGCCCGACCTTGCGCGCGTTGAACGACGTGAAGAAATTGTAACTCTAATCCGTCAATCGCTGAATCTGTGGGGGACCTCCGGGAGCAGCAGCCGCCAGCGCGAATTCTCGTGCAAAAAGGAAAATGGAGAATCATGACTGGACTTAAGACGCGGCGGTGCGGCTCCTGTCTTTGGGAAACAACGCTTAGCGCACTACGTAGCAGGCGACCGCAGCCAGGATGATGATCACCATGGCTGACAATCCTTTCGATCCGAAATACATCGGCCTCTTGGGCGCCCTCGGTGGCGAGCCCCCCTGGAATGCCCTCGCCGACTACGTTTCATCCCTGACACCAAAGCCCCAGGTCAGCCCGATGGCTCGCGCTATCGCCAATTTGCTGATGGATAAGCCACTTCTGCCAGTCAGCCCCAAGCGGCGGCGGTATGTGTGACGCGCAGTGCCAAAACTACAATGCGGCGCCGATGGCCAATGCACCTTCGGCGCTGACACTCACACCCCAGATTTTTACGTGAAGTTTTGGTGGCTCAGACATTGGCGTAGCTCTCCATTTAATACTTGAGAGCTTCGAACCGCCTGCTGCCAGCAAGACTCATAACCACTAAAAATTTATTGGCTGCAAGGAAAATGATTCCGCACCAAAGCCGCGAAAAAGAATTATTCGAACAACCCTTCGCCACCGCCCCTTTAAGCATTGGAGATGTTAGGATTTTTTTGTTCGTCCGAAGAGGGTAACCCTGCGCAACATCATCGAGAAAACGGTGCAAAACTTTTGGAAGCCCTTCCGCGGTCGTCACGGGATTTTTTCGTCCCTCTGGCTCCCACCAATGCTCTGCGGCCTGTTCCAAAAGAACTCCCGATTGCCGGTGGCGGCTTCAGCGTATTGGTCGATCGCCAGCATGATTGCCTGGACGTGATGGTAGCACCAACCTTCATGCATTCCGATGCGCCTGACTTCAGCCAGCGCTTTCAGGAACGGCGGCCGGTCTTGCTGGTCCGTGAAGTACTTCAGTGGACCTTGCGGCATGCCTTCCCCTCGCGAGGTACGAGGTGACGCTTCACCGGACGGGCCGGTTTCGGTGCTGCAGGCCGGCGGGGAATGAAGAAGCTGTTCACGAGGATAGGATCGCTATCGCCAAGAACCTCCCGTTCGCGGACCAAAAGCTTCATGACCGCGCGCATCTTGAGGATTTCTGTCACTGTCCCAGTCCGTTTCTCCGCCTCCGGGACTGGTTGGCTGGGGCGCGAGGATTCGAACCTCGATATGGCGATTTCGAAATGGGATCCTCTCGCCCTGTTCGAGAGGCGCTACAGAACCCCATTCAACTGGAATTCATAAGCCTCTCGAAACACTCGAATTTTGAGAACCGTACTGAATCCCCGGAGTCCAGAGCTCCGGAGAGAAATGAGCCAATCGGAGAAGAATAAGCCGCCTGTGCGGATTGGAAGTCCGGGAGCTGAAATCAGATATCGCTGCTAATACTGGGCTTAATTGCCAACAATCTCGGGCAGAGAATATACGGCTCCGGTGAGCTGGCGGAGAGAGTGGGATTCGAACCCACGGTACGGTTTCCCGCACACACGCTTTCCAAGCGTGCGCCTTAAGCCACTCGGCCATCTCTCCGGATGCCCTCTCTTGAAGGGCCATGGCGACTTTTGCAAGTGAGGGCGGCGGAAACGGCGGAGATTTCCATAACTAACTGAATAAACTATATAATTTGAAGCGCTCTTCGAGCTCGCGGACTGCTGAACCGAAAGCCGGTCCGGCGCGACGATAGAATATAGCCGCGATTCAACGGGCGGAGGGGCAGCATGATCATTCAGCGGGTGCTGGCGTTCTCTATTTTGATGTCCGCGGTCATGGCGGGCAGCGCGGTGCCAGCGATGGCGCAGGCCTGCACCCATCAAGGCGTCGATGTGAGCTGCGACGACGGCCGGCGTGGTATCCTCTCCGGCGATGCGATCATCTGGGCTGACGGCACCCGCTCCAGCCTGACCTCGCCGCATCCAAGCGTCATCATCGGCCACAAATCATCCGTGATCGTGGGACAGGGCGTGTTCGTCGGTCAGGGCAAGGGCGTCGTGCCGCTGGATAACCCGAGCGCGCCGGAGAAGGCGCGCTGTCCTGTTCTCGATCGCGTCTCGTACTGTGACCAGTGATGCCGTTTGCTAGTGATACCGTGCGTTGCTGTTGGCCGAACGCAGCGGCCATGGGACCGGTGGTTCCACCAGCGGCGGCTCCGGCTCCCATCGGTAGCTCCGGGTCTCCTGCAGCGCTTCGACGAAATCGGCGAACCATCGCTGGATCGTGCTGGCGCGAAGCTTCTCCATCATGGCTTCCCAGCGCAGGCATCGCTCGGTGAGGGGCATCGAGAGCGCGGTTGCAATCGTCCGCGCCATGCCGTCGATGTCGTGAGGATTGACCAGCAGCGCCGTATCCAGCTCGTTCGCGGCGCCGGCAAATTTCGACAGCACCAGCACGCCGGGATCGGCCGGGTTCTGGGCCGCGACATATTCCTTGGCGACCAGATTCATGCCGTCATGCAGCGGGGTGACGACGCCGACCTGGGCGGTGCGATAGAGTCCCGCCAGCACGGTCTGACTGAAACCTTTGTTGAGATAACGGATTGGGGTCCAGTCCACCTCACCGTGGCGTCCATTGACGTCGCTGACGAGTTTTGCAAGCTCGCTTTGCAAATTGCCGTACGCCTCGATCGCACCACGCGACGGCGTCGCGATCTGCAGCAGCGAGACGGTGCGCGCAAGCGCCGGCCGCATGGTCCACATGCGATCGAACGCGCTGACGCGGTTGATCAGCCCCTTGGAATAGTCCAGCCGATCGACGCCGATCGCGAGCTTCTCGCCGTTCAGGCTGCGCCGCAGCCGCGACACGTCGGGATGCGACACCGCCTTGGCAGCCTGTTGCGCGAATTTTTCGGGATCGATACCGATCGGAAATACCGCAACGCGGGTCTTGCCAAAGCGCGAGGCGACGGCGCCGCCTTCGACATCGAGGCCGAGATCCGACGAAAGATAGCCCAGAAAATTGTCGCAATCGTCCTGGGTCTGAAAGCCGATCAGATCGTAGGCCAGCATCGCCTCGATCAGTTCGCGATGATGCGGCACGCCTTCAATGACGGCGCGCACGGGCCATGGCGTATGCAGGAAGAATCCGAGCGGCTGGGTGACGCCGAGATCGCGCAGTTCCGCGCCGAGCGCGAGGAAATGATAGTCCTGGATCCAGAATGCGGAATCGGGCTTCTGGAAGCGCAGCAGCGCTCGCGCCATGAAGGCGTTCACTTCGCGATAGCTGAGATAATCTCCCTGCGAAGCGCGGATCAGGTCGGAGCGGGAATGCAGCGCCGGCCACAACGCCGAATTGGCGAAGCCTTCATAATATCCGCCATAATGCGCAGCCGGCAGATCCAGCATGGCGAGCGCGCCGGCGCCGAGGGCTTCGATTTCGGCGAATGGTTCCTTCTGGGAACCGTCGCGGACGCGACCCGAGGAACCCACCCAAATCGCGCCGGATTTCTCCACCACCGGCAGCAGCGCGGCCGCAAGACCGCCCGTCATGGGCTCATTAGCCTTGCCCCGCGCGACGCGATTTGAAACGACGACGAGGTTCACAGGGTCCCTCCTGAATGTTGCCCGCCTGTTAACAACCATTCATCAATATGGTTCCTCGTCACCCTTTCAACGAAATGAAACCAAATTCGGGCCGCGCCGCGGCGGAACCCGGCCGTTCCGACGCGAAACGATCTTTCAAAAAATGGCAGTTTGAATGACCGATACCGTTTCGGCGCTTGTTTCGCAGTTCCGCTTCACCGCTCGGCCGCAGCATCGCCATCGATGAGACGCGCGAGCCATTCCCGTACGTCGCGCGGTTCGTCGAAATGGTCGGCGACACCTTGCGCGCGCCTGCCGACGGAAAATGCCACGCCTCTCAGCTCGGGCATGATGGCGAACACGCTCTCGTCGGTGACGTCGTCGCCAATAAAAATGGGGCGGCGGCCTTTGAAGGGTTCATGAGTCATCAGTTCAATGACGCCCGACGCCTTGTTGAATCCGGAATGCTTGATCTCGCAAACGCATTTCCCCGGCATCACCTCGATCGGCGCGTTCGGCAGGTCGGCCCTGATCAGCGACACCGCTTCGTAGATCGCCTTCTCCGCATGCGGCGCCAGCCGGTAATGCAGCGCCAGCGAGTAGCCCTTGTCTTCCAGCAGAATGCCGGGGCTGAGTTTGGCGATCGCCGCCAGCCGCCGTTTCAATTCCTTGTCCATCGGCGGCGCGTGGGTGGCAACCGCCTCGCTGTCCGCCGAGAGGCGCATTTCCGCGCCGTGGCCGCCGACCGCTGGAAATTGCTCGGGGGCAAAGATCAGATCGATATCGTTGAGCGAACGTCCGCTGACCATTGCCAGCGCGCCGGAGGTTTTTTCCAGCAGCCGGTTGAGGGTCGTCGCCAGTCCAGGCGGCACCCACACCTCGCGCGGCGTCGGCGCCAGATCGAGCAGCGTGCCGTCGATGTCGAGCAGGATGGCGAATTCGTCGAGCCGCCGCGCCAATTCGCGCGCGGTCCATTTCGACGGCGTCCCGTCCGATGATGGAATGTCCTTTTGCAACGGCACCTCGGCCAAATCCTAATCTACCAAGTCCTGGTTCATTTCATTCTACTCCACAAAGGCCAGCGGGCGGGCAACAGATTCCAAGGACCGGCGCTCGGCAGCGACCGCGTACCGCCAGGCAATGAGCGCCGCCGCGATCATCAAGGCCGACCCAAGCAAATAGCCCGCGAACACGCTGTTGCGCGATCCGGTATCGATCAGCGCGCCAAACAGAGCGGGGCCGATCACGCCGCCAATGCCGGTCCCGATCGCATAGAACACCGCGATCGCCAGCGCGCGCACTTCCAGCGGAAAGGTTTCGCTGACGGTTAGATATGCCGCGCTGGCGGCTGGAGAAGCGAAGAAAAAGATGACCATCCATGCAATCGTCTGGGTTCCGGCACTCAACACCCCGATAGAGAACAGATAGCCGGACAGCGCCAGCAGCGCGCCCGACACGCCATAGGTGAGCGCAATCATGGCCCGGCGGCCGAGCGTGTCGAACAGACGGCCGAGCACCAACGGGCCAAGGAAATTGCCGGCCGCGAAGGGGAGGATGTACCAGCCGATCTGGTTGGCGGCGATGCCGTAGAAATCGGTCAGGACCAGCGCGAAAGTGAAGAAGATCGCGTTGTAGAAGAACGCCTGCGCGATCATCAGCGCCAGTCCGACCAGCGAACGCTGCCGATAAAGCGAGAACAGCGTGTGCGCGACTTCGCGCAGCGGTGTGTGGTCGCGCATCTTGAGCTTGATTTTCGGCCAAGCATGTTCACGCGGGTCCCGCACATGCCCGACGACCGAGCGTTCGATATCGTCCACGATCGCATGCGCCTGTTCGGGGCGGCCGTGGATCATCAGCCATCGCGGGCTTTCGGGTATCCACATCCGCATCACGAACACGATCAGGCCGAGAAAGGCGCCGGTGAGATATGCCAGCCGCCAGCCGAGATCGGGGCCGATCAGATGCGGATCGAGCAGCACGATCGCACTGGTCGCGCCCAGCGCCGCACCGATCCAGAAGCTGCCGTTGATCACGAGGTCGGTCCAGCCTCGGTAGCGCGCCGGCACCAGTTCCTGGATCGTCGAATTGATTGCGGTATATTCGCCGCCGATGCCGGCACCGGTCAGGAATCTGAACAGTGCGTAGCTGGCGAGATTCCAGGACAGCGCGGTAGCGGCGGTTGCGGCGAGATAGAGCGCAAGCGTGATGAAAAACAATTTCTTGCGCCCGATCCGGTCGGTGAGCCAGCCGAAGCCGAGCGCACCGATGACGGCGCCGGCGAGATAGGCGCTATTGGAAAATCCGACGTCGAAATTGGAAAATTGCAGGGTCGGGCTTTCCTTCAGCGCCCCCGACAGCGCGCCGGCCAGCGTGACCTCGAGCCCATCCAGAATCCAGGTGATGCCCAGCGCCAGCACGACGCGGGTGTGGAATCCGCTCCAGGTGAGAGCATCGAGACGGGCGGGAATGCTGGTTTCGATGACGCGATCGTCACCGTTGCGCCTCGCGGGCGCCGACGCGGGCGCGCTATCATCGACCGCCGGGCTGCGCTGCAAATCCATCGATCGGGACCAATGAGAACACACCCGGGAATACTGCCCCTGGGGCTCTCAAGCGTGAATGCGGCTTGCCTGCCACCGGGGGCAACGCATTGGCGACGACGGGGTTCCCGTAATGCGGCGGCGGAACCGATTGGGGTGGCTGCCGTTTTTGCATGAAATGACATGGAGTTGGCGATGGCTGATCGGAAGAAAGCGCGTAAAACGACGGCGCGGAAGACCGCTGGAAGGGGCACGCGAAAGTCGACGACCCGAAAAAACCGGTTCGGCGCACAGAAAATCCGCGGCGAAAACGACACCATCAAAACGCTGGTCGCAGCGCGTGACCGGGCAAAGCGACGCGCTCGATCTCCGGCAAGGCGCCTTCAAGCTGACCGATCCCAGGAAAATCGCAGCTTCGCTGAAGCGCTCGGCGGAGCGCAGTTCGCGCCGCAAGGCCGGCGCCTACCGCTCGGCACTCTCGATGCTGACCTTCTATATCAACCGCGCCGGTAAGGGCTTGCCGAAGACGCAACGCGACCGGTTGCAGCGGGCCAAGGGCGAATTGAAGCGGCAGTTTGGGCGCGACTAAACCCTCGGCGTCATTCCGGCTCAAGGCCGGACGACGCAGGAGGGAATTACGCCGCGCGGATATTCGCCATGAAGCGGTCGAGCTCCTCGCGCAGCCGCGCGCTCTCGCTCGAAAGGCTCCTGGCGGAATTCAGCACTTCCTCGGAGGCCGAACCGGTTTCGGTGGCGCCGCGATTGACCTGCATGATATTGGCGGCCGCTTCCTGGGTGCCTTGCGCGACGTTCTGAACGTTGCGCGCGATTTCCTGGGTGGCCGAGCTCTGCTGCTCCACGGCGCTGGCGATCGCCGAGGCGATGTTCGATATCTGGCCGATGGTGCCGCCGATCTCCTTGATGGCCGCGACCGATTCCTGCGTCGCGCCCTGCATGCCCGCGATGTGGGTCGATATCTCGTCGG
>Ga0210403_10001811_pt1 | contig 19838 bp, 18 predicted proteins | sample IncBWC19MmetaG_FD_150863 | JGI IMG/M metagenome (GOLD analysis project Ga0210403, IMG submission 150863) | Forest soil microbial communities from Barre Woods Harvard Forest LTER site, Petersham, Massachusetts, United States - Inc-BW-C-19-M | ecosystem: Environmental > Terrestrial > Soil >... | reverse complement strand
GAACTGAGTTCAACTGGTAGCGCACATACCAGTCCTGCAGCGAACGCAGGTCACGCAGGCTGAGTCCGCCGCCTTCCACCGTGTACCAAAACACGTGACCGACACCGGTCGCATCCGGGCCAAGCGTTGGCACGACCCCCGCCGGAAGTTGCTTACTGACAAGGTTAAGGCGCTCCAGGACGCGGGTCCGGGCAAAATAGAGGTCAACATCGTCATTGAAGATGGCGAAGATCATCGAAAAGCCGAAGGCCGACGAAGAGCGTACGACCTTGACTCCGGGCAAGCCTTGTAGGTTGACAGTGAGTGGATAGGTGATTTGGTCCTCGACTTCTTGAGGGCTCCGCCCGGACCAGTCGGTGAAAACAATGACCTGGTTGTCACTCAAATCGGGAATCGCATCAATGGGTGCGCGCAGCATAGCCCACAGTCCCCAGCCCGCAATTCCAATCCAAAGCAGCACAACCAGAAACTTGTTTCGCAGCGAAAGCTCAATAATGCGGTCGATCATCGTTGCTTCTCCCAAGACTCACGTAAGAATCCGTACGCGCCCACAGACCGGGAAACGGCACGGTGTCAAATCTGTGGGTAGAAATCCCACAGCTCTCCTCCAATGAGGAGCACTTCAATCAGAGACACCGATGCGTAGTTCCAAACAGGAATGGAGAGAAGCGCTAGATTCTCAGGGGAGCGAAAGCGTCGAGCGTCGCAAGTGGAGGCGAGAGTGCCCGCGACAGCCAGGGAGCGAATTGGCCGGACTGCTCGGCCAAAGACGGGATCGAAAGAAACTCTACTGCGCTGGTTACCAAATAAGGAGCAGAGGGCGAAAAGGTTGAAGAAGGCCGGAAATCGCGAGGCGGTTGAACCGATGTTTTGCAGCAGGAGTGAGGCATCGGCATGCCTGACGCATCCTGTTGGCAATCCCCGCTCATCTCTTTGCAACACTGCTTCTCAGCATCCGTTAGCTGTGCGTCCGGAATCGCGCACGCCATGATCGGCCCTCCCAACAGGAGGACAGTTAACAAGATTCGAAAATAAACAATAAGCTTCATAGACTAGAACTGACTACAGCCGGCGGAACCATTCACTTCTTCCACGCGCGTCTGATGCTGTCCGACCAGCCAAAGTTTCAGAAAAACTCGGTTTCTTTCACGAGCAAAAAAGGTTCTTAGGTATGTGCCGTCCTTCCTCAGAAATCCAACCGCATTTTCCATTATTTTCCAATTAACAGCCGCTTTGTCGTGTGTAAGTGCCGCCATTTCAGCGTGTTATGGTTCGCTAGAGGAAGCTTGGGAAGCTTCTATACTGCCATTGTACGACGCCCGCTCTCCCACTAAATTATCAAATGAACTTATCACCCGCAAGCTAGCTTTGCGCCACCTGCTTGTAGCGGAAGCAACTCACCAGGTGGTCGTTCACCAGCCCGGTCGCCTGCATCAGCGCGTAAACGATGGTCGGCCCCACAAACCGAAAGTCGCGCTTTTTCAAATCTTTGCTCAATGCCGTCGCCAGCGGCGTCACCGCCGGCAGTTGCCCGTGCTTCTTCCATTTGTTCTGAATCGGAGAGCCGCCCACGAACTCCCACACATACTTGTCGAACTTCCCGAATTCTTCTTGAACTTTTAAGAACGCCTGTGCATTCGTCACCGCCGCCGCAATTTTCAGCCGGTTGCGGATGATCCCCGGATCGGCGAGCAATTCGCGCGACTTCTTCGCGTCAAACCGGGCCACTTTTTCCGGATCAAACCCCTCGTAAACTTTCTGGTAGCGCTCTCGTTTCTGCAGAATCGTGTCCCAGCTCAAACCCGCCTGCGCTCCCTCCAGAATCAAGAACTCAAACCAGCGATTCTCGTCGTGCACCGGCACACCCCACTCCTTATCGTGATAAGGAATGCTTAAAGGATTGCTTGCCCAGTGGCACCGCACCACCTCGCGCTTCGGTTCCCCCATCTCGCCCTCCACCAGCGATTCACGCCCAAACGGAAACAGCAACGGCCCGCTGAACAAGCGGGCCGCGCTTTCATTCCAATTTTTTTCAGACCCGGCGCGCAATTAACCCATATGCCGGTCCAGCGCCTTGGTGATCTGATCCTTCGGCACTGCGCCGACAATCTGCTCCACCACCTGCCCGTCCTTGAAAACCAGCAGAGTGGGAATGCCGCGAATGCCATAGCGCGTCGAAGAATTCATCGCTTCGTCCACGTTCAACTTGGTGACCTTAAGCTTGCCCGCATAGTCCTGGGCAATTTCCGCCACCGTTGGCGCCAGCATGTGGCACGGGCGGCACCATTCCGCCCAGAAATCGACCATGACGGGCTGCGACTTGCTCGCCGTCAGCACTTCCGTATCGAAGTTTCCGTCATTCACCGCAAGAATATTTTCAGCCATAACCTTTGTATCCTCTTTGGGCTGCTACTAGGCAGCCACTTTCCAGATTAGTTAGATGCGGGAACTGTCGTTTGGTTTCTTGCCGCCCTGGCAGCCTCATATAGTTTCGCATATTCTGCCGCTGAGGTGTTCCACGAATAATCCTTGGCCATCCCATTCATTTGAATACGCTTCCAGATGCCCTCGTCGGAGTAATAATGCAACGCCTGGCGGATTACATGCAAAAGCGCCCCGCCCGAATATTCCGTAAACTTGAACCCGGTGCCCGTGCCATGTTCCAGGTCGAACATTTCAATCGTGTCGTCAAGCCCGCCGGTCGCGCGCACAATTGGCACCGTTCCATAGCGCAGGCTGTAGATCTGGTTCAACCCGCAAGGCTCGTAGCGCGACGGCATCAGGAACATATCCGAGCCTGCCTCTACCAGATGCGCGAGGGCATTGTCGTAAGCGATCTTCACGCCCACGCGGCCGGGAAAATCTGTCGCCAGAGCGCGGAACAACTCCTCGTAGCGACGCTCTCCTGTTCCCAACACCGCCAGCAAAACGTCCTCTTGCATCAGGTCGGGGGCAATCGCAGCGATCAGGTCAAAGCCTTTCTGGTCGGCGAACCGCGACACAATCCCGATAATCGGGCGGCTCGGATTGTCGCGCAGCAGGTGAAACTCTTCGGCGAGTTTCTCTTTGCATACCTTCTTCCCTTCCAGATTTTTTGCTGAAAATTTCGCTGGGATCAGCGTATCGCGCTCGGGACTCCACGCCGAATAATCCACTCCATTCAAAATTCCCACCAGCCGGCTGGCTCGCGAACGAATCACTCCATCCAATCCGAATCCGAACTCCGGTGTTTGAATCTCCTGCGCGTATTTCCGGCTCACGGTCGTCAGGTAATCCGAATAGATAAGTCCGCCTTTTAGAAAATTGGCGTTCCCAAAAAATTCAATCCCGCCGGGATGAAACAACCCCTGTGGAATCCCGGCACGCGCCAGCGATTCCGGGGGAAACACGCCGTGGTATCCGATGTTGTGGATCGTGAACACCACCGGGAGATCTTTCACCACCGGATCGTCGGCATAGGACGACCGCAGCAGCGCCGGCACCATCGCCGTCTGCCAGTCATTGCAGTGAAAGACATCGGGCGTCCAGATGTGCTTGGCCATCTCGATGGTCGCGCGGGAAAACTCGGTAAACCGCTCCGCGTTGTCGGGAAATTCGCGGTTCTTGTCCCCATAAATGCCGTCGCGATCAAAATAGAAAGGGTCATCCAGGAAAAAATAGCGAACGCCGCGCAGCACTGCGCCATTGTGGATTGCCGGAAAGCGCAGCCGCGTTCCCTGCGGGATCGTCAAGCTGGGCATTACCACCGACGTGGATTTCACTCCGCGGTACTTAGGCAGAAACACGGCGACTTCATGGCCCAACTTCACCAAGGCCCGCGGCAACGCCTCGAGCACGTCGGCCAGGCCGCCGGTCTTCGCGTAAGGCAAAGCTTCCGAAGCTACAAAGAGAATGCGCATAGGTTCAGTGCGAAATTTCTACGCTATCGGAGGGTCCGCTCAGCGTCAACCTCATTCCTCGCCCAGTTTTTGCTGGGTTTCCTGTTCTTACGTTACGCGCCGAAGTCAGGGACACGTGATTGAAAAGAGGCCTACGACTATGTGTCGATTGCCCGCTTTGTTCTAGAGCCTCTCACCGGCTCCAGGCATGCATTCGCGGAATCCAGCGCGGCACGTTCCTGCAATATTCCTCATAATCCGCGCCAAACATTTTCCTAAGCGTTGGCTCCTCATAGAATTTCACAAACAAGACAACGGCAGCCATGGCAACCAGCACCACCACGAGTGCCCCGCGGCTCGCTCTCCCGAACGCAATCCACAAGCCCATCCAACCCGCGAAGAACCCTACGTACATCGGGTTTCTGACATACCGGTAAAATCCCACCACGACCAATTTCTGCGGAGGAGCAATCGGCGCGGGCGTCCCGCGTCCTGTCCGCCCGAAATCCCAAACGCATCTCATCGCCACGGAAAAGCCCAGTACCGACGGCACGGCTCCTATCCATCGCCATCGCGCCACGCCAACTGCCGCAACGTCGAATCCCAGCCAGGAAGGCAGCAACCAGAACCACAGCGCAAAAAACGCAGCGCCCACTGCCAACGAGGCAAGCGTCGTCAGCCAAGTCGCGTTGTCAGATTCGACGGCAGGCCCGCTCGTCATGACCTGTTCCCTCCGGCCGGATTATGAGCCGTCTGCAAATCAACAACAACATAATGATCCACCAGCAGCGCCGACCGGCCTTGTTGCCGCAGAGGTCCTTCGTCAGGTCGTCCCGACTGGCCGCACCACGTGAGACTCCTGATAGACTGACAAAACACACTTTCATGGCCAGACAGAAACTCGGACAACACTTCCTGAGCGATGCCGGCTGGCGGGAAAAAATCGCCCGCGCGATTCGCGTTTCCTCGCACGGCATGGAAACTCCCCCAAATTCCACCGCTCAAAATTATTGCTGGATTGAAATTGGCGCAGGCCACGGCGAAATGACCGAGTATCTGGTCCGCAATGGCGTTCCCGTTCATGCGGTTGAACTGGATCCGCCTCTCATCGAGCGGCTTCAGCGTCTCGCCGATAGGCACCCGAATCTCACCGTCGTCCCCGGAGATGCGCTCGAAATCGACCTTCGGCCTCTCGCCGCTGGCCGGCGAATACGCCTCTACGGAAATCTTCCGTACTACATCACTTCGCCGATCCTCCACCGCTTCTTCTCTTTCGCCGATCAGATCGACGAAATCCACATCGTCATCCAGTTGGAAGTGGCCCTGCGCCTCGCCGCGCAGCCCGGCAACAAAGACTATGGCTATCTTTCCGTCGCCACCCAGTTCTACACACGGCCAGAGTTCGTTTTCAAACTCCCACCCGACGCGTTTCGCCCGCCTCCGGAAGTAGCCTCGGCGCTCGTCACCCTCCGCCTTCCCGGCCCCGGCGCGCAATCCGCCGTCACCGACCCCAAAGATTTTCTGGATTTTGTGAAGTCTTGCTTTGGGCAAAAACGAAAAACGCTGTCGAATAATCTCCGCCAGGTGGCGAAGCCGCAGCTTATTCGGGAATTGTTGAAAGAATTGAAACTAAGGGAAGACGCGCGCGCCGAACAGCTCAGCGTCGCGCAATTTGCCGCCGTCTACCGCGCTATTTCTTCAGCGAATCCAGCAGCCGGTCCGGATAGTCGGACATGATCCCGTCCACTCCCGCGGCTTCCAGCAACCGCATGTGAGCCGGAGAATTGATCGTCCAGCAAACTACTTGTAGATCGCGCTTGTGCGCCTCCTTCAGGAAATTCGGCGTCATCAGGTCACCGCGCACCGCCAGTTGCCGCGCGCCGATTTCCTGCGCCTTCTCAAACGGATTCTCGATTTGCCCGTCATAGAGCAGGCCGGTCATCAGCGTCGGCTCAATCTTCCGGAGCCCCACCAGAATTCCCGGGGCAAAGGAAATAATCACCACGCGCGGAATCTCGCCGGACTCGCGCAGGTTGCTGATCAGTGCGTGTTCCCCTCCCCAGAATCCGTTGGGCTTCAACTCCAGGTAGAACACCACATCATGCTTGCGCGCGAACTCCAAAACCTCCACCAGCGTCGGCACGCGCTCGCCGATGAATTCGCTCGCAAACCAAGATCCCGCGTCCAGTTTGCGGACTTCCGCCAGCGGCATCTGGTGCACCTCGCCGCGGCCGGTGGTGGTGCGGTCCAGCGTGGCGTCATGAATAGCCACAAAATGGGCGTCCCGCGTCAGATGCAGGTCGGTTTCGATGAACGTGACGCCTTGCGAGATCGCGCGGCGAAACGCCGCCAGCGTATTTTCCGGAGCGTACCCTGAAGCACCGCGATGCGCGATGGCCAACACTGAAAAGCGTCCTCCCGGGGCAATCGAGCAAACAGATGGGGTGAGGAGACCGCGATTCCCTGTCGTATGCTAACACTGACGGAACTGCCGTGGGGAACATACAACCGTTAAGAGTGCACGAATCGAAAAGACCCACCGAGCTGTGAAGCGCTTTTGTTAATCTGGAGTTTATGCACAACCCAATCTACAGAATCCTCGCCGTCATCATCGTCATTGGTCCCACTGTTGTCGCTCCCGCTTTGCGTGCGCAGCATCCTCCCGCTGCAAAACTTGCCAAAGGCGAGCCCAGGCCCGAGGAAAGCCAACTCTCCCGCGAAATCCGGCATCAACTCCTCGTTCTTCCCTACTATTCCGTCTTCGACTACCTCACCTTCACCCTCGACGCCGACAAAGTCACCATCAGCGGTTACGTCCTGCGCCCCACACTTAGAAGCAACGCCGAAGCGGCCATCAAGAGCCTCGAAGGCGTTTCCTCCGTCAAAAACCTGGTCGAAGTCCTTCCCAAATCGCCCACTGACGATGACTCCCGCCGTGCCGTCTATCGCGCCATTTTCGAGGATTCCACCCTGCAGCGTTACGCGGTTTCAGAAGTTCCCCTGATCCACATCATTCTCAAAAACGGTGAAGTCACTCTCGCGGGCTCGGTAGCCAGCGAAGCCGAAAAGAATCTTGCCTCCGCGCGCGCCTCCAACGTCTCTGGCATTTCCGGCGTAAAAAATAACCTCTCCATCCGTTCGAAGGGCGCCCCCGCCAACTAGCCAGCCGTTGCAATCTGTCGCAAAATAGTCAGGGAGCAACTATCTTGGCTCAACCCAGAGATCCATACACGAATCAGGGCGACGGGCGCGACACCCCGGCCCGCCAAAAACTTGTCGCCTTGCGGCAGGCGCTTCTCCGTTTGCACAAGACTCTGCTGGACATGGAGCGCCGCGATTACGAGAAGGCCCACGGCGTCGTCACCACCGGCGAACTCTTTCGGCTTGTCGTGGACGACCCGCAATTCGCGTGGCTCCACAATATTTCCGAATTCGTCGTCCGTATCGACGAAGCCCTAGCGGGCGATGAAGGCGTAACCGAAGAGGATGCGCATGTCCCAATCTCGCTGGCTCGAAAACTTTTCGCTCCCACGGAAACCGGCGACGGTTTTCAGAAGCAATATTTCGACGCGATCCAGCGCGACCCCGCCGTGGTGATGGAGCACGCTGAACTCGTCCGTTTGTTCAACAACGAACCTCCCGACGCCGAAAGTTAGTGAGACCCTTCCCTTGCAGAAAGCTGCCCAGCTTCCTCTTCTACATCTCGCCAAAGGACCCCGGAATGGCCTACACTAACGAAATCTGGCGGAACACATTTGGTCCCGTTCGGGCCCAAGGAGTCTCATGACGGACAAAAATTCGGTCTTGCGTGGCCATTTTGCCGCGGTTCGCTTCCTTCTCGCAATTCTGACCCTTGTCTCCGGTCTCGCGTTCCCCGCCTGCGCAAAAACCACCATCGATTTCGATCCCAATCTCGACTTTTCCAAGTTCAAAACCTTCGCCTACATCGGCGGCGTGGAAAATCTGGTGATGATTCAGCTGAATCCCGATCTGATCAACATTCGTCTTCACCACATGGTCGTGCGCGAGCTTGAAAAAAAAGGCTTGCATGAAGTGAATCCCGGTCAGAATCCCGACCTCATCGTGCGTTATTGGGCTAACCCGGAGACCCAGGTGGATGTCGCGGTCATGGGCAACTGGGGCGCCTACGGCCCCTTTATCGGCAGTGATTGGGGCTATCTCTATAACACCGTGATCTCCACCAACCGCCACCAGGGCACCCTTGTCCTTGACTTGATCGACCCAAAAGCCAAAGCTCTTGTCTGGCGAGTCTATGTGGTTCGGAAAATGAACGATCCGGATAAGGATCCGAAAAAGGCTGAGGAAGAATTTACGGACGGCTTCAAGAGCTATCCGCCTTCGGACAAAGACAAGGAAGAGAAGCGCCAGGAACGCGGCAGACAGTCCCAATCGAGGAAGTCCTCTTGATTATCGGATTGGCGCAATTTTCCCCGGATTCGTGTAACTTCCCGCTCAGACGCGAATTCTAACGGGATGGCGGCGCCTACACAGGAGAACCATCATGGCCACACCCGCGCTGAATAAAGAAGAAGCCGTTCGCGAGCGCTATGCCGAGGGCGCAAGGAAGAGCGAAGCATCGCTCTGCTGCCCCACCAACTATGACCCCGCTCTCCTGAAAGCGATTCCCGAAGAAGTTCTCTCCATTGATTACGGCTGCGGCGATCCCACCAGGTATGTTCTCGCGGGCGACACGGTTCTCGATCTCGGCTCCGGCTCCGGCAAGAACTGCTTCCTCGCCTGCCAGATCGCCGGCCCCACCGGCCGCGTCATTGGCGTGGATATGACCGAAGCCATGCTCGAAGTCGCGCAGCGCAATGCGCCGGAGGTGGCGCGACACCTGGGTTATGCAAATGTGGAATTCCGCAAAGGGAAAATCCAGGACTTGCGCCTGAATATGGCTGGACTGGATGCATGGCTCGTCGATCATCCGGTGCGCACGGCGGAAGATCTCACGAAACTCGAAAGCACGATGAACGAGATGCGCGCCGCTCAGCCGCTCGTTCCCGATGACTCCGTGGACGTCGTCATTTCCAATTGCGTCCTGAATCTGGTTCGCCCCGAAGACAAGAAACAGTTGTTTACGGAAATCTTTCGCGTCCTCAAGCGTGGCGGCCGTGCAGTCATCTCCGACATCGTCTCCGACGAAGACGTTCCCCTCCACCTCCAGCAAAACGCCGAACTCTGGAGCGGCTGCATTTCCGGCTCCTTCCGCGAAGACTTTTTTCTCGATGCCTTCGAAAACGCCGGCTTCTATGGAATAGAAATTCTCGAGCGCCAGCAGGATCCCTGGCGCACCGTCGAAGGGATCGAATTTCGCAGCGTGACTGTCGCCGCCTACAAGGGCAAGCAGGGCGAATGCTGGGAGCACAAGCAGGCGGTCATTTATAAGGGGCCGTTCCGCCAGGTGGTTGACGATGACGGGCACGTTCTCCGGCGCGGCATGCGCGTCGCCGTCTGCGAAAAAACATTTAATCTCTACTCGCATGCGCCCTACCGCGATTCTTTCGCGCTTGTGCCGCCGCTCGTATCTGTAACCAAAGAAGAGGCCAAGCCTTTTCCATGCACCAGCGGAACACTGTTGCGAAATCCCCGCGAGACCAAAGGCGAAGACTATTCCCTTACCACCGAAGCACCCGCGGATTGCTGCTCCCCGGGCGATCGAAAGAGCGGGTGCTGCTGATGGCCGTTGCGAATTCGCCATTCCCGATCCTTCCCCGCGGCAATGGATCTGCGGAGGGTTTCACGCAAGTCCTGCGCCAGAACGGCTTGGTGGAATTATTGCGCGCGGAAACGACTACGCTCCAGATCAACGTCGGGAAGCTCTGCAATCAAGCCTGCCACCACTGTCACGTGGACGCCGGTCCCAAACGCACAGAAATCATGCCAACCAACGTCGCTCGCCGTGTCATGGAGCTTCTCGCCGCCAGCCCCAGCATCGCCACAGTCGACATCACCGGCGGCGCGCCGGAATTAAACCCCAATTTTCACTGGCTCGTCGAAGAGTCGCAGCGCCTCGGCCGCCACGTCATCGACCGCTGCAACCTGACCATTCTTTTGGAGGACACGCAGCACGATCTCGGGGAATTTCTCGCCGCCCGCCGGGTCGAGATTATCGCCAGCCTGCCCTGCTACACCGCCGGAAATGTGGACAAGCAGCGCGGGAAGGGCGTCTTTGAAAAAAGCATTGATGCACTGCGAAAATTGAATGGCCTCGGCTATGGCATGCCAGGCTCGGAGTTGCAATTAAATCTTGTCTACAATCCCGTCGGTCCGTCGCTGCCTCCGCCCCAGGCAAAGCTCGAAGCAGACTATAAGCAGCATCTACGCGAAGAGCATGGTATCGAGTTCCACCATCTGCTGACCATAACCAACATGCCTATTCATCGCTTCGAGGAAGACCTGCAGCGCCAAGGCAAACACGATGCCTACATGGATCTCCTCAAGGAAAATTTCAATCCCGCCACGCTGCACGGCCTGATGTGCCGCTCGCTCGTCAGCATCGGCTACGACGGCAAACTCTACGATTGCGATTTCAATCAGATGCTGGACATGGAATTGGAACACCCAGGAAGCGCGGCGACGGTATGGGACGTTGAAACCTTCACAGGCTGGGCTGGCCGCCGCATCTCCACCGCCGGCCACTGCTTCGGCTGCACCGCCGGCGCCGGCTCCAGCTGCACCGGCGCGCTAGCCTAGACTCTTCTCTGCGACCTCTGCGCTCTTCCTTAGCGGCCGGCGTTTACCCTGACCCGGTCGGGGTGTTAAGTCCGATTCTTTTTCTGCCTCTTCATTAGTCTTAGTGCGCCTCTCTCATCTGCACCGGCGACGCCACCAGCTTGTCATAAACAATCTTCCCGTCCCCATCCAACCGCCCGAACGTCAGTACCCCCGTCGGACACATCTGCACGCACGCCGAGCACCGCACGCACTCCGGATCCTCCATCGGCATTCCCTTGTTCGCGAAATTCATCACGTCAATTCCCTGATGGCACACCGAAGTGCAGACATTGCACGAAATGCACTTCTTCTTCTCCGGGAAAATTCGATACTTCGAAAACCGCGCATAGATGTGCATCAGCGCCGCGAGCGGGCACGCAAACCGGCACCACACCCGCCCACTGAACCAGAAATACATGCACAACCCGATGATCCCCGCGAACCCGATATCCACCACGTGGTAATAATTCAGCTCGACGCCCAGCACCGACCACTGGCTTAGCAACCCCGAGAAAAGTTGCGCGCTCGTGCGCCCAATCCCCGTGTTCGGCGCCATCCAGCTTACGAACCGGAACGCCGCAATCAGCAACGCCACGAACAGAATCACCTGGCCCACCATATTCAGCCGATTCCAGAACGGCCCGTGCGGCATCTTCTCCCGGTTCGTGTCTCCCATGGTTTCCGCCAAGCCGCCGCACGAACACACCCAGCCGCAGTACGCGCCTTTGCCCCACCGGTAGATAATCAACGGAATAATCACGAACGTCTGCAAAAACGAAATCGCCAGCCACCACCACAATGGCTGCGACGTGAATATGTTCCACACGAACAGCGGCCACGCCAGCACGAACCCGAACGCCCGCCAGTATTCGCGCCCCTGCCCGTAATTTGCTGCCGGAAACAGATTGTCCGCGATGGTTTTCATCACGCCGGAATCGAACCAACCGTTGTGTCCCAGAAAGGGCAGCACAATGTAAGGAAGCAAAAATAGCGGGATAAATTGAAACGCCATCAGCGAATACGTCTGGGTACGCACATAAGGCGTGTTGCGCCGGCGAATCCTTCGCATGCCGAACGCGATGATCGCCAATGTGTAGCCAAGCGAGTAATAAAATCCCGGCTCCGCCAGATCAATCGTCAAGGTGCCCAAAAGCGTCCGTGGGTCGGCGGAAGCCGCCGCAATCGATCCGCCCATGGTGTGCAGCCAATTCGGCACGTCAAACGGGAACCAGTGCCGCTGCTGGAAAACATGGTTCAGGTGGCTGCTCGCCTTCCAGATGTAGACAAACGAACAGAACGCGAAGAACGCCAGAAAGCTGATCCACGTCTTCGCCGACCACTCTCCGCGAATTGGAATTCCCGAACGCCGGAAAAAATCCAGCGGCGCTTCCCTCCCCAGCATCGTGAACACAACGTCGTTCGGAATCGTCTGCGTCTTACCCGTCGCGTCGCGCAGCGTAACGGATGCAGGCTCGATCTTCTGCACCGAAGATTCCATCATCAATCGCACGCAGCCCGGCTCTTTGTCGCCACGCATGTACGAACTCGCCGCCGTGGTCACCCGTTCGGAGGTGGGATGCTCCACCGCAACACGCGCCGCTGGATCTTTCACCAGCATCCGCAATTTCTCAACGTTATCCGGCTTTGGCCGTGCAAACTCTTTCTTCCGGTAGCTGAGCGTCACGTTGCCGCCGCACGCCGCAACCGCAATCGCTGTTTCCAGCGCCGTGTCGCCGCCACCAACCACCAGCACTTCCTTGCCCGCAAATTCCTTCGGATCAAACAGCCGGTTGTAAACTTTGTCGAGATCCTCCCCAGGACAGCCTAACTTCCGGAAATTTCCGCTCCGCCCGATCGCCACCAGCACGCGATGCGCCCGAGTCGTCTTTCCATCCGCATGGTGCAAGACCAGCAAATTTCCAGAGCGCTCCAGCCGCTCGATTCGCGCGGAGACCGGTTCAATCCCCGCCGCCCGCTGCTGCGCCTCCATCTCCTCGACCAACGCCTCTTTCACGGTAGCGTGAAATATCAGTCCGCCATCCAGCTTCAATTCCGTTGGGTACGTGTAAATTGGCTTTGCCTTCGGGAAATTCACCACCGTGGAAAAAAGCTGCGTCGCTTCATATACTTCAAATCGAAGCTGCGCTTTCTTTGCCTCAATCCCTGCCGAAACTCCCGCCACTCCGGCGCCAATAATGGCCAGGTCCAGCACATCCGCTTGCGAAGTGTCGCGCTTCTGGAAATCGGGCTCCTTCAGAATCGCGCGCACTGCTTTCGTCGCCGTCAGCGATGAAAATTTCAGCAGCGGAATCCCGGAAAGGTCGCCGGCAATCCGCACGCCCGGCAGGTTGGTGATTCCGTTCTCCCCCGTCACCGGCAATTTCTCAACTGTGCCGGCCGGCCAACGCGTGTGCAGCCACCGGGTATACGCAGCAATAGGGTTGCTCATGGTCTCCTTACAACATCACGCCGGGCTCGCAACCGCAAGCCAAGCGGCAATTTTGATGCATCCATTCGACTCTGGAGCCCGGGAAAAGTTTCGTCTTTCTCGAAAAAAGTTGGCTCTGTAGCGCCCGTTCAGGCATCCTTGGGGCGGACAGTTTTATCAACTCCGGAACCGGTGCATCCAACTTGCGGCAAGGGTGCCAGCCAGTATGTAGCGGGCGGGGCGGTTGGTAGTCAACGATAATTTAGGGGGCGGAGAATGAGTGCTTGCACGCATTTAAGTCACATCCACAAAGTAACGGCGCACACCAAGGGCTGCGAAGAGTGCCTGAAAATGGGCGACACCTGGGTGCATCTGCGCCTATGCATGGAGTGCGGCCACGTCGGCTGCTGCGACTCCTCCAAAAACAAGCACGCCACCAAGCATTTCCACCGCACCAAGCACCCCATCATGCGCTCCCTCGAACCCGGTGAAAACTGGGGCTGGTGCTTCGTCGACGAACTCGAACTCGACTTCTCCTGATCCTCGCCCAGTTCACAAAATCAAGGCGCAAACTTCCACTTAAGCATCGGGCTGCGCCGCAGCCTCACCGAGTATCGAACCCAGCGCCGAAGTAAACTGCCCCGCATCCACAGCGTTGAAACACAGCGGCGGGCGCAATTTAATGACGTTGTGATGCGGCCCATCCGTCCCCGCGAGTATCCCTCCTTCGCGCAACCGATTCACCACATACGAAGCCTGTCGCGCCGCGGGAGCGCGTGTCTCGCGATCCGTCACCAGATCGATCCCCAGAAAAAGTCCCAGTCCGCGAACATCGCCCATAAGCGGGTACTTCGCCTGCAACTCTCGCAAATCGCGCATCCATTGGGTGCCGACAATCAGCGCGTTCTGCTGCAGATTCTCGTCACGCAATACATCGAGCACCGCAAGCCCTGCCGCGCACGCCACCGGATTTCCTCCAAACGTGCTGAAAAACTCCATCCCATTCGCGAACGAAGCCGCAATTTCGCGCGTCGTCACGACCGCAGCCAGTGGAAACGCATTCCCCATCGGCTTCCCGAACACAACGATGTCCGGCACCACTCCCTGCGTCCCAAATCCCCAAAAGTGTGTGCCCAGCCGGCCGAATCCCACCTGCACTTCGTCGGCAATGCACATCGCGCCGTCTGCCCGCACATATTTGTAAACTTCCGCCAGATAATTCGGCGGAAACACAATCTGCCCCGCCACGCTTGGCAGCGTCTCCGCGATGTACGCCGCCACACGCTGTCCCTTCTTTTTGCAATCGTTCAAAATATCGCCGACGTGTGCGGCGTACTTCTTTCCAATCTCTGCTTCACCGCGCCGGCGCGCTCCGCGGTAATCATCCGCGATCGGCGCCACATGCACCCACGGTTTGCGCCCTCGCCCGCCCGGCCCGTCAAATTTGTATGGGCTTATATCAATGAGCGTCGACGTATGGCCGTGATACGCGTGCTCGACCACAATGACGTCCTCCCGCCCTGTGTGCGTGCGCGCCAGCCGCAGCGCCAGTTCATTGGCCTCGCTCCCGGAGTTCACGAAATAACACACTCTCAGCGGATCGGGCAGCAACGCCGTCAACCGCTCCGCATACCGCAGGATATTGTCGTGCAGATAGCGCGTGTTGGTGTTCAGCAACGCCACTTGCTCCTGTATCGCGCGCACCACGCGCGGGTGCGAGTGCCCGACCAATGGCACATTGTTATACACGTCCAGGTACGCCCGCCCCGTCTCGTCATAAAGATGCTGCATCGAACCGCGAACAATCTTCAGCGGATTCTCGTAAGAGAGCGAAAGGTTTCCTCCCAACAGACGCTTGCGGGCCGCCAGCGCTTCCTCAAAAGTGAAATTTCTCTTCAGCTCCACACTGGAACTATCTGAAGATTTCCGCCCGGCGATCGGAGCCACCTTGCCGGCCGACGCACGGAAATATTCCAGCGCCGTGCCCGGATCGATCGCCGCCAGTCTCTCCAGCGCCGACCACGCCGGCGCTTCCGACGCCGTAACGTAAGGATCATCGGGCACCAGTGACTTGCGGTGCGCGGAATTCACCACGCTCACGGCAAGCCGCGCCCCCATCAGCGCAAAAAAAGCGGCAATCTCCTCGTCCATCAGCGGCAAAATCTCGTGATACCCCGCAAGCACGGAGCCGGCCGCGGCCAACGGATCTCCTTTGCCCAGGATCGCGTACGCCGCCGCAATCGCCGGCTCCCCTACCGTGAATCCCTCATGCAGATCGCCAAAATCAATCACGGAGACCAAACGCTTCGCCTGCGAATCCACCAGCGCGTTGTGCTCGTTCGCGTCTCCGTAAATCACGCTTCGCCGAAGCAGCGGAAACCGCGGCACCGCCTCTTCTTCGAACAAATTGAGAAACTTCTTCGCCAGCGCCCGGCGCTCCGGATCCGCAATATGCCCCAGATAATCGCGCGCCCAGTTGGAACGCGAAAGATCCCACTTCAAAAATCGCTGCGCACCCGGATGCGTGAAATCCTTCAACGCCAAATCAATCTCCGCAAGCAAGCGCCCCAGCGACCCGAGCAGCTCCGGCGAATGAGGCCTCGTTTCCGCCAGCGTCGTTCCCGGCAAATACGAGAGCATCCACACCAACCGGGAAGTTTCATCTTCGAGTGTGACCCGTGTGTACCGCTCCCCCTTGGCCGTGGGGATCACTCGCGGCAATGCCAGTTGCGGAGCCCTCTCGGCCAGATGCGTGAGCGCGCGGCATTGCATGTCCACGAAAGAATCTTCCCGCGCGGGGTGCATCATCTTCAGAACGAACGCGCGCGAATCCGCCACCTGAAGGTGAAAATTATCGTCGTATTCCCCAGGTAGCATCCGGATCGAAGCCGTCAGGCCGTACACTTCCTGCGCAATGCGCGCAGCCACGTCACTGGTAAGGGGCGCTGCAACTCGTGCTTCTGGCATCATGTGCAAAATTGTAATGGGCTACTCGCACTTGGGCAAATGTGGCTGACCGATTCTCTGCCCGCCGCCAAAGAAAAAATTAGCCACGAACCGTCTGAGTTTCCTACCGGCCTTCGCTACTCAGCCTGATGCAGAAGATGGTAGTATTTGAAGTATTGAGAGCCGCGACGCCCAGCCGATACCCTGTCAACGCAAGCACCTGAGCGGCATCGCTTTAAAACTTACACACTCTAAAAGTGGGGGAAGCCATGAATAAGAAATGGGCAACACTCGGACTGGCGGCAATGCTCGGACTGGCCGCCGGCTGCAACAAGAGCGATACCGCAACGAATCCATCCACCGACAGCGGACAACAGGGCGCCGGCCAATCCGCCGCATCGCAACAACCCGCTCCGCAGCCCCCGCAGCCAATCGTAGTTCCTGCTGGCACTCCCGTCACCGTGGTGTTGTCCACCACGATCAGTTCGCGTGTCGCCAAGTCTGGCGACGAATTTGAAGCCACCGTCGCGGCGCCCGTAACCGTCGAAGGCGAAGTTGCCATTCCGAAGGGCACACACGTCACGGGAACGGTCGTCAACGCAAAGAAACAAGGCACCTTCAAAGGGGAAGCTGACTTGGCCATCCGTTTGACGCGCCTCGAAGTTCACGGCAAGGGCTACATGATCTCTTCCAGCGCTCACGGCGGAACCGAGAAGGGCAAGGGCAAGCGCACTGCGGTCGTTACGGGTGGCGGCGCAGCCGTTGGTGCGCTCATCGGCGGCCTTGCCGGCGGCGGCAAAGGAGCCGCGATTGGCGCCGGCGTCGGTGCGGGAGGCGGACTCGCCGCCTCTGGCGCCACTGGTGGAAAAAACGTGGAATTTCCGGCGGAGTCCCGCATTACCTTCAAACTCACCGAGCCCGTCACAATCGAACGCTAAAGTATTTGTCCTTTGGAAAAATGGGGCCTCCGATCCGCACGGTTCGGAGGCCCTTCGAATTTAAGCAAGCTTCAGATTTGAATTTCGTTCATCCAACTCAAGCGGCGGTAGTTTGAAACCTGTCCGCCTTCGGACACGCGCGAAGCGCAAATGGAATCATCAATAATGCCGATCCCATCGGCAACATGAACCCAAAACGCAACGAGTGCGTTTGCGACGCAACCACTCCCACCAGCCACGGAACCAGCGAACTCCCTATCCCTGCCGCGCCAAAAAAGAGCGCTGCCAGCCACGTTGCATCGTCCTTGAAAATCGCCGCCAACCAGGTGATATAAATCGGATACTGCGGCGCGCAGCCAAACCCGGCTATCACCGCGCCGGCGTGCAGCACCGATGGCGTTTGCGCAAATGCCACCAAAGCAATGCCAACTGTGGCCAGCGCCAACCCGCCCAGGCACAATGCCAATTGCGAAAATCGTTTCAGCGCCAGCGGGACCAGGAAGCGTCCCAGCAGCAAAAACCCATAAAAAAACGCGGGCGCGGCCGCCATCTTGGCCGCCGTAAATCCCACCATGCGCTTTTCGTCCAGCGCCACCCAGCCGCCGACGGAAATTTCAATTCCAACGTACAGGAGAAACAGCAGCGCCAGCGAAATCCACGGCGCTGGTTGCAATCGCGCGCGCCAAACCGCAAACGATCGCTTCGGCCGGGTTTCCGAGGAAGCAGCCGGCTCCGCTTTCTGCGCGAAATGCACCGCGGCAAGCGCAAGAAAGCACACGCTAAGCAAAATTGCCAGCGCCCGCAAACTCAAATGCCCCAGGAAAAAAGCCACCAGGAACGGGCTTGAGACCGCGCCGATCCCCCACGAGAAATTCAGCAGGCTTACCGCCGCCGCTACGTTCGAAGAAGGCAAGTGTGTCGCGCGCAGGTTGATCGACGGATTGGCCAGCCCGTAACCGAGTCCGTAAACCGCCACGAATACCGTCGAAAAAAACCATGGTCCAAGCCCCAGGCACGCCAATCCCAGCGCAAAACACAGATACCCCACGCTGATCACCTTCGAAAATCCCAATCGCGGCAAAAGCCAACTGGTCACCAGCGTCCCTAGAAAACTTCCGAAATACTGCGTCGAGAAGAACAGGCCCGCCTGGCCGTCCGTTAAATTCCAGCGGTGAGTGAAATACGGCAGTATCGGGCCGAGCATTGTCATGCTGATCCCGATCAGCACAAACCCGGAATGCAGAAACGCCCATTCCGCGCGTGTATCGGGGAGAGCCGCAGCTTGTGCGGGAGGAGCAGCAGTGTGATCGGTCATTTGCGGCACGAGCCTAAAGTGTCCCACGCCCGACTAATCCGAACAACCTAGGCGCCTTCCGCCCCTCCCAGCGCTTACGTTTCCTTAATGTGGGACTCACCTTTTTCTTAGGGTATTCGGCTACCATATTCTTTATCGACTGGAGCGAAGCATGCGTGACCTTATTTTCGCGATTTGCACCATCGTCTTTTTTGCTGTCAGCATTCTCTATCTGCGCGCCTGCGAGCGCCTGAAGTGAACCGGTAAATCCATGCTAGGAAACATTCTACTCATCGTGATCTCTCTCTTGCTCTGCGGCTATCTTCTCTACGCCCTGCTGAAACCGGAGAAATTCTAATCATGACCGGCAACGGGTGGTTCCAGATCTTTCTCTTTTTCTGCCTTGTGCTTGCCGTGACCAAGCCGCTGGGCAATTTCCTGTATCGCGTCTACGAACGCAAACCCACCTTCCTCGATCCCGTTTTGCGTCCCATCGAGCGCCTGATCTACCGCGTCTGCGGCGTTGACGACACAAGGGAGATGGACTGGAAAGGCTACGGCCTCTCCATGCTCCTTTTCAGCGGGGTCTCGCTGCTCATCCTTTACTTGATTGAGCGCACCCAGCAGTGGCTGCCGTGGAATCCGCAAAAGCTTGCCAACGTCGCTCCTGACCTGGCCTGGAATACCGCCGTCTCATTCACCACCAACACCAACTGGCAGTCCTACGTTCCCGAATCCACGATGAGTTACTTCACGCAGATGGCGGGTCTTGCTTATCACAACTTCACTTCCGCCGCAGTCGGCATGGCTCTCGCCATCGCGGTAATCCGCGGCGTCGCCCGCAAAGAATCGAAAACCATCGGCAATTTCTGGGTGGACACCACGCGCAGCCTGCTCTGGATTCTCCTGCCGCTGTGCATCATCTTGGCACTGGCACTCGTCTCGCAAGGCGCCGTACAGAATCTCAAGCCTTACACTCAGGCAAATCTTGTCGAACCTCAAACGATCGAAAAGCAGGCTGCTGACGGTACGAAATCGCAAGATACCGTCACCACTCAAGTGATCGCCCAAGGCCCCGTCGCTTCTCAGGAAGCTATCAAGATGCTCGGCACCAACGGCGGCGGCTTTTTCAACGCCAACAGCGCGCACCCGTTCGAAAATCCCACTCCGTTCAGCAATCTCCTCCAGATGCTGATGATCTTCGCCATCCCGTCCGCGCTCACTTACACCCTCGGCCGCATGACCGGCTCTGCAAAGCACGGATGGGCCGTGTGGAGCGCCATGGCCGCTCTATTCCTCGCCGGTGTGTTTGTAGCTTACGCTTCCGAATCGCGCGGCAATCCCATGCTCAAGGGCGTCAACACCACGGCCTCCGAAACCCAGCCCGGCGGAAACATGGAAGGCAAGGAAGTCCGCTTCGGCATCGCCAATTCCGCGCTCTTCACCACGGTCACCACCGACGCGAGCTGCGGCGCCGTCAACAACGCCCACGATTCGCTCACTCCCATCGGCGGCATGGTTCCCCTCATCAACATCATGCTCGGCGAAATCGTTTTCGGCGGCGTCGGCTCCGGCCTGTACGGCATGATCGTTTTCGTCATCCTTTCAGTCTTCAT
>Ga0210403_10001808_pt1 | contig 19852 bp, 12 predicted proteins | sample IncBWC19MmetaG_FD_150863 | JGI IMG/M metagenome (GOLD analysis project Ga0210403, IMG submission 150863) | Forest soil microbial communities from Barre Woods Harvard Forest LTER site, Petersham, Massachusetts, United States - Inc-BW-C-19-M | ecosystem: Environmental > Terrestrial > Soil >... | reverse complement strand
CGCGCGGGAAGACGTCGAGTCGCTCGAAATGGCGCCGCACACTCTCGGGGAAGCCGTAGCGCGCGACCCCGTCCAGGCGCTTGGCGTGGCTGATAGCGTTATAGATCGTCGGCGTCCGCAGTGCGCGGGCGTAAGTCAGGAAACCCTCCACATCGCCAGACGGAACGTCGCCGTGGCGCCCGCCAATGGTCGCCATCCAGCGGTTGCCCTCGATCGGCAACATCAGGCCGCCACGGCTATTCTGGGGCGCCTGGCCGAACGTCAAGACGCCTTTCCAATCGGTCGAGGCGTCGTCCGGGATGGCAAAGACGCATGTGGCATAGCCAAGATCGATGCCAATTGTGGTCTCCTCTGGCAGTGGTTGGCCGATCGATTGCAGCAGACCGAGAGTGGGGACGCCGCGTCCAGAGGCATCGACGACGAGATCCGCCGCAATCGTCTCGCTCGCGCCGTCGCCATTCTCGTAGCGCACGCCGGTGACCGCCTCTCCATTCGGCGATGCCAATACTTCCTGGACCCGGCAGCGCTGGCGCAGCGTGGTGTTCGCGCGGCATTCGACCCGCCGTCGCACGGCGTATTCGATTGTCGGCCGTGACACGGCGTAACTCAACCAGCCGAGATCGCGTTGCGGGAAGGGATCGTAGCCCGGACGCTCCACGCGAACATCGAGACCGACCCTGAGCGGCACGGCTCGCGCCCCTGCGAGTTCCTGCTCGAAACCCGGGAACAGCTCGCTAAGGGCGCGCTGGCCGCTGAGCAGCAGCCCGTGCACGTGCCGCGCCTGCGGCGTCCCCGCGCGATATGTAGGCTCCGAGGGAAGAGTGTCGCGCTCCAGAACAACCACCTGATCGAAGTGGTCAGCGAGCGCCCCCGCGGCCGTGAGCCCACCCATTCCCGCGCCGATCACGACGGCCTGCTTGCCGATCAGAATTGACGCCATCGCCGCCTCCCTGCTGCGTGCTCCTCCGCAGCAGAGGTTGCCGACGCCAGTCGAGCATATCGCCACGCGCAGACGCGAGGAAGCGCCTAAATACTCAAGGGCCAGCGCTGGACGCGCCAAAAGTGTTTGCTGGCGGAAGCGGTGATACGGGCTGCCGGTTCTTTCATGTTTCGAACCGGCTGCTATTTTGCTCCAAACTACGAGCGATCCGCTTTAGCGCTTCAGGGTCTGAAAAGCGGCCAAGGTTCGCTTTCGCGTTCTCTCCCGGTCCCATCGAGAGCGGAAGCAAGCGTGCGAGGCCGCTTCCGGAAGCGATCTTGAAGAGCAAGGACGCCGAGAGCGGCTGCTGCTTACCGTTTATTGGCGTCGGAACGGCACTCGACCGAGTAACGCATCAGTATACTCAGCCGCGACGCGCCGAAGATTCTGCATGGAAGCGTTGGACTGTCCTGACGGAAAACTAAACGGAAGCGTCAAGCTCCAGCGACTGATAAAGCGGAACCCCCAAGGATATCCCTGCTCGTACTCGGATACTGGTTTGAGATCGAACGTCATGGCCTTCGGCACAAAGGGCCGATTGATGCCGATGGTTCCCCTGACGGGCTGAAATGCCGCGCCATACAGTCCAAAATTCAGCACAGAATAGATAAAGCTGCCGTCCGCCTTGACCCCGATCAGGGGCCGCTCCAGCAGATCCCGAATAGCGTAAATACTGCTGTATGCGGAGATGTTGCCGGGCAACCCACTGCGTTGGAACCACGCGCTCATCGATCCAGCCGAACTCCGCACGCTGAAAGAGTCCCCGTCGGTACGAACGTTCGCAAGCTGCTTGTTGAACCCATAGAGGTTCTGGCCGACAATTACGGGCGGCAGCGAATCCAACAACAGGTTCGGCATAAAGCTGAATGGAACGTTCTTCAGAGCAGCGATGTCCGAATGTTCAACGTTCGGAATGAGCTGAGTGATTTCGACATAATTTGCGCCGCCGAACGGCAGCAAACCGGGACGCACATCGCGTTGGCGCCCGAAAATAAAGACGACATTATGCATTTTTTCTGCCGTCTCCTCCGTCGCCGTCGCGTGCTCCTTGTCCTCCGCCCGCGCCCTTGAATTCGATTTCGAAGGCGGTGGCACATATAACTGAAGTCCAGGAGGGAGCATCGATTGCAAGGCGTGGCTTGGCCAGGAATCCAACACGCAAAATGCCTCGATGTCACCGACGCCGGCGGTGGTTCGGCGGCTAACCTTGCGCAGAACTTCGAGTGCCGGCAGCAGGGCCGTCGGCAAATCGATGTCGTTAAAATCTGTGGAGTTTGGCATGGGAATACTTACTCCTGTAATTGCGCTGGCCGCAGCCCGGCCCGCCATAACAGCTGACTCAATACAACCCGCGTTAATTCCAGTTCGAACCCAGTCCCCCGCCAGGTAAAGATTGTCCACGCCGGATTCATCGGCTCTCATGCGCTTGAACACACTGCCCTTAACCGATAGCACATATCGATCCGATGGATTGATATTGACCCGCAGGTATTGCGCCTTGAGACGCTTCTCCCCCTCGCCTTTGCCAGGATCAAAAAACAGATCCCAATCTATATTCTCTCGATCGCGAATCTTCCGCCACAGAACCGGCAGATCATTCTTGACCCAATCAAGCGTCAACTTCCGGGCGCGTTCAAGTTCATTTTCCGGGAAACAGGGGTCGGTGTAGGGAGCCGGCGGCGGAGCATCCTCCCGGAAACTGCCAACAAAATAAGCCAAACCTTTGGGATAATTGTCTGCAGGCCATTTTTCCAAGGGCAACATGAGACTGAGGTCGCCCCAGCTATCGAGAGGCTGCGCGAACCCGGAAAGTATCGTCCGCTCGAAATCCCAGCCCAACTCTCGCGTCGGATGGGTGGTCCATATCTGAAGTGCAATTGTTGCCGTCGTCCTGACGGTATCGATCATTTCCTGCCATGCCGGGATTCGTCTTTTGAGGTCGTGGCAGATTGTCTCGAAGGCACCAAGGCCAATACCCAAAACGACGAGGTCAAACTGGTTCCCGCATGTGAGCGTTCGAGGACAAACATTTCTCCAATCCGACCAGGCGGATTCGAGATCGACGTTCGCCGCTTCGAGCTCGTCGCCTTCGACCAGCAAACCGTATTTCGGTTTTGAGGGCCAGCTCGCCAGGCTGCCACCTTCCCCATCGCCAATACAAATCAGGGGGTCGTAGGGCGGGAACTTCGCGGTCGCCTGTCTGGTGGTCCGAATGGATTCGATGGATCTTCCATCAGCGGACAGCTCGATGCTGTCAATTCGCGTAAAGAACTCGAATTTGACACCACGTTGACAAAGAACCTGGTAGATCGGCGCAAATACCAGTTCTCCCATTGTCGCGCGCAAGACGTAGAAGAAAGAGCCCTTGTAGGCGAAAATGAATTTCAGCAGCAGACGTGAGCCGGTACCTGCCGCAACGTCTCTATTCCCGCGCAAAAATCCGAATACATAATCATAGCAGCCGCGGACGATGGCTGATTTGAGACTCTCGCAAGAACAGCCATTTGCTGTCATCCATTCCGTCCACTCCTGATCGTCGATGCAATCGAATCCCCACCAGATGACCCCATCCTTCAGTATGCCGAAGGCGAGCGCGAGCGCGATGTCGCAGAGGATGTACGCGTGCCGAACATCGTCATCAGCAGGCGCGGCCTTCTTAAGCTGCGCGAGCAAAGCATTGAGCAAAGTCTGAAGCTTTTCGCTCTGGTCAGGACTGATATCTCTCGGGTCCGCCGGAAGCGCGTTGATCCTGCCTTTCGCAATCTCGAGAGGCGACATCGATTTTTCCGCGTCGGTCAGCCAAATCGGCGGCCCGTCGGGCCATACGTCAACGAACTCATGGACGAGCGCCTTTATGCGCGCCGCAGAATCCAGAACCAGGTATTTAAGGTAGTCCACCAGTGTAAGAAACGAATCGCTGGACGTGCCGGGCGTCTCGTCATTTGGCGGGAGATGAACATACCAGGGGCGTCTCCAATAGCCTGGCGTTCCGGGCGCCGGTTCCATCAACAAGGCATGATCAAGGCCCTTGAATGCCTTGTTCAGACACCCAAATGGCGGATAGCCTCCGTGCGCCTTGAGCGCTTCATAACAACGGTCCACCAGATTAAATGCGTTGTCGTAGAAGCCGGCCCAGATGTGCAGCCCGTGCTCCTCCGCTCGGTCACCTTTGTCTTGATTGCGACCAACGGCACCCTTGCCGCCGAGACGCCAGCCAATGGTGTATATCGTGACATCGAACTGATCGCCGGTGGGGTCGAGCTCGGTCAACTCAAAGGCCGCGCTGAGCGCGGCGATCCCCCCTCCCAGGATTGCGACTTTCTTTTTCGGCATCGGTTCACTAATCCCTGATCACCTACCGACCGGAAAGGACATACCGGCCCAACAGGTCGCATGGAGTGAGATACTCGAGCGGGGCATGCAGAAACGTTTCTCCCAGGATCGACCATTGTTCTCCGGTAATGGCGCGGGCCGCCTGCATTCCCGATATTACCGCGGCTTCCACGCATTCGGTGTTGAAGCCGGTGTCGATCCAGCTCCCGGCAAGATACAAATGCTCGAAGCCGGACCCGTCCGTTTTCAAGCGCCAGGCACTGGTGCCCGCCGCTGTCGCGACACAACAGTCGGACGGATTGATGTTTGCGTGGATGTATTGCTCGCATAACCTGTCTTGCCCCGTTGAATTCCCGCGGACGAACAGCGCATCCCAGTTGAAGCTTCGTGGCTGCGCGACGTTCGGCCAGAAGGCAAAGGCTCGATCTTCCAGCCACTGGCGAGCCAGACAACGGGCCTCTCGTTGCGACTTTTCCTGGACGCCCGGCGTATCCGGCGGCTGGCGATAGAGATCAGTCGGGAAGACGTCACAGAGATAGTGAAGTGACTTCGGTCCTGCCGGCTCATGCGCAAGGACCTGCGTCATATCGGCCCAGATATCCAAAGGCTCCGGCCCGGATACCAGCGCCGGCTTCGGCTTCCGCCAACCCAGTCCGGCCAGATCACGCGTACTCCATAATTGGACCCCGATGCTGGGCACCAACTCAAGCCTTTCAGTCATTTCCTTGAATTGCTCGCTTGAATCGATGAGTTCGCGGCAGGGGCCGCCGCCAGAGCCAAGATCCTTGAAGGCGCCAACCGGTATGGCGAGTATCACCTCATCGAAATCGTGAACTCGCTCGATGGAAAACGGTCCGACACTTTGGTTGCACCAGAAGGACTCCAGATCGACATCGTCCTGCTCCAGCACATCCCCGTTTTCGATTAGGCTCCAATACGGCCTGGATCCAAACCCACGCAGACCGTTGCGCATTTGAACCGGCTCATATTCGGAATTGGGGTCCTTCAGTTTGACTTGCCGATCGAACTGCAAGGAATCGACCGAGCTTCCGTCTGACGAAAGTTGAATAGCCTTGAGCTTGCAAAAAAATTGAAATTGCACGTCGCGCTGCCTCAGCACGTCAAATAATGGGGCAATGACGACTTCACCGGAGCCTGCCTGCAATTCCCATGCGACTGACCCCCGGGACGTTGCAAGCATCCGTAACAGCACCTGAGCCGCCGTACCTGCTCCATAACTGGCGTTTCCGATTTTTCCGCCGGGATATTGAAACATCGTGTCATACAGCGCCTTCACCAGCGGCGAATGTTGAGCGAGGGACGGCGATGCGCCGTGCCGGACGAGCCAATGACGAAAATCCTCCCCGTCGATCCGGTTGATGGTGCGCTGTTCCAATAGAACGTCTACCAGTAGCCCCCCGACAAAGGCTGCCGCCAGTTCCAGTGCTTGCGCCAGTATCTCGCCGTCGGGTATTGCAGAAAAACCGGCCTGATTGACCGCAGACGAGATTGTACTGAGCGCCGTCCGCACAAACTCGACATCGTCGGAATAAGCCCACGGGGCATTCTCGTCGATACGCCATGTGCGCCTGGCGGCAAGCCGCAAATATTCGGCCACCGGGACTTTCACCGGAGAAGGTTGCGCGAGGGCCGGCGTCGCGGCGGCCCGATGACTGCGGATCGATACGCTGGGCTCGATGCGCTGGAGTTGCGCATTCGCGCGCACGGTGCCTTCATAAAAGCCGAGCAAAAGCTCGAGCAGATTGGCCACGCAGCTTCCAAGGCTCAGATCGACCTGACCTCGGCCAGGCTCTCCGGCAAAGGATTGCAGGGCGACGTCAAACCATGCCGGCCGGGTTTTGATTCCATTTCCGATAGGTGTGAAGCTCTGCGCGCCGATCGCGTCCTTCCATTGCGTGATCTTCTGGCCCGGCGGGGGACACCACGCCTGGTAAACGTCACGCATCAGACCAAACGCGTTTTCATAAAATCCGAACCAGATGTGCAGGCCGTGCTCGATATTGCGGCCATCGCCGTCGCGACCACTGGTGATCTTTCCACCGACCCGCCATCCCATTTGGTAAACCGTGACGTCGTGCGCGGCCCGCAATTCCGCCGTCCGCGTCAGTTCAAACGCAGCGGTGAGCCCAGCGATTCCGCCGCCAACAATCACGATTCTTCGCTTGGCCACGGCGTTCTCCCGCGAACTGCGGCAATGGGTTGATGGCTTTGGGTGCGTCTTAGCTGGGCAAGCTCGCCGATGGCACCGAGACGACCGAAAATGTCGGAGGCTTTGCCAAGGTATTTTTGCCGACTCGGATCACCCAACGGACTGCTTTTTCCGATTTCGTAGATTGCCCGGGCCTGCTCACGGGGCATGCTCAGCAGTTCCGCCGCCGCGGCGGCCCGCTCCCATTCACGGCGAGCTCTGGCAGGCCGGCGCGCCAAAAACGAGGCGCGACCTTGCATCAACAGGGCGTAAGGCCGGCAAATCGGCGAAGTTCGGGCGAGCCGCGACAGTTGGCGACATGCGAGATCGGCCTGGTTTTGAATGTGCTCGCGGGATTCCTGCGCACCTTCACAGAGGCCGAGGAACACGTCGGCGATACCCGCCGCTCCAAACACATATCCACCCCAAACGACGCCGCATTCCCGCAAAACCGCGAGTCCGCGTTCCGCAAGTTCCAACGCGCTATCGATCTCCTGGCGCTGCAGATACGCCATGGCAGCGATCCCGAAACAGAGAAGCTGGTCGGTGCGGATCAGTTTGCTTCCCGCGATCGCCCTCAATCCGTTCAAATGCTCTGCACTGGTGTTTCCCTGAATAGTGTCGATCAGTACCCTGGCCGACAGGCTCCAGGCCCGCACCTGCATGGACGAATCAGTCGATATGTCGGAATACAGATCGGCGAGAAGTGAATCGGCCCGCAGGATATCTCCACGCAGGACCGCAACGAAGATCGCCATCGTCTCGCTCATTTGCGCTCGTGCACGGTCTCCCAGCCGTTGATATAACCCCAGCGCCTTGTCCGCGTGGTGCTCGGCATCACCCCATTTCCCCAGGCCATAGGCGAGAACGCCCAGGACCAGTTCGACCCTGGCGATGTCCGGCAGCGAGCCGTGCCTTTCGGCCAGGCGCTGGGCCCGGGTTCCGTAGGAGCGCGCAACTCTGACCATGCCCGACATCGCCATCCCGAGCGCCAGTGCGGTGTATCCACGAATGGTCTCCGGTGCGGCGCCGGATTGTTCGGCCAGGTTCAACGACGCCAGCGTGCCATTGAGCACGGCAAGAGAGTCGTTTTGAAAAAAGTACTGTTCCGACAGGTACTCGTAGATATGCGACATGAGTTGAATGTCGTTTCTTTTTGTCTCATCCAGGCGCATTGCCTTTGCTGGAAGGATTCGGGAAGCGAACTGCGTCGAGCTGTTGAAGGCAAGAGCGCCGACTTTGCCAACCTTGCTTGAGGGAAGACGCCGGCCCAGAAGCTGCATCGCGCGAGCGTAGTGGTCGGCCGAGTTCTCATAGTCGGAAAGCTCGTGATAGGCGTCTCCCAGGATCACCTCCCAGGCAGCCCTTCGGCTGGCGTCGATCCGGAGCGACGCACGCTGGGTCAGCTCGAACATTTTCTCCGCGTATTTTATCGACTCGCGATTTGCGTAACTGTTCCGCGATTCCTGTGATGCTAGTTCGAGATATTTTAGCGCTCGCACGGGGTCATTGCCCAGCTCCCAATGTCGCGCGAGCCGCGCATAATGTGGCTGTAGATCGTCCGAATAAAAGCGTTCGATGAAGGCTGCGATATGCTCATGGAGAGTTCGCCGGAGGGCAAACGACAGCAAATTGTAAGCCACCTCCATCGTTATCGAATGCCGAAATACGAATGATAACGGTCCGGACTCAGGATCGGGCTGCAGGAAGTCATGCTCGACCAGTCGTCTGACGCACTCTTCCTTGCCGGATGCAATTAAATCCGGAAAGGCATTCTCCAGCAGGTCGACCGAGAATGATTCACCAATCGCGCTGGCCGCCTTGAGCAGCAGCTGGTCGTCGGCAGATAGAACATCTATGCGGCTTACTATTGCGCGCTCGACGCTCGTCGGCAGCGATGGTCCGCTGATCAAGCAGTTTCGCTCGTCGAAAATACAGACACCACGCGACACCTGGATCTGGCCGGTGTCACGGAGCGCCAGAACGAGCTCCTCGCAATAGAATGGATTTCCGTTTGCGCTGTCATAGATGATCTTGGTCAGCTGAGACGGAACATCCCTGGCTTTGAGACGCTGTTTCACGATCAGTTCGACTTCATCACGCGAGAGTCGGTCGAGACGAATTTGAAGCGATGGGACCAGATCGGCGCGAAGATTCTCGTCCGCAATCCTTTTTGTCAGTGTCCGCTGGCTGACGACCACCAGGAATTCTGGAAGCCGGCGCGCGATGGCTCCGAGCAGATCGATGGACGGACTATCGGACCAATGAAGATCTTCGAGCACCAGGATTCGCGAATCCGACTTTCGGAGAATGAAAACCACCAGCTCTTCAATGGCTGTAGCGCGAGCCGAACCGACAATTTGCCCGGTAAAATCGGTCTCCGTAAACCCTAGCGCGATAATGCCGTCGAGCAGCGGCAGCCAGCTTAAAAGAGAGACCTCATCTGACAATGACTTCGCTAGCTCCGCGCGGATCCGGGCCGCGTCCATGCCGGATCTGAACTTGAGGACCTGCCGCAAAATCGTTCGCCACGCGAAGTAAGGGGTGGATTTCTCGATAGCCGTTGCATTTCCGAACAGGACCACGTGGCCCTTTGCTTCAGCCGAGCAAACGAAATCTTCGAGCAACCGCGATTTTCCGATACCGGCCTCACCCGACACGAGGACAAGCTTTCCTGCCCCGACCGCGACGTCGTCAAGGCAGCCCCTGAGCATCGCCTGTTCGCTGGTGCGGCCGATCATCCCGTTGGTTGGATGGTGATGGGGCTCTTCGGCCGGGGTTATCGGGCTAAATGCAAGCATCGACTCGTTGCCGGTCTTGAGATGAATTTGCGGCAGCAGGCTGAACGCGATGCGGCGACCTACCGCCTGGGCCGTTGTCGAGTCGCACGCGATATCGGCCTGCGCCGCCTCAGCAAGCAGGGCTGCAACGTTCATGGCCTGCCCAAAAACACCGTAGGTCTTGCAATGCCTTCCGCCATAATTGCTGCAGAATAGCCGCCCAGTCGCGATTCCGATCGAAGTCGTAATCCTCTGGGCATCGAGTTCACGCCGAATCCTGAGAGATGACTCTACGGCTCGCAGCGGATCATCCTCGTGGGCGAAGGGCGCTAGTCCAAAAACTAGAGTGACGGTCAGGCCCTTGTCGTCCATCAGAACCTGATGAATCGTCCCCTCCAGGCGCTCTGCCACCTGCTGCGCCTCGTAAACCAGGTTTTGGATTCTAGGCAGGAAATCACCTTTGAACGACAGTTCGGTGAGGCCGATGCGAACAACCGTGAGCGTCCGAAATTCGCCGACCCAGGCACCCTCGTCACGCCACTGATGTTCGATGCGTGGCTTCGACGGTTGGGTCGAGAGTGGCGCGACGACCGGATCCTGCTGTTGCCGCATCCGGAGCAGACGCATTCCGTATGGCGCCGGCTCGACGTCGCAGCAGCCGGCGAGGAAAACCGCGGCGTTTGGACAAAGTACGACGTCGCCGATCTCGGCTCTTCGATACGCCGCGCCAACATTGAGAAATGGGTCGCCAACCGCAACATAGTGCCAGTTCCCCCGCCAGCCTCCCAGCTTGCAAAAAGACACCTGTCCTAGTTCGATTGCGGTGCGGTGACCAATTCGGTCCGTGTCATCTGACGCTGCCATCGCAGTTCGCAACGCAAGCCCGCATCGCGCGGCCAAGCCAGCCGCTTCAACAGGATCTCTGCTATCCCACACTGCCAGGATAGCATCACCGGCAAAAGCGACGATATCGCCCGAGTTTGAGACGATGACGTCCGTTAGAACGGCGAAGCAATCGTTGATGAAATTTGTGAGCCCCTCCGCGCCGTCCCCGGCGACCCGGTTGGTCATCGCGGTGAAGCCGGCGATATCGACGAGCAGGACAGCCGCATTCCGGCTTTCCGCGGACCAGCCCACCGGCCCATGCTTGGAGCGCAAATGAGATTCCACCCATTTCGGAAGGTGTGCCGCCTGTTTCGTGATGGCTCCGGCGGGCATGGCATACGCTCGGGCTGTCAGGAGTTGAAATGGAACCCCTTCCTGAAGAGAAAATCAATAGATGCGAATCCCAGTGCGGTCGCAGCAAAACTCAAAATATTTTCTCAATGATTCCCGGCATTTGGCCATGGCCGATTGGTTCAGCTTCAAGGCAGCCAACTGCTGCCTGTTCTGATCGAACAAACCGCACCGATAGCCGAGGTCCGTGATGGGTCCAGAAGCGGCCGTTTACCCAGACTCCCTATTTTCACCATCAGACAATAGAAAACAAAAGGCCACGCGGGCATTACACCGCATGGCCTTTGCGAGACTGTCCCCCTAGGCCCTCCAGAGATTCCGTCTCGGGGCGCATAGTGTGCGGGTGGAGGTGCCCGTCTAGGGTGAGATGGAATTACCCACAGTTCGTACGAACGAACACGCCTCAACCAACCCGTCTGTTTCAAACAGCGTCTTTGGCAACCTTCAGGGGTGACGCCTTGACCGACTTGCTTGGCCGCGAACTCCATAGGCTCTTTCGTGAAGGGATTTACACCGCTGCGGGCTTCAGTCGCAGGCTTGTTCACGACCGACATTTTGGCGAAGCCAGGAATGACGAACTCGCCGGATTCATTCAGTTCCTTATAGCCTACAATCGCCATCTGCTCGATGACGGCCTTCACATCTCCTTTGGAAACCTGCGTTCCCTCTGCAATTGCATCAATCAACTGATTCTTGGTCATCTTGGCCATGATGGATTCCTTTGTGGAGGTCAGAACAAGTAAAAGCGCATGAGCTACGCGGGGTGCGTCATTCTGTTTAAAACGCGGCAAAGCCACGCAGTTCGCTTCTCGTTCATGCCTATGGTCATGAAGTCACCGGGCTTAAAACCTATCGAGGCCCAAAACGCAAGGAGCAGTTCGACGTGTGTTCCTTACCTGGCTTCTAGGGGCCAGAGTTGGTGGGTCGACAATTCCGTTTGGGAGCGCCAGACTGCGCAGTCGTTATAAATGGTACGCTCGCGATAGAGCGGCGCGGAGGGCGGGGTGGCGGAGGAACACCCATGCTTGACGTTCCGTCGGCGGGGACCAACGACCGCGGAACCGGCACTCGTACGTAAGGTGAAAGAGCGTCCGTTGCCTGACGGATATTCGCTCTTATCTCAACCGAGCCTAAATGCCACAATAACCGGGCCTCAGCTCGGTTAACGCATTTGCCCCAAGCCCAAGGAGTTCGACATGAGCAGTACCCGTACTCTGGCACCCAGCAAAATGAACCGCCTCAATGTGATCGGCCTTTTAGCCTTCGGCATGCTGTTGATGCTCCCTGCGACCTCTATGGCGCAGCAGAGCCCACCGATTGCCCAACAGATCGCCAAGGCCTACGGCGTCGATTCATTTGGGCAAATCGAGGCCATCCGCTACACTTGGAATGTGGAATCTCCCAATGGCAAGGTTTCTCACGCATGGGAATGGAGCCCGAAGACCGACACGGTTTCCTACGAGGGGAAAGACAAGGAAGGCAAACCGGTCAAGGCCAGCTATCAGCGCGCGAAGCTCTCTAGCCAAAGCGACGCCATCAAGAACGAAATCGATCCGGCATTCGCCAACGATCAGTATTGGCTGCTGCTCCCATTCCACGTTCTGTGGGACGGCGCGACTGTGACCAGTGAAGGCAACAACAAGCTACCCTTGGGTGACGGTTCCGCTGAACGGGTCGTTGTCAAATACCCTTCGGAGGGTGGCTACCAGCCCGGCGACACCTGGGACCTCTACATTGGCGCTGACAGGCGAATCCAGGAGATCGTCTACCACCGCGGCGGTCCCAATCCGCCCAAGCTCGTAATGGCAACGTATGTGGACTACAAGAAGGCTGGCCCACTCCTCTTCTCAACGGAACATCGCGGGACCGTGGACGGGAAGCCCCTCCACCTTTGGATTTCGGATGCGTCGGTTAAGCTGACGGGTTCGGAAAAATGGATCAACGCGCAATAACCGTCGCAGGAGTTCGTTCGAGCTGATGAACGACAAAGCCAAGGCGCACCGCTATCTGCCAGCGCCGCGGTGCGCCTTGTCAGCTAACCGCACGCAAAGCAACGATTCCATCAACCGATATGTAGAATAACTGTTCGATTCCTGGAGCACGCGCACATGCCCGCCAATCCCTTTACCGACGTCTGGCATTTCCTGACCGCGACAACGAATGATTATCTGCATCAGGGAAGCTGGCGCTTTCTGATCCTGGCGCTGTTCTGGGCGCTGCTTCTCGTCAGCATTGCAGTCGCCATCCAGAATTGGCGGGAGGATCCGGCGCAACGGACTGGCCGACATCTTGGAATCTGGCTGGTCCGGGTCCTGATCGGCTGCCTGTGGTTCCAGGGCATGTTGTGGAAACTGCCGCTCCCGGTGTCCGACGGCTTGCAATACTGGACCGAGCAGGAATCGACCAACGCGGCATTCGAGTTTCACCGCACCTTCATGAAGGATATCGTGTTGCCTCACATGAGCGTGTTTGGACCGATTGTTTTTCTCGCCGAGCTCGTATTCGCCGGGTCGATGATGCTCGGGCTCGCAGTGCGCTTCGTGAGCGTGCTGGCCGTCGCCTATACTCTGCAACTCTGGCTCGGCCTCTATGACAATCCGTCCGAGTGGCCGTGGACTTACATGTGCCTGGCCATGCTGATGTTCCTGTTTGCGCTCGATGGCGCCGGCCGCAGTCTCGGTTTTGATGCCTGGTTGCGTCGCAAAGTTCCTGCAGTGCGCGACGGGAAGGGTTTTATTGGCTGGTTCTTCCACATCGCGGGTTAAACCGGCTGAAGATGCTTGGCAGGCACATCATGGCACTGGCCCGCGCGGCGACGCTTCTAGCGGCGCTGGGCGCGAGTTGCGCTTACGCCGCTGACGTCGGTTATCTGGCTCCGCCAGGAGTCCCTGCCAACGAGTTTCCCTTACCTCAGCGCGCGGTTGCTCCGATCGTTAGCCCAGGCCGGTCCATCGAGGAGCACCGCGACTCCCTGAATGAGGCCGGCGAGATCGCCCTTCTTCTTGAACTAAAGCCAGGCATGACGGTCGGCGACATCGGTGCAGGCAGTGGCTACCACACGGTCCGGCTCTCGCACCTCGTCGGCCCAGCCGGCTCCGTCGTCGCCCAGGACGTCAAGCGGGATTACCTCATCGCGCTCGCCAGGCGAACAGAACTCCTGAAGCTGACAAACATCATATTCGCGCTCGGCGAACCACACGACCCGCGCCTGCCGGCTTCCTCGCTGGATGCCGCCATCCTCGTGCACATGTATCACGAGATAGCCCAACCCTATGCCTTCCTCTACAATCTCGCGCCTGCCCTGAAGCGGGGTGCGCATGTCGGAATTGTCGACCTACAGCGCCCGACGTCGGAGCACGGCACGCCAATTGCGCTCTTGCGTTGCGAACTGTCGGCCGTTGGCTATCGCGAGATCGCTACACATCAGCTCGCAGGCGATGGCGGATACCTCGCAGTGTTTTCTCCACCTGAGGAAGCCAGCCGAAAGTCTCCCCGGGACATTGTTGCTTGTGTAGATCGTGCCGGCACTCGCTGATCACCGCTCCTGACAACTATTGTCTGTGAGAAGTCCGCAGCTCGAGCGCGAGGCGAACAAACGTTACCGATATGGACCAGGCCGCTTTGACGCCGACGATGAGATTGCCGGAGACCTTCGATATCCCGCCGATCCGGCGCCGCTGCCCGACGGCGATCTCCAGCGCCGGCAAACGGGCGGCTGCGACCCTCATCAGCATTTCCAGGTTCCAGCCATAGGTCTGCTCCTTCATGCCGAGACGTCTGAGCTCATCCCGCCGGATGGCGCGAAACGGCGACAGGTCAGTGAAGTTTGCGCCATAGACGAGCCGCAGGAGCAACCTGCCGACTTGGCCCGCAAGCAGCTGCTGTGGCGCGAGGCTGCCAGACTCACGTGACCCGCGCACGCGCGAGCCGAGAACGAAGACAGCCTGCCCAGCGACGATCGGCGATACCAGATCAGGGATGAATTCCGCTGGATCGCTGCCGTCGCCGTCGAGGAACACCAAAATGTCGGCGTCATCGCGCACAGCGGCGATGCCCGCTTGGATCGCACGACCGTAGCCGCGTCGCGGCTCGACAATCACGCGTGCTCCCGCGGCCTCTGCCCGCTCGGCCGTACGGTCGCGCGAGCCCCCATCGACAACGACGACCTCGCTCACCTTCTGCGCCAGCACCGCGGTCACGACCTGGCCAATCGCCGTTTCCTCGTCGAGACACGGAATGATCGCCGAAACGACGGGCGGCCGGCTGGATGCAGGCTGCTTCCGGCCGATCTCGTGGGTCACCTCGTTCACAGGCTCCAGCGCAGGCCACAATTGGCGCAGCATTCGGACGGCTTGTCTGAAAGCAACGCCGCGCGAAAGTCCCGATAGGCGGGCCCGTTCCAGATGTCCCGCAAGGACTGCTGCCCTGCATGGCCAAGCGTATAGTTGTCGTAGCCACGCTGCGAAAACGGCGCGATACAACACGGTAACGCGCGGCCATTGGCTGTGAAATACATCAATGACCACGGCCGCCGGCAGAGCGACCACGGCGAACCGTCACCACTGCCCTTCAAACTTAACCCCGGCTCGCTCGCTGCGCCCGACGAATTGAAGGTCACGCCAAGGGAACGCGCCAGATCCTCGGCCTGTTGCAGATAGGCCGCTTCTTCCCGCGTCAGGCGTTCGAACAGCGCCTGATCCGGCCGTGCCTTGCCAATGGCCGTTTCAGCAAAGAACACGAGCCGTTGCAGATAGACCTCCTTGACACCGATCTCGGCTGCAACTTTCACAAATGCCGGGAGTTCCTCAACAGTCTCTTTCAGGCCAGTGAGCCAAACGGAAACCTGTGGCCTGATGTGCCCTTCCCGCTCCTGCAGCTTGCGAAACGCGCGCACGTTGCGGACGATGCGGCCGAAATAATCCCTACCACGGATCGCCTTGAAACTCTCGCGGCTTGACGCGTCGAGCGACACACGCAGCTCATCAAGTCCGGTGTCAATCAGCGCACGGCCGTTGCGCTCACTGAGGACCGTTCCGTTGGTGTTGAACAGGACGTAGACGCCGCGGTCCTTCAGGTATCTGACCATCCGGGCCAGGTTCGCAACCAGCATCGGCTCGCCAACGCCGTGCAGAACAGCCCGCGCGAGATCGGGCGCCTGGTCGACAATCGACGTGAACAGGTCCCAGCTCATGTCTGCCGGCGGCTCGAGCTCCTCATAGGTGCGAGGACACGTGGTGCACAGCAGATTGCAGCGGTTGGTGACTTCGAGATAGAGGCAGACCGGCGGACGCTGGGCGACCTCGGAGCGCGCGCCCGTGACCGACTCGTGATAGCGGCGCGGATCGAAGGGTGCGCGAGTGCCTGGCGCTTCGCCGGAAAGGCTCATTGCGATAACCCTTCGTTTGCTGTCCGCTGCATGCGGGCCCTCCAGGCGGTGAAGCTCCAAGCCAGCAAGAGACATCCGAACAGAATCGACTTGGTCACCATTCTTGGAATGTAGAAATCCCAATCGAGCTGTTCGGACAACAAGAGCGCGCCGATCGAAACGACCCAGGTCGGCAGGGAACCGCACAGCGCGGCAAACGGCGTGATGATGAGAAAGTACCAGGGATAATTGGGCGACAACAACAGCAGGGTGATGAGTAACAGCATGTTGATTTCAGCAAGACGCGAAGCGATGGCCTTATCAGAGCTGCGGGCCACGGAGAGCCCCATGAACAAGAGGAGCAGCGCGGCCAGGGCGACGTAGGCGACAACATCTCCTTGATGCTCGCCAAACACAAGCCGCCAGAGCGACAACAGCCAGAGATCGTTGCCGGCCCTGATGCCTTCTTCCGTCAGATAGCCCTTGGTTAAGAATCCAAAAACCCCCCAGCCGACCGATAGATAGGGAAGATAACAAAGCGCTACGACGGCGATCACGACGAGCGGCATTTTAAGGTCCCATGGGCGCCAGATCCCGGCCAGCGCCGGCGCCGAAAGTGGCTTGACCAGCGCCGACAGTGCGATCAGCCCGGCTCCGCGGAGCGCATGGCCGGTCAGGGCAATCCACAGACCCAGCAGCATCAGCGCCACCATCAGCGCGTCGACATGGCCGCTATTGGCAATCTCCCACAAGGGAAGCGGGTGCCAGAGATAGGCGATCACGCGCGTCACCGGGCGGTTCATGCGCCGCAGCAGCAGCGTGACCATCGTGACGGTAACGGCCTCGCAGCCCAGCAGTGCGAGACGCATCACCGTCACGTTCTCACTGATCCTGGTGACAATGAGGAAGAACAATTGCGCCACCGGCGGATAGATGGTGACGGCAGTATCGGCCCGGTTGATGTGAGGAAAGATCGTCCGGTCGCGCAGAAACGCCAGCGCCTCGTCAGCCGGGAAATAGCGATAGGGATTGATGCCGGCAGCCTGAACCCTGCCATCCCAGACATAGCGATAGATGTCGCTGGACAGCAGCGGATCGAACAGCAGCACATAGGCTCTCAGAACGATCGCAACTCCAAAGACGAGCCACAGCGCGCGCTTCTGTGGAGCGCGCTCGGCAGGCTGCGTGGCTACGATCGTCAGCAGACCTGCGGGGATGGTCATGGCCATGAAAGCATTGTCTCCGAGAGCCTCGAACACAAAGGGGGTCACAAGCGTTAGGCCAACGATGACAGCACCGATGCCTGCCAGGAGACAAAGCGGAGGCAAATTGCCGGCGAAGCGCGCCAGTCGACCGAATTGAGCGGCAACGGGCCCCGGCATTGGCTTTAAAGGTTTATCTGCGGCGCGGCCTTGAGAAAGGCACGGCTCGCCGCGGCAAATCCGCCACCGCGAAAGCGGGTCGCATGGCCGGACAGTTCGTCCTGCAGCCAACACAACGTTTGGATGTCGTCGACATCGTACCATTCCGGAAGCAAGGCCGTCTCAAGGCCGATTTCGGCGGCACGCTGGCGCGTGCTGCGAGCGACCGTTTCCGTTCCCCATGCGATGTTTGCGAAGAGTTGCTGATGTGGGTGTTTCAAACCGATGAGGTAGTAGCCGCCGTCGCTTGCAGGCCCAAGCACCACCCGATCGCCGGGCTCGCGGAGGGCTTCGATCGCCTCCATCAGCAAACGGGGCGGCAAGGTCGGGCTGTCGCCATTGACGAGCAGGACACAGTCATGTCCGGCAAGCAGGAGCGCGCGCGTTGCGCCAAGCAGCACGTGCCCGAGATCATCGCCGGCCTGCAACAACAGTCCGAATTCTCCCGGAAGCAGCTGCCGCATGATGTCTTCGGCTCCTGCCGGCGAATAGACGCCGTAGCCGCGTCTGCCAAGCGCCTCCGGTACCGCCTCGATGGCTGCGGCGACGTCGCGCAGAAAGCAGGCAGACAGCTCGGAGGCGGCGCCGGCGCCAATGGCCATGGCAAGCCGCGTCTTTGAGTGGCCGGGCTGCGGCGCCTTGCAGACGATCCCGATTGCCGCGCTGCTCACGGCAGCAGCCGAGGCCGCAGGCGATCAGCAGCGATCGCGATCAATTGCAGCGCGTCATGGCTACCGTCGGCTTCGCCCTTCTCAAAATCGCCATCGATGCGTCCCATTTGATTTGTGACATGAGCAAAACACAGGACAGGCTTTTGTCGGACTTGCGCGAACGCGTAAAGCGCAGCCGCCTCCATTTCGACGGCCAACAGATTCCTTTCGATCATTGCATCGATTGCCCGCTGGGTTTCGCGGAACGGCGCGTCGGTTGTCCAGGTCGTGCCCGTGAGCACCGGCACGGGAAATTGGCCGAATGCGCCGTCGAGCGCCGAGATCAATCTGGCATCAGCATGCGAATAGTCAGACGCCGCCATGTAGTGATAGCTGGTGCCTTCGTCGCGCAGCGCGCGCTCGATGATGATGAAATAGGGGGGCGGACGTACCGGCACGATTTGTCCGGACGAGGTGACGCTGATCACCAGCTTGCAGCCTGATGCGAACATTTCCTCGGCGATCAGCACCGCGTACGATGCGCCGACAGCGCAGCCGACAATTCCGAACTCAATCCCGCCGCGGCTGAACGTATAGAGCTGCGTGTGATAGCAGGCCCATCCAGGTTCAAGCCGGGCCCCGCCACGGGCGAGCAGGCTGCGCACGATATCGCCGTCAGGGTCGAGCACGCAGATGTCAGGAATGCTGGAGCCCGTAATACGCTTTTGCCTGCGCGCTTCGCGCAGCAGATTTTCCGGTGTAAATGCGGACGGTTGCGCGTAATGTTTTTGCGCAAGAATGGGCGGGACCCCGCCGTCATTGATCGCCATCACCGGACAAACCTCGTCACGCGTTGCCGGTCATTGGTAGCGTTCTCCTCGACAGCGGGCAAGCGCCGCCCGCTGGCTGCGGCCCGGAAGAGGAACGGTGTCACCGACGTCACAAAAAATAGATTTTCAAGCGATGTAACAAGATGGCTTTGAAGGACGTAATTCGCAGGCCCCACAGTCGCTGTTGGTATGCCACGGGCTTGGCATCCCCGAAGCTAGTCGTGTTGATCCGATGGTGCGGGTCGCGTAGCATCGGTCGCAAAAAATGAGCGGATCCGTTATTTCGAACTTGGTAGGCAGCGCCTAGGAGGGTCGTTATGAACCACGAGACCGCAGTTTCGAATGCCAAAGAAATCGCCGATCGCATTCTCGCGCCGGCGGCCAGGCAAAACGACAAGGAAGCTCGATTTTCGTCCGAGGCAATCGCGGCGCTTGGTCCGGGCGGATTGCTCGGGATCATGCTGCCCACCGAGATAGGCGGCTCGGCGCTCGGACCACGGACCCTCGCCGCCGTCATCGCGACGTTCGCAGAAGCGGACGCATCCGCCGCGATGGTTTATTTGATGCACGTTTGCGCCGCCACAACCATCGCGACCGCCCGTCCGGGCGCCGCGGTCGCGCAGACACTAAAGGACATTTCGGCGGGCAAACACCTGACCACCCTGGCATTCAGCGAAGCCGGATCACGCAGCCACTTCTGGGCGCCTGTCTCGCGAGCGAAGCGCAATGGTGCCGGCGTGCACCTCACCGCCAAGAAATCGTGGGTGACGAGCGCCGGTCACGCGCAAAGCTATGTCGTCTCGGCGCTATCTCCTGAAGGCAAGAGTCCGACCGAATCGACCCTTTATCTTTGCGCCAGTGGTACGCCCGGATTATCGGTCGCCGGCCCTTGGGATGGTCTTGGGATGCGCGCCAACGCTTCGGCGCCGATGATACTCGAGGATTGCGAGGTCGCGCCCGGTCTCCAGCTGACCGACGACGGCGCCGGCTTCAAGGCGATGCTGGAGGTCGTGCTTCCGCTGTTCAACCTCGGAACATCTGCGGTCGCG
>Ga0210403_10001805_pt1 | contig 19864 bp, 10 predicted proteins | sample IncBWC19MmetaG_FD_150863 | JGI IMG/M metagenome (GOLD analysis project Ga0210403, IMG submission 150863) | Forest soil microbial communities from Barre Woods Harvard Forest LTER site, Petersham, Massachusetts, United States - Inc-BW-C-19-M | ecosystem: Environmental > Terrestrial > Soil >... | reverse complement strand
GCTCACTGTCGGCAACGCCACTTCTTCTTTTTCCGTCGATCTCCTCTGGGCTCTCGGCTCCGGCCACATGGGTCAAACTTTTATCTATCAGCAGAACGGCCGCTTCTACGAAAGCCACGTCAGTTTTTACAGTGCCACGCAAGCTCTCGACATCACTCCCGGCCAACAGCGCACAGTTCCCGCAACTCTCGATAACGCCGCCGGTCGCGCCATCCCGCCCAACGAAACGCGCCTATGCTTTGGCTGCCACACCACCGCTTCCACCACAAAAAATCAATTCGATCCCAGCGCTTCCTACCCCGGCGTCACCTGTGAAGCCTGCCACGGCCCCGGTGCCCACCACATCGCCGCTGCGCGCGCCAAAACGGAAAAGCGCGGCAGCGGGCTAATCTTCAATCCCGCTCAACTCGCTCGCGTCGATTACGTCGATTTCTGCGGCGCCTGCCATCGCACCTGGCAAGACGTCGTCTCCGGTCAAATGGTCGGCATCGGTTCTGGCGTTTCCAATGTCCGCTTCGCTCCCTACCGTCTCGAAAACAGCAAGTGTTGGGCACAAGGCGACGCCCGCCTCACCTGCGTCGCCTGCCACGATCCGCACAAGCCTCTCTCGCACGACGTCGCTTCCTACGACGCAAACTGCCTCGCTTGCCACGCCTCAAGTCCCGCCGAAAAAAAATCCGAGAATCATCCCGGCGCCGCCTGCCCTGTAGCCACAAAAAATTGCGTCACTTGCCACATGCCCAAAGTCGAGCCGCCAAATCTCCACTCCGCCTTCACCGATCACTGGATCCGCATCGCGCATCCAAACTCCGCGTATCCTGAATAGCCAATGCGCCCCGATCTCTATCTCCGCCGAGATTTTCTCCGCTACGTAGCTGGCTCAGCCGCAGCCGCCACCGTCCCCCCATTTCTCCGCGCGCCTTTTCCTAACGCCGTGGACAATCCCTCACAAAATTTTCCCTTCTCCGAAATTCCCGCCTCCGCTTCCGGCATAAATTTTGTCCACTCCAGCGGCAAGTCCCCGCAAAAATTTCTCCCCGAATCCACCGGCCCCGGCTGCGCCTTCCTCGATTACGACAACGACGGCTGGATGGACATCTATCTCGTCAACAGCGGCCCCTGCGATTTCTGGACTCCGCCCACGCCCCTTCGCAACGCCCTCTATCGCAACAATCGCGACGGCACCTTCACCGACGTTACCGAAAAAGCCGGCGCCCCCGGCGGTGGCTACGGCATGGGCGTCGCCGTAGGCGACTACAACGCCGACGGCTTCCCCGATCTCTACGTCACGCAATACGGCCGCAGCATTCTCTATCGCAACAACGGCGATGGCACCTTCACCGACGTCACCGAACGCGCCGGCGTCGCCGCTCCCGGCTGGGCCTCCAGCGCCGTCTGGTTCGACTACGACAACGACGGCCGCCTCGATCTCTTCGTCTGCCGCTTCGTGGATTTCACCAAGCTCACGCACCACGTTTGCAAAGCCGCGAACATCCCCGCCCTCGCCGGCATCAACGAATATTGCTACCCGCGCATTTTCAACCCCATGCCCAGCTGGCTTTTTCACAATAACGGCGACGGCACTTTCACCGACGTCAGCCAGAAAATGGGCATCGCCGATAATCCCGGTAAATCCTGGGGCGTTGTCGCCACTGACATCAACAACGACGGCTTTCTCGATCTCTTCGTCGCCAACGACACCACCGCTAATTTCCTCTTCGCCAATCGCAAAGGAAAAAAGTTCGAAGAAATAGGATTCACTGCCGGTGTCGCCTATGGACCGGGCGGAAAAGCCCGCTCAGGAATGGGCGTCGATTCCGCGGATTTCAATCAGGACGGCTGGATGGATCTCTTCGTCACCAACCTGGACCACGAGTTCTACGGTCTCTATCAAAACAAGCGCGACGAATCCTTCGAAGATAAAGCCGGCCCCACCGGCGTCGCTCGCGCCACGCAAATGATGAGCGGCTGGGGCGCCAAATTTTTCGACTTTGACAACGACGGCCTCCTCGATCTCTTCGTCGTCAACGGCCATCCCGACGACCTCATCGACAAAATCAATCCCGGCGTAACTTACAGCGAGCCTCTCCTTCTTTTCCAAAATACCCCCACCGGCCTGAAAAATATCAGCCCAGAAAGCGGCCCGCTCTTCACCCGCCAACTCAGCGCCCGCGGCCTCGCTCTCGGCGATTTCGATAACGACGGCGCGGTCGATGTCCTGATCGCGGTGAACGACGGCCCACCCGTCTTGCTCCGCAACAACGCCGCCCGCCAAAATCACTGGCTCGGCCTGACTCTCATCGGTAAAAAATCCAACCCCGACGCCATCGGCGCCCACATCTCCTACCAAGCCGGCGATCTAAAGCAAACTCGTTTCAAGGTAGGCGGCGGCAGCTATCTCTCCTCCCACGACCCTCGCGTCGTCCTCGGCCTCGCCAAACACGAAAAACTCGATTGGCTCGAAATCCAATGGCCCCAACCCAGCGGCCTAGTCCAGCGTTTCACCGACCTCCCCATCAACCGCTACATCACTATCACCGAAGGCGATCCCCACTGGCGCTAGCTATGTGGCGGGGAAGTCTCTGATCTCCAACCTGGCTGCGCGAAGTGCTCACGTGTTCGCTGAGGGCGCGTCATACAGGTAAGACAGTGGTCTGGTGTGTCTGGCGAGTGGAGAAAATCAATGATAGTTTCCAAGCTTGGATGGAAATGGATCGTGTTGGCTGGATTCCTGCTTTGCTCCGTGCCAGCCTCGGCGCAGATTCCCGAAAAATTCACCAATCTAAAGGTCCTGCCCAAGGACATTTCGCGCCAGGAGTTGCAGTCCACCATGCGCGGCTTCGCGTTCGCGCTGAGCGTGCGCTGCGAGCATTGCCATGTCGAGAAAGCAGGCGGCAAGAAATTCGAAATGGACTTCGCCGCCGACGACAAGGAAGCTAAAAAAACGGCGCGAGTCATGCTGGAAATGGTCGCCGCCATCAACCGGGATTACATCAGCAAAGTCACAAAGACTCCGCCGATTCAGGTCCAGTGCGTCACCTGCCATCACGGCTTGACGCAACCTCGCACGCTGAACAGCGTTCTCGCCGAAACTATCGACCAAAAGGGAATCGACTCCGCGGTTGCGCAGTACCACGAGCTACGGCAGAAGTATTACGGCAGCGGCCAGTATGACTTCGGCGAAACTTCGCTGAACCAACTGACCGAATCCCTGCTGGCGCAAAAGAAAAATAAAGAGGCGCTGACCATCATGGAGATGAGCTTCGATTCCAATCATCCGGACTCCGTTTGGTCCTACCACATGCTGGCCATGACCCACGAAATAAACGGACAAACCGAGAAAGCCATCGCCGACTACCGCAAAGTGCTGGAGTTGCATCCCGATGACGATTGGGCGAAGCAACAGATTGCTTCTCTCTCTAAGCCAAAGTAAAGCCAAGGTAAACGCGGCTTGCAAGGCTAAGTGAATTCACTGCCCGTGATACTTCTTCGGTCACTCTTTCATTGCGGCCAGGCCCGCATCGAAAAATCAATCACCCCTTGCAACTCCTCGCGCGAAGCCCCGCCCGCCGACTGCACCGCCATTCCATGCATCACCGACATAACGTACCGCGCCATATCCCCAGCATCAGCCCCAGCCGGCAGATCGCCCTCAACTTTCGCGCGTTCGAATCTCTTGCGCACCGCCGCCTCTCCTGTCGCCCGCCGCGCAATCAACTCTTTCCTTATCCCTTGCGCTTCGTCGCCGCATGCCAGCGCTCCCTGCACGATCAAACATCCTTTCGGATTCCCCGGGCACGAAAGCAAGTCCGCCGTCCCCGCCATCAAACGCTCCGCCGCCGCTCGCGCCGTCGGCTCCTTCAGCGCTTCATCCATATAGCTCGTCATGCGCTCCGAGTACCGGTCCAGCGCCTTGCGAAACAACGCTTCCTTATTTCCAAAAGTCGCATAAATACTCGGCCGGTTAATCCCCATCGCCGCCGTCAAGTCCGATAGCGCCGTCCCCTCATACCCCTTCTTCCAAAACATCTGGAGCGCCGCCTCCAGCGCTTTCTCCGGATCAAACGCCCGTGGCCTCCCAATGTGCCGTTTGCCCAGGCGCATCGCCCGCCTCGTCCCTCCCCGCCTGCGGAGAGCCCCCCTCATTTTCTTTGCACCTTTTTTCATGCCTCCCACATCCTATCAGACGTTTCATAACGACTGGTACAAAAGCAATCTATACCAGCGAAGCTGCAGTGCAAGTTTAGTACCAAACGGTACAGAAATGGTATCTCAAAGGAGACTCACATGTCCAAACTCAAAAATCAAGTAGCCGTCGTAACTGGCGCCTCCAAAGGCATCGGCGCAGGTATCGCCAAGGCCCTCGCCGCCGAAGGCGCCTCCGTCGTCGTCAACTATTCCTCCAGTAAATCCGGCGCGGATAAAGTCGTCGCCGACATCACCAGCAAGGGCGGCAAAGCCATCGCTGTTCAAGGCGACGTCTCCAAGCAAGCCGACATCAATCGCCTCTTTGCCGAAACCAAGAAAACCTTCGGCCGCCTCGATGTCCTCGTCAACAACGCCGGCATTTACGATTTCGCTCCGATCGAAGCCGTCACCGAAGACTCTTTCCACAAGCAATTCAATCTCAACGTTCTCGGCCTCATCCTCAGCTCCCAGGCTGCGGTTAAGTATTTCGGCCCCGCTGGCGGCAACATCATCAACATCAGCTCCGTCGTCAGCACGATTGCACCACCGAACACCTCCGTCTACAGCGCGACGAAGGGTGCCGTTGACGCCGTTACCAAATCCCTCGCCAAGGAGCTCGGCCCGCGCAAAATTCGCGTCAACTCCATCAACCCCGGCCTCGTCATTACCGAAGGCGTGCAGAACGCCGGATTCGAAGGCAGCGATTTTCAAAAGGATTACGAAGCCAAGACGCCTCTCGGTCGCGTAGGCCGTCCAGAAGACATCGCTCCGGCAGCCGTTTTCCTCGCCTCGAACGACTCCGCGTGGCTAACCGGCGAAACCCTCGTCATCTCCGGCGGCACTCAATAATCACTACCGCGAGCGCTTCTAGGGGCGGGGCTTGCCCCGCCCGCTGCGCTCCACTCGGCAATATTCCAAAAGGAAGGACGTATTTCATCCACGCGAAGGGAAACTAAAATGTCCAAGCACGAAGGAAAAGTAGCCGTCATCACCGGCGGCAATAGCGGCATCGGTCTCGCCACCGCACAGCGTCTCGCGAGCGAAGGCGCCTACGTCTTCATCACCGGCCGCCGCCAATCCGAACTCGACGCCGCCGTCAAGCTCATCGGCAAAAACGTCACCGCCGTCCAGGGCGACGTCTCCAATCTCGCCGACCTCGATCGCCTCTACGCCACCGTCAAGCAGCAAAAAGGCCGTGTCGACATTCTCTTCGCCAACGCCGGCGGCGGTGAATTTGCCCCCCTGGGTTCCATCACGGAAGCCCACTACGACAAAACTTTCAACATCAACGTGAAAGGCGTTCTCTTCACCGTCCAAAAGGCTCTTCCGCTTCTCGTTGATGGCGGCGCCATCGTTCTCAATGCTTCCATCGTGTCCTCGAAGGGCATGCCGGCCTTCAGCGTCTACAGTGCCACCAAGGCCGCCCTCCGCTCCTTCGCTCGCACCTGGACAGTCGATCTCAAAGACCGCAAAATCCGCGTCAATGCCGTTAGTCCCGGCCCGATTGAAACTCCCGGTGTCGATGGCTTGGCAAAGAACCCGGGCGACCTTGCCCAGATCAAAGCCAATCTTGCCAGCGCCGTCCCCATGGGCCGGATGGGCACTTCCGACGAAATCGCCAAAGCCGTCTCCTTCCTCGCCTCTGACGACGCCAGTTTCATCACTGGCATCGAGCTCTTCGTAGACGGCGGCATGGCCCAAATCTAATCCTCCGCGCCTTTCGGTCCCTCCACGTCTGTAGGGGCGGGGCTTGCCCCGCCCTCTTTGCGCCCCCGCACCAGCGAGTCTCTTTCTCCTAATCTTTGCTGATCCTGCTATCTGCCTCTTCATTATTTCTCTGCGCTGTCTCTGTGCACTCTGCGTCTCTGCGTTATCCTTTCTGTTTTCTTTGAGTTCTCGCGACTTACCACTCACCACCCAATGCGCACTCTCCGTCTCACGATTCGTCTCAACGCACGTCGCGTGCCACTTTTTTCCGCCCTTACTTCTTTCTTTTCTTCTCTTCTCTTTACCTCTCCGCCCCACCCCCAGTACTATGCTCCGCCATTCGAAACCAGTACCACTAAAATAGCTATTGACAAAGTATAATTTCCATGCTACCATGTCGTGTGATATTGGCAGTTCTCTCTTCTAACCCCGCCACCGCGCAAAAAACCTCCCGCCTGCCTGCCCTCTTCCTCAACACCTTCCCACCTCTCACTCCACTCTTCTTCACTCTTTCACTCTTTTCTCGCAAAACGCGCTTCTCTATCTCCTTTGTTTTCGACCACTTCCGCGCTCTTCAAAAAAGAGTGAATCTCTATCTCTTTCAAAATCAATCCGTTCCGCACTCTTTTGCAAAACACCGGGGGTGTACACCTCCAATCTCAAAAACGAGGACCAAAATGAACCAATCATCGCCCAACTCCATCTACGATCACTCCGCTGGGGCGCCGCACGCCGTGCCCGCTTCCAACCCTGTTCCCGCTTCCGCTCCTCCAGGGGAACGAAATGATTCTCGGCACGCCGTTCCCGCTCCAGAACCGCCATCCCCGCCCTCCACTCCCACCCGCTGCCCGCACCTCTACCCCGGCGGCCGCCATTGCCGCAAACCCGTCTTCGATCAAATATTCGGCCTCTGCCGCAAACATTTCGCCGCCTCTCAAAAGAACCGTGACGTCGCCGATCTCACTCCCGAACTCGCCAGAAATCCACAAGAACTCATCTCCCTCGAAGGCCTCTACGATTTCCTCGCCAATCTCCTCATCCTCCTCGCGCAAAACCGCGTCTCCACTCGCCGCGCCTCCGTCCTCGCCTTCATTACCTCTCAACTCACCCGCATCGACACCGCCATCCACCGCAGAGATGCCAACGAACCTCCCCAAACCGTTTTCGTCCCCCCTCGCCCCATCCGCGACTGATCTCACCCCATGCCCACACCCACTCACACCACCTCTGTAGCGGCGGGGCTTGCCCCGCCCGGCGTTGTAGTGGCGCAGCATGCTGCGCCCGCCGCCCCCTCTCGCGTCCTCTTTGCCAACGTTGGAACGGCACAGGCTCTGCCCTCCCCGTCCGCGGTGCAACAAATGTTGCATATCTGCCACGTGGACACACGATTCCGAATCCAATGTGTAAGTTCAATTTCTGGCTCGAAGAATTCGAGTCAGTTTGTGGTTGTGTTCCTGCACAGGCCGCGGCACTTTCCCATCGCCGCGGCCGGCGAACCGTCTATAGCCGCGTCAGCAAACTTAGAACTCGAACTTCAACCCGAGTTGCCCTTCGCGGCCCGGCAGCCTCTGCGAAATGGTCCCGAACAGACTCCCCGTGCTTTGCTGGACTTGTATCGCCGCGGGGTTGCCGTTATTGAAGAAGTTGAAGAATTCAAACAAGCCTTGCAGCCGGTACCGCTCGCGAATCGTCCAAGTCCTGGCGATGCGCAGGTCCATATTCACGAACGGCGGCGCGGTGAACGCATTGCGCCCCGTCTTCAGATCCCGCGGACCAAAATTGCCGTTTCCATCTTGATCGATCGGCACCGTCGCCGTGGCCGTGTAGCGGAATCCGCTCTGTGCTCGGAAGATGCTCGTCAGTTGAATCTTCCACGGCAACTCGACAAGGCCGTGAACTTGAAACGTATGGCGAAGCGTGAAATCGGACGGGCCGTTATCGAGTGTCGCTCCGTTGTAGAAAATTCCCGCCTTGGGAACGAAGTTCCCGTTGCATGCCGTAAACGCCGCGCTCGCATTTGTCTTGCTCGGGCAGGTGGCTGTCCCCGGATCAGTCACCACCGGAACAATTCCACGGTAGCTGTCCGTCGGGTACCCGTTCCCGCCTCCAATCGCTCCCGTTCCAAGATTGGAGTTCAGCGCGTCGTCATTTTCCGAGACGTACGAATAGCTCCCTCCGAACGTGTAGCGCTTGCTGAGGCGCTTCTCGAACGTAAAGACTCCCCCGTCGTACGTGCCGGCATACCAGGGGCCGAAACCGTTGACGAACGGCACAGTCGAGTCATTCTCGATGCGCGAAACAAACGCAAGGTTGGTCTGGCGAACCCCCAGAATGTTGTTGATGTCCTTGTGGTAGTAGTCGGCAGACAGAACCCAATCGTTGCCAAGCTGCCTCTGTATGCCGAGCGTGTAGCTGTTCGTGTAGGGCGTGGCAAAGCCAGGAGCGATCGTGACTGGGAAATTGCTCGGCTGAATGTACTCGAACGACAGCGTGCCGTACGGACCCCACTCCCAGAACCCGTTGGGCCGGGCAATCGCCGCGTCAGCCGCCGTCAGGAATGCGGCCGGACTGAGCCCAGAGAGTTGCTGGACGTTCCCCATATTCACAACGGAATTTGCGGGTATCGGCGTCGTCCCGATGCCATTCAGATGATCGATTCCGTAAAGAGTCGTCGTATTCCCGGAGGCGCCCGCGAACGGGCAAGTCGCGCCCGCCGCTGCGACCTGGGCATCGGTCATCGACGTCGATTGGCACACGCCGAAGAGATCTGGGCCGAGTGTCGGAACGCCGTAGAACAAACGTGGAAAGGAGAGCGGCTGGTCCTGCCGGATATCCGCGCCGCCGAACCCCGGTATGTCGCGCACCAGTCCGAGCCGGAAATGATCGTAGAAACGGCCAAAGCTCCCCCGAACCACCGTTTTCGAGTTAACCGACCATGCGAAACCGATCCGCGGAGAAACGTTGTCGGCTTTCGAGAAGGCGGAATCGTAGTCCCAGCGAACTCCGGCGTTCACAGTGAAGTTACGAAACACTTTCCAGTCGTCTTGAATCCACAAGCCGTCGAAATTGTTGCGCAGCTTAATGTCGTTAGCCTGAGGTGTCAGGCCTCCCTGCGTCAGCAGAAGAAAGAAGCCTGCATCGATCGGGCCGAACTGTTGATAGTCAGCTTGCGTGGCAAACAGTTGATCGTTCTGGGCGTTGGCTTCCACTCCATCCACATGCGTCCTCTCGTAGTCCCAACCGAACTTTATCGTATGACGGCTCACCGTCTTGGTCAGGTTCGCACCAAAGGTCCCGTACTTCTGCTCCAGAGTAGATGGCGTGAACGTTGCCCCATAGCTGAACTGGCCGAGATCTCCGAAGAGCGCGCCGGTCGTGAAGCTGCTGAACAGATTGAACAGCGTATTGGGTCCTGCCTGCGGGTGCGCGGGGCTGGTCAACGTCGGCTCGTCCCGATACTGGCCCTTAAGATTCAGGATGAAGGGGCTTCCGGAATCGCCAAAAGTTACGACGTCCGCGAATCCCAGCAGCAAATTCCGGTCTCCGAGATTGGTACGGGTGGACGGCAGGCTGATCGAAGCGGAAAGTGGGTTTGTGCTGTTGACGTGCACGTTCGTGTAATTCATCTGCTCGGTCAGATGGTGGTTCCCCAATACTTGGTCGAACTTGGCGAAGGCCCGTGCCTCGCGGTCAGTCGTGGGCGCGTTGTAAGTCTCCTCGCTGTTGAGGAGGAATTGCGGAGTATTGGGCGGCGGGACAAAGTTGAGCTGGCGGTTTTCGTGAATGCCCTCGGCGGAAGCGAACCAGAAGGCCTTGTCCTTTACCATCGCGCCGCCGGCCGCTGCGTCGTAATCCCAGCGCAAGAGATACGGCGGATCGCTTTGCCCCGGAATACTGGTGGCCGCCGTTTGCCCGCTGATGTCCGAACTGTCAAACGCGCTGTTCCGATGGTAGACCGAGGCCAGCCCATGCAGGTTGTTGCTGCCCGATTTCGTGATGACGTTCACGACTCCGCCGGAAGCGTGCCCGAACTCCGCTTTGTACCCCGTCGTGATCACTTGAAATTCCGCGATCGTGTCCTGATTGAATTGCGACCCCGCGCCGCCGCCGAGCTCGTTTTCATTGGGCAGCCCGTCGACCAGGAACCCCGTGTTATTCGCGCGCTCGCCCAGGATCGGAGTCGCGTTATCACTGTTCAAGTCCGCTTGTCGATAGATGGCTACACCAGGAACCAGTTGCAGCAGGTCCAGGTAATTCCGCCCGTTAATTGGCATGTTGCCGATGTCTTGCGGGAGAATCGTCGAGCCCGAGGAAGACGAATTCGTCTCCAGCAACGGCAGGTCGGCCGACACATTCACCACTTCGTCCACTCGGCCGACTTCCAGGGGAACGTTAAAAGTCAGCGTGCGATTCAAGGTCACGTCCAGTTCCTGGAAGCTGTGTGTCGAGAACCCGGCGTGAGAAACACTCAACTTGTAAATGCCTGCGGGGAGATTACGAAATGCATACTCGCCGGCCGAATCCGAGGTAGTCGCCCGGCTCGTTCCGATCGTGTCGCCAGAGAGTTTCAGTTCGGCGCCACTGACGGCCAGACCTTGCTTGTCGGTGACTGTGCCCTGAATCGTGGAAGTGGTCTGGGCGTGCGTTCCGCCCGACAAGGCCGCGCACGCCGCTGCCGTCAAGAGCATCGCGCGATAAGCCTTGCGGCAAACCGTCAACTTCTCAATTGCCATTCGGCGAATGAATTCACTAGCCATCGAAGACCCCCTTGGACAACGGTGCAACAGGTTGCCAAATTCGCGCCTATTTCATGTGCGAACAGCCGGCAAGTGAAACATTTGTTGCATTTCGATTCTTGGCAGCCTAAGAAGCGTGGCCGTCACTGTCAAGCTCTTTTTTCAGGAGCACAGTATCGGCCCTGTTTCTGAGGTGCTCTTGCCGATCCGGCTTGTGCTTTCAGCCGTTCCAAGGGTCAGCGCCTTGCCTATTTTTATGTAACCGGAAAACTGGTACCTTGCCTCCTGCACCTGGACTGGAAAAAACTGTGCCTCGCGCGCAGCATTTGTTGAACAAGAATGTACCGCGCGGGCAATTCGAGGAGAAGGCGGCGATGAAGCATACGGCAGCGGTCATCGGTGTGGGTTTTGTCGGCAGGGCGCATGTGGATGCTCTGCGCAGGCTGGGGATTCCGATACGCGGCATTCTCGGCAGCAACAAAGAGCGCGGCGCGGAATCCAGTCAGGCTCTCGGCCTCGAACACGCTTACGCCTCGCTCGATGAACTCGCGGCGGATCCGAAAGTCACCTCGGTTCACATCTGCACGCCGAATCACGTGCACTTCGAGCAGGCCAGCAAGCTGCTCCGCGCCGGCAAACACGTGCTCTGCGAAAAGCCGCTAGCGATGGATTCGCGTGAGTCCGCCATGCTCGTGCAAATCGCCAAGGAGGCGAATCGCGTTGGCGGAGTCGCCTACAATTTGCGTTACTACCCACTTTGCCAGGAAGCGCGCTCCATGATTAAGAACGGCGAGATCGGCACGCCACACACCGCGCACGGAAGTTTTCTGCAGGACTGGCTATTGCATCCGACGGATTGGAACTGGCGCCTCGAGCAAAAACTTGGCGGCGAATTGCGCGCCGTCTCCGACATCGGCACGCACGCCATGGATTTGCTGATGTTCCTGACCGACAAAAAAATCACGGAAGTCTGCGCCGACCTGGCCACCGTTATTCCCGTTCGCCGCAAGCCGCGCGGCCGCGTCGAAACTTTCAAGAAGACCGCCTCGAACGACTTCGACGAAATGCCCATGACCACCGACGACTACGCCACCATGCTGCTCCATTTCCAGGACGGCATGCGCGGTGTCGTCACCGTCTCCCAAGTCAGCGCCGGCCACAAAGCGAAACTCGGGTTCGGCATTGACGGTTCCAAAGCTTCGCTCTGGTGGAATGCGGAAAATCCAAATGAAATGTGGATTGGCCGCCGCGATTCAGCGAATGGTTCGATGCTCAAGGATCCCGCGTTGATGTCCGCGGAAGCGCGGCCCTATGCCGTCTATCCCGGCGGGCACACCGAAGGCTATCCCGACACGTTCATGCAGCTCTTCCGCGACTTCTACGAATACATCGCAGCCGGCGATTGGAAAGCGCCGCGAACCTTCCCGACGTTTCAAACCGGCCACGACGAAATGCTGCTCTGCGACGCCATTCTGAAAAGCTCGCAAACGAAAGCCTGGGAACCCGTCGAATGGGATTGATGTGTGTCGCGAGAACGAGCGCGAGATGATTCTTCGCACCACTTGTAGGGGAGCGATTCATCGCGCCCTCGTTTAGAGCGCCGCGAACTTTTGCGAACCAGGACGCGCCGATGGGGCGCGGCCCGTCATTTTTGCTGCGGCGGATAGTGGTAATTCAAACTCGGCGGCAATTTATCCGAGCGCTGCCGCGTGTTGTATTCCAGTTGATAGCCAAGATGCTGCGCGTCGGTCGGATACTCCTGGCCCGTGGGATATGGATACGGAATCATTCCGTGCCGTGGCAGCGGCTCCACGGTGAACGCGTGGGCCGCGTAGAAATCGAGATCCTTCTCGAAGCCGTTAGCGTAAAAAAAGTAATCGCGCACCCATCCGTCAGGCAGCGCGGGCAGATTGCGCGGATCAAAATCCAGCTTCACGCCTTCGCCGGAACCGAACACGACGAAGCGATCGTCCGCGGCGGTGAGCAAGTCGAGCACATCGCCGTACCGCGTGTAGTTGCCTGCGGCATGCGCGTATGGTCCCGTCATGCTGCGGTGCGTGAAAGAGTAGGTCGTGTCGCTCGCCGGAGTTAGACGAATTTCACGCGGGTAGCCGAGAAATTCCAGCGAAGCTTTCGCGAGCGGAACTTCCGCGGTGCGAATTTCTTTCGCGTCGGGAGTTTGGTCGATGCGAATCGCATCCCAATAGATTTTTAGATTGGTGACGATGCGAATCCGCCGCGTGCCCGGCGACAATTTGCCGGTAAAATCCGTGACCATGGTGCGTTCGAGACCAGCGGGAAAACCCATGTCCTCGACGACGCGCGTCCATTTATTATTTGCGTCGAGCGCTTCGACATACGGTGCGATGACTTTCACTCCGGCCTGATCGGCGGCGTACATTGAAGTAGCCATGAAATAGTCGGTGTACCCGTCGATGATGAGCCGCAGCGGTTTCGCGGCATCCCATTTACCGAGGTCGAGTTCGAGCCAGTGGAGTTTTGCGAACCCCGCGAACGGCAAGCTTTCAAAATCCGTGACGTATTTGCGATCGCGCTGCGAGATCAGCGAAAGTACATCGTTGCCGCGATCATCCCACGCGCCAATCGGAGGATGCGCTTCCTGGCTCGCGATGACGCGAAACTCCGGGAACGGCGGATTGGAAACGAATCGTTCGTTGGGAAAAACTTCGTACGCCGCGGGATGATCGATCGCAAGCAGACGGAGTTGATCGAGATAAACTGTTTCTTCCATCGGCTCCATGAAGCGGAAGCTGAGCATGCCGTGAAGCGGGCGTGCGCTGTCGGCCGAAACTTTCAGATATTCATCGGGATCGGGGACATCGCGCTCCGCAACGCCTCGCACGCCGGGACCAACCCAGTGGCCGACGACGCCAGGTCCGAGCATATCGGCGATGAATTCGTACTCCTTCCCATTCCACGCAATTAGAATTGGGCAAGAGCTGCCGCGGCGATCGAGTTCGCCGATCGATTGCGCTTTCTTGGCGGCGAGATTTATTTCGTCTTGGGGCACGCCAGTCGGCCAGAGGAGCCGAACGACTTCGGCATTCGTTTGGTCCGCGAGTCCGGCAAGAATGCTGGGCGCATTTTGCCCAAGGTAGCCGCTCGCGCCTTGAACTTCCCATTTTTGATAGAGCGCGCCCGCGTAAATTTCCACTTTCGTGCCGATGCCGCTTTTGTTGTCCGCGAGTGGCTTGAAGTCGATGCTCATCCAGTTGTGCTGATTGCCGCCTTCATTGCGAAGTATGACTGGCGGGCCGGAGAGTTGCGTGACCACGAGGTCGGCATCACCGTTGCCAGCAAAATCGGCAACCGCCAGGGCACGCGGCTGAGTGAGCTTGACGGCATCGAGATGCACTTCTTTCGTAACGTCGGCCCAGCCCTTCGCGCCGAGATTGCGCAGCAGGCGAACTTCGCCGCCGGAGCTGGATTCGCCGGCGGCCACAAGATCGAGCCAACCGTCGTTGTCATAGTCAATCGCGGAAATGCCCCAGCCGCGTTGCCAGCCGAAATCGGGGAGAGGGACACGCTCTAGATGTTTGCCATCGACATTGCGCCACAAGCTGATGCCGGGCGCGCCTGCGTGCGTAAAGGCTAAATCCATCCACCCATCTTTGTTGAAATCGAATGCGACAACGCCGACGGCAGGCGGCAGATTTTCTTTTTTGAAATCGATCGCGGAGAGTGGCGTGAACTTTCCTTCTCGAGGATTAAGATAAATCGACGCGCCGTCATTGCCACCCGCGAAAACAAAATCGATCGCGCGATCGTTGTTGAAATCGGTGGTAACGAGACCTGCGCCGGTAGCGTCGAAGTCGAGGCCACTTTCGGCGCTCACGTCGGTAAAGGTGCTGTTGCCGTTGTTGCGCCAGAGAACGTTGTGCCGTTTTGCGCCGGGCGAGCCCGGAACACTTGGCTGCATGGTGATGTACAGATCGAGATCGCCGTCGTGGTCGTAATCCACCCACGTCGGCCCGGCGCATCCCGCTTCCCGCCGAATCCCAACCTTCTCCGTCACATCCGCAAATTTCCCATCGCCGCCGTTGTGAAACAGTCTCACGCCATCGGCAAAACAGACCGCCAAGTCCGTGTGCCCATCATTGTCAAAATCTCCGGCCGCGCACCCTAACCCTGCACCTGCAACCGACAATCCCGCCGATTGCGTAGCATCTTCGAATTTTCCATTGCCGAGATTGTGCAGCAGGTGGCTCATTATCGCTGCGTGATCTCCCAGGCTCATCACCAGGCCGCGTGGGTCAGCGCTGGCCGAGCCGCCGACCAGAAATAGATCCGGCTTGCCGTCCCCGTCGTAGTCGAGGAAACAGACGCCTGTGCTCGGGCCGAGCGGGACAAGGCCTGCCCCTACAGGGAGGAGGGACGAGATCGGTTGCGGAGTGAAGCGAACGGGGATGGAGGGCGGGGCGTTTTGCATGGAGCTGCGCGGGAGTTCGGCGAGAGAAAACCGGCCTTGATCGCCGTAGCCTGCACCGAACGGAGTGGCGACGTGGTCAGCCGTCATTTTCTGGAATTTGGCGAGATGCTCTTTGGCGGCCTGGGCGTTGCCGCTGCGCTGGTAGGCGCGCGCAATTCCAAATTCAGCGGAAGCATGAAATGGAAATATCGCCAGGGCTTTTTGAAACGCTTCGATGGCTCGATCGTAGCGCTGCAGCTGCGAATCCAGGTAGCCGACGAAATACCAGGGGTCGGCTTCGTTGGCAATTTGCGTGACATGCGTAAAAGCATCGACGCCTTTTTCGGCGTCGCCGAGATCTTTATAGACGAGACCGAGGTTGTACCAAGCGTACGGATCCTGCGGAAGTTTTGCCGCAGCGGCGGCGAGCGCCGTGCGCGCGGGCTCGAGTTTCTGCTGCGCCAAAAGAGAGATGCCGAGATTGAGACGCGCGACTTCGAATGTGGGATCGACGCCAAGCGATTGTTCGAAATATTTTTGCGCATCCGCAGGCCGCTGCTGGTTCATATAAGCCACGCCCAGAGTATTGAGGCGATAGGCTTCGGCCGTGTTGTATTGAGGCGCAGCCCTTTGCGCCTGCGGGGCCGGAGCCTGCGCGGCGCGAGAATGTAGAACCACTGCAGCGACAGAGAATACGGATAGACAAACAAGGAGCACAGCAGAACGCCGAAGGAGAGGTTGCATCAGGGTCTTTGTCCTTGCGCGCGAAGCACGGCGAATGAAGGCTGGCCGCGATACGGGGCACCAAAGATTCTGTGTGCAGCAGCGCGCGTCGTCAATGGTTTTGTAGGGAATGTCTCCGCGACAGGCTGCTCTAGCTCAAAGACCAGCCCAGCGCATGAAAAAGCGCGCAAGGTATCATTCGTAGTGGAGCGCGACCATGGGGTCTACGCGCATGGCGCGGCGCGCAGGCACATAGCAAGCTGCCAGCGCGACAGCCGCAAGAAGCAGCGCGACGCCAAAGAACGTCACTGGATCGCTTTCGCTTACCTCGAAAAGCAAACCACGTATGAATCGCGCAAGCGCAAGGGAGACGACCAGGCCGATTGCCAGACCAGCAATTGCGATTCTCGCGCCATCCCCTACGACGAGCCGAAGTACTGCGCTGCGCTGCGCGCCGAGCGCCATTCGAATGCCGATCTCGCGTGTACGCTGGCTCACTGCATAGCTCATGACGCCGAAGATGCCGAGGGCAGCGAGAAGCAATGAGAGACCTGCGAAACCGACGAGGAGGACAGCGCGGAATCGGTGCTGCGCCGTCGATGTTTGCATCAACTGGTCGATCGTAGCTATGCGGGCGAGCGGTTGTTGTGGGTCGAGTCTAAACATTTCTCGGCGAAGGACGGGAACGAGACTGAGGGGATCCGTTTTCGTGCGAATGACGAGGGTTTGCCAGGGCATGATTTCCTGTGTGTAAGGAATGTATATGCCTGGAGCAGGCTCGTCGCTCAAGTTCCACTGGTGAATGTCGGCGACGATGCCGACAATTTCGCAACGTCCCGCGCCAAACGCGGGCATATCGATAAAACGGCCGATCGGATTTTCGCCCGGCCAGTAACGACGGGAGAGAGTTTCGTTGATGATGGCAACATGCGGCGATTCTCTCAAGTCATGCTCGGAAAAAACGCGGCCACTTCGCAACGGAATCTTCATGACATCGAAGTAGTTGTTGGAGACGATCCGCGCATCCGCTTGTGGTTCCTCGGAAAGGCTGCGAAACGTGCGTCCATCGATGCGAAACATGCTCCTCTGGCGATTGCCCTGCATCGGGAGAGCGACCGTTGCGCCGGCCGATTCCACACCGGGGATCGCTTCAATGCGGGTGAGAAGCCGCTGGAAGAATCCAGTCCAGTTGTTCCACAGTCCGTCGGCAGTCATATCGCCGGACATGGAACGATACACCTGAACGGTGAGCAAATGATCGGTTCGGAAACCGGGATCGACACGCTCGAGGAGAAAGAGACTCTTTGCAAGCAGACCAGCGGCGGCGAGCAACACGAGCGAAAGCGCAATTTCGGAAGTGACGATCAGCTTGGTAAGGCCGCCTCGCCGCGCGGCACCGCGTCCAGTCTCTTTGAGAATGTCATTGAGATTCTTGCGAGAGATTTGCCAGGCTGGGACCAGGCCAAAACAAATTCCGGAAAGAACCGAAATCAGGAATGTAAACCCGAGTGCCACAAGATCGATATGAACTGAGGCGAGGCGCGGAATGTCTTTGGGCGCCCAGGAGAGGAGAGCGCCCGTGAACGAAAAGGCAAGAATTGCACCGAGCGAGCCGCCACAGGCTGCCAGCAAAAGACTTTCTGTAATCAACTGCAAAATGAGCCTCTGACGTGTGGCTCCCAGCGAGGCGCGAATGGAGATTTCAGCGCGGCGCGCCTGGGAAAAGGCCAAAAGCAAGTTGCCAATATTGGCGCAGGCGATTAGAAGAACCACGATAGCGGATCCCATGAGAAAAGCCAGAGTTATACGCGACTTACCGGCTACGTCTTCGCGTAGTGGGATCAATCTGATTCCGAGGTCGCGGTCTGCATCGGGATATTGTTGTGCGAGGCGTCTGGCGATTGTCTCCATGCCGGTTTGGGCCTGCGCCAGGATTACGTTTGGTTTGAGGCGCCCGACCACAAAGAAGCCGAGATTGCCGCGTCCCGTGAGTTCCTCGCGAAAGTCCGGGCGCATTGGATTGATAGAGAGCCACAAATCCGTGTCGGGATCCGGAAACTGAAAGCTGAAGGGCGCGACGCCGACGATCAAATAGCTGCTGTCGTCGAGAGTGATGGATTGGCCGACTATCGCCGGATTCGATCCAAAGGACCGTTTCCAGAAGCTATCGCTGAGGACGACAGCCTGTTGTTGTTCAAAGTTGGCAAGCGAGCGGCCGAGCGCGGGCGAAACGCCAAGGGTTTCGAAGAATTCGTGGGAGACGGCTTGGCCTTTGACGTGTTCGGGTTGGAGAGAACCGACGAGGTTGAATGTTCTTTCCTCGTAAGCAGACAGAGAGGAGAAAAAGGTACTGTCCTTGCCCCAGTCGACGAAATCGGGATAGGAAGCGGTGCCCAGGACCTCTCCGGAACTGATGTCATAGCCTTCGGCCTTTACCAAGCGGCTGGCGTCGGGGTAGGGCAAAGGGCGAAGCAGGACTGAGTCGAGAATGCTGAACATGGCGGTGTTCAGGCCGATCCCGAGGGCGAGAGTGAGGATGGCGACGGCGGTGAAGCCCGGACTTTTGCGCAGCATGCGCACGCCGAAGCGAACATCTTGTACAAGATTTTCTGCAAGACGCACGCCGTCAGCTTCGCGGTTCATGGCGCCGTGACCAGTGGGAGTTCGATGAAGCTGGAATTGTCGGGCGCGTGGTAGATGTGTTGGGTGGCTTTGCGGTAGTCGGCGGGCTTGGCCCAGAAGATGTTGGGGACGAAGGTTTGGGGGTTGCGGTCGTAGAGGGGGAACCAGCTGGATTGGATTTGAACCATGATGCGGTGGCCGGGAAGGAAGACGTGGTTGGCGTTGGGAAGATTGAAGCGATAGACGAGAGGCTTGTCGGAGGCGATAGGCTTGGGTATTTCGAAGCTTTCGCGGTAGCGGCCGCGGAAAATGTCGGCGGAGATCATTAATTGGTAGCCGCCGAGGTTGGGTTGGCTGGCGACTTCGTCGGGGTAGACGTCGATGAGTTTGACGACCCAATCGGAATCGGAGCCTGAGGTGGAGGCGATGATATTGGCGATGGGCTGGCCGCTGATTTTGGTGGGCTTAGTCAAAACGTCGGAAGTGTAGACGAGGACATCGGGGCGGCCAGAGGCTTCGCGCTGATCGTCGACGAGCCACTGCGACCAAGTTAGTTCGGTGGTGTAGCCCATAAGTTGGCTGGGACGGGCGCGATAGGGAACCGGTTTGCTTGGATCGGAAATGTATTCGTCGAAGGCTGCGTCGGAAGAGGAAGGCGCGGTCATGCTGAGTTTCAGGCCGGCGTTGAGATAGAGCGGAGTTGGTTTCGGCGCGCAACCGGATTTGCAGCCGGCGGGCCAGGAGGGGAGTTCGCGCCAGTGGTTCGTGCCGGTTTCGTAGGCGTAGACGGGCGCGATGTCGTGCTCGGGATTTTCGTCCTTGAGATATTTGGCGAGAAACGGAGCGAGGATGTGCTGGCGAAAATAAGTGCCGGTGTCGCTGCCGAATTTAATGGCGCCCAGAGAGTAGGCGTCTTCGATTTCCTGACCGTGATGCCACGGGCCCATCACCAGAAAAACTTTGTCGTTGCTGGTGTCTTTGGGCTTGAGGACTTTGTAAACGGCGATGGCGCCGTAAATGTCTTCCTGATCCCACAGACTGTGGATGAGCATCATCGGAACTTTCAGCGGCTGAGCGGCGAGAATTTTGTCCATGGCTTGTTGCTGCCAGAAGGAATCGTAGCTGGGGTGCTCGAGGACCTTGCGCCAGAAGCCCATTTGTTCGAGGCCGTGACGGCGGCCAAGCTCGCCAGCTGAGCCTGCCTCCATAAAAACGTCGTAATCGTCGAAATGAGCGGTCCACCATTTGGCGGAATTGTCGCGCGTTCCGTCCTGCTCGTAAATGTACGGCATGTTTTGTTCGCGAAAGGCGCCGTTGTGGAACCAGTCGTCGCCCATCCAGCCGTCAACCATGGGATTCATGGGGACGGAAACTTTGAGCGCGGGATGCGGATTGACGAGAGCCATGAGCGGCGTGAAGCCGTCGTAAGAGATGCCGAGGATGCCGACTTTGCCGTTGG
>Ga0210403_10001803_pt1 | contig 19877 bp, 12 predicted proteins | sample IncBWC19MmetaG_FD_150863 | JGI IMG/M metagenome (GOLD analysis project Ga0210403, IMG submission 150863) | Forest soil microbial communities from Barre Woods Harvard Forest LTER site, Petersham, Massachusetts, United States - Inc-BW-C-19-M | ecosystem: Environmental > Terrestrial > Soil >... | reverse complement strand
CTTAGCGCGTCGTCTCGCTGGCGAACGCGGCGAACAAATCGCCAAGTCCATGCCCCTCGGTCGCGACAACGATTGGAGCATGATTACCCGCACCTGGCTCGGAGACCAATTCATCAACCAGCAGGTCCAGCAGGGCGTCGACATGGTCATCAACCTCGCTGCTGGGCTCGACGCTCGTCCCTACCGCATGCAGCTTCCCCCGTCTCTCAAGTGGATCGAGGTCGACCTTCCCGAAATTCTCGCCTACAAAGAAGAAATTCTTCGCGACGAAAAGCCTGTCTGTTCTCTGGAACGCATCCGTCTCGATCTCTCCAACGCCGCCGCGCGCCGCGAGCTCTTCACCGAACTTGGCGGCCGATGCAAGAAAGCCCTTATCATCACCGAGGGGTTGTTAATCTATCTGACTTCTGAGGATGTCTCTGGTCTTGCTAAAGATCTCGCTGTGCCCTCCAGCTTCCAGTTCTGGATTCTCGATATCGCCTCACCCGGCCTGCTTCGCTTGTTGGCAAAAAGAATGGCCAAGCAGCTCAACGAAGCGGCGCCCTTTAAGTTTGCTCCGCCGGAAGGACCGGGCTTTTTTGTCCCTTATGGTTGGAAGCCCGTCGAAGTGCGCTCGCTTCTCAAAACCGCTGCAAAACTCAAGCGCCTTTCCTTGTTGTTTAGATTCTTCGCACTGCTGCCGGAGACAGAAAAGTCGCGGCGCGATCGTCCTTGGTCCGGTATGTGCCTTTTAAGCAAGCAGTAAAAGCGGGCGCCATACCTGCACTCGAACAAAAGTCCGCAAATTATCTATTGGTCTGGAGAAGGTAATCAGTGCTCAACCGCAGCCGTTTTGGCGCGGCCGCCTGGAAAAATACTCTTCACAATCACGTAAAGCACGGGAATAAAAAGCAAATTCAAAGTCGTCGCAGCGATCATCCCGCCGAACACCGTCGTTCCCACGGAAATTCGCCCCGCGCGTCCCGCTCCTTGCGCCAGCACCAGCGGTACAACGCCAAGAATAAACGCGAACGAAGTCATCAAGATCGGCCGCAACCGAATTCGCGCCGCTTCAATCGCCGCTTCCACAATCGTCATACCCTGTTCGCGCAACTGCTCCGCGAACTCCACAATCAAAATCGCATTTTTGCTTGCCAGCCCAATCAACATCACCAACCCAATCTGGCAATACACATCGTTCTGCAATCCCCGCATCGCCTGCGCCCCGATCGCCCCCAAAATCGCAATCGGCACAGCCATCAGCACGATAAACGGCAGCACAAAACTTTCATACTGCGCCGCCAGCGTCAGGTACACCACAACCAATCCCAGCCCGAACAAAATCAGCGCCTTGCCTCCCGACTGAATTTCCTCCAGCGAAAGCCCGCTCCACTCGTACGCCATTCCCTGCGGCAGCGCCTTCTTCGACAGCTCCTCCATCGCCGCGATTCCTTCGCCGGAGCTGTGCCCTGGCGCCGCCGAACCATCAATCTCTGCCGACCGGAAAAGATTGTAGTGGCTGATCACTTGCGCGTTCTGCGTCGGCGCCACGGTCACCAAATTGTCCAGCGGAATCATCCGCCCCGCATCCGACCGCAAATAATATTGCCGTATATCCTTCGGCGCCGACCGATACTTGCTGTCCGCCTGCACGTAAACTCGATACGATCGGTTATTAAAATCGAAATCGTTCACATACACCGAGCCCATGTACACCTGCAGCGCGTCCGTCACCTGGTTCAGCGGCACTTGCAGGCTCTTCGCTTTCTCGCGGTCGATTTGCACCAAATATTGCGGATCGTTCGCCGTAAAACTGCTGAATAGTCCCACCAAATCCTTGCCCGCGTTTCCTTGCGCCGCAAGACTGTTGGCCGTATCCGCAATCGTCTGCAGCGAATTCCGCCCCAAGTCTTCTAACTCATACTGGAATCCGCCGAATTGTCCCAATCCCTGCACTGCCGGCGGGTTGAACGGAAAAACTTGTGCCCCCTGAATCGCGAAGAGTTGCCCGCGCAGCCGTTGAATGATCGCTGCCGCGGAGTGTTCCGTGCCTTTGCGCTCTGCGAAAGGCTTCAGGCTGCTAAACACCACGGCGCGGTTCGGCGCCGCTCCAAACAAGCTGAACCCCGGCAGCGAGAAAGCTCCTTGAATCTCCGGAACATGCGAGATGACTTCTTCTACTTTGGCGCAAATTCCTTCCGTGTATTGCAACGACGCGCCCTGCGGCGCCTGCACAACGAAGATGATGTACCCCTGGTCGTCTTCCGGAATAAATGCGCGCGGCACTTTGTTATAGACCCAGTACGTCAATCCCAGCGCCGCCAAAAAAACCAAAACTGCCGCAAAGCGCCAGCCAATGACGTGCCTCACCGCATTCCGGTACAAATTTGTTCCGCCCGTAACCATCCGGTTGAACGCACGAAAAAATCTTCCTTCAGCGCGCTCGCGATGCCGTCCCAGCAAAATCGCCGACAGCGCCGGCGTCAGCGTCAGCGCGTTGAACGCCGAAATGGAAACCGAAAACGCAATCGTCAACGCAAATTGCCGGAACAAAATTCCCGTAGTCCCCGGAAACAACGCCACCGGCACGAACACCGCCACGAGCACTAGCGAAGTCGCAATCACCGCCCCGGCTACTTCCTTCATGGCCACCGACGCCGCGTTGTGCGGCTCCGTGATGCCCTCCATGATGTGCCGCTCGACGTTCTCGATCACCACGATCGCGTCGTCCACCACCAATCCTGTCGCCAAGGTGATTCCGAAAAGCGTCAACGTATTGATCGAAAATCCCAGCAGCTTGATGAACACGAACGTCCCAATCAGCGAAACAGGAATCGTTACAGCGGGGATCAACGTGCTTCGCCAATCCTGCAAGAACAGAAAAATTACCGCGATTACCAGAACGATGGCTTCCACCAGTGTAATCAGCACATCCTGAATCGATTCCCCAATCACCGTCGTGGAATCAAACGCCACGGCATACTTCAATCCTGGCGGAAACGTCTTCGAAAGCCGCAACAGTTCCGCTTTCGCGTCGCGGTCCACGTCCAGCGCATTCGCCCCCGGAAGTTGCGTCACGCCAAACCCGACGCCCTCGTGCCCGTTGAAGCGCACCAGGACGTCATAACTCTCGGCGCCTAACTCCGCGCGGCCCACGTCTTTCAACCGCACCAGCGTCCCGTCCGTCCCAGTCTTCAAAATAATATTGTCGAACTCTGCCGGATTCGTCAGCCGCCCCACCGCCCTCACGCTAATCTGAAACGCCTGTTCTCCCTCGTTGGGCGGCTGTCCGATCTGTCCAGCAGCAACTTGCACGTTCTGCTCTTGCAGCGCGTTGATCACCGTGGTCGCCGTCAGCCCACGCTCCGCCATCTTCGACGGATCGAGCCACACCCGCATCGCGTACTTCCGTTCGCCAAAAATGAACGCGTCATTCACTCCCGGCACGCGCTTCAGCGCGTCACGCACGTACACGTCAATGTAGTTGCTCAGAAAAAGGCTGTCGTACTCGTTGTGCTCCGAATAAACCCCCGCGCCAAACACGAAGCCGCTGGCCTGTTTTGTGATAATCACGCCGGTATTCTTCACTTCATTCGGCAGCCGTCCCAGCGCCTGGCTTACGCGGTTCTGCACGTCCACCGACGCAAGGTCCACGTCGCGCGACACGTCAAACGTCACCGTGATCGTGCTCACACCGCTGTTGCTGCTCGTCGACGTGATGTACCTCATGCTCGGCACGCCGTTGATCGCCTGCTCCAGAGGAATCGTCACCGCTGATTCCACCGTCTGCGCGTTCGCGCCGATGTACACGCTCGTCACCACGACTTGCGGCGGCGCCAGATTCGGGAATTGCGCAACCGGCAGGGACGGAATCGAGATCGCGCCCGCCAAAATAATCATCAGCGCGCAGACCGTCGCAAACACCGGCCGCCGTATGAAGAAATCAACGAACAAAGCCGGGGTCCGCCTTTATTTGGATTTGGAGGGAGCCGCTCATCGAGTTTGCGGCGCCTAGCGCGTAGCGGCGCTCTTGCCGTCGCCAGGCTTCGCGTTGGTTTGAATCTGCTCGAGCACAGGAGCGCCATCCTGCAGGAATTGCGTTCCGGAAAGAATTATGTGATCGCCGGCCTTCAATCCGTCGAGAATCGTGTAGTTATCGCCATTCGTGTCGCCCAATTTCAAAAGCCTCTGCCGCGCCACCGTTCCTTTACCTTCATTCACCGCGACAAATACAAATGCCTGTCCGTTAATTCTCAGCACCGCAAGCACCGGCACAACCGGCCCATCATGCGAACCCCAAGTTACTTGCGCCCGAACCTGCTGCGAGATGCGCAACTTGTCTCGCGGATTCTCGACCGCAGCCTTGGCCAGAACCGTTTGCGTGTCCGTCTCCACCTGCGGCGAAACAAACGTTATGTGCGTGTCGGAAACCGTTTCGCCCGTTTCCCCCAGCAATCGCACCGGCAATCCCAGTCTCAAATCCTTGGCGCGATCCGCCGGAACGTAAATGTACGCTTCGAGCGCCCCAGGGAGGTCAATCGTCGTCAAAAGTGTGGTAAACGTCACCCGATCGCCCACGTGCACCGGTATGTCACCCACAATTCCGTCCGCCGGCGCGCTCACCTTGTAGTAGCGCAGCTCAACCTTCTGCTGCTCCACTTGTTGCTCCAGCGCTTTTACCTGCGCAGCGATCGCGTCATAGTTGGATTGCGCGTTGTCAAAGTCCTGCTTGCTCGTAACTCCCGCCGCATAAAGTTTTTGCGCCCGTTCCAGCGAAATCTTCGCCAGCCGCAAATTCGCTTCTTGCGATGACAGCGTCGCCGCCTGGCTATTCAGCGTGGCTTCCTGCTTCAGCGGATCAATCTGCAGCAGCGGCGTACCCGCATTCACTTGGTCGCCGGACTTCACAAATATCTTCGTGATTTGCCCTTCGACTTGCGGATTGATCACCGCCGATTGCCGCGATTTGAGGACCGAAAGGTATTCCGTCGTCTCCGGAATGCGCACCGATTGCGCCACTTGCACCTGCACAGGCATCGCCGGCGGCCCGCCCGCTCCAGGACCCCCCGCCGAGGTCTTCTGGCCGCACCCCATCGCCGAAAGCGCAGCTCCAGCCAGGAGCATCAGCCCAGCTTTCCTCCGCTTCATTTTCCTTATGTTTGGAACCTGCATAGCTGGCTGCAACTCCCCCGGTGCAATCCGAAATTTTACGCTACCTTCGCGTCCCTACCAAGACACAAAACAAAGCGTCCCTGTTAGACGCTCAGAAAACGCCCCGGTTATATTGTCTTTGTAGGGGCGCAGCATGCTGCGCCCCTACCAGCTAGCCTGGTCGCTGAATAGGCGAGAAAAATGGAAAGATTAAAGAACCTTAGTAAAAATCGGTTGGATCAATGCGCTTTCCGGAGAGCCCCAATTGCAGCACTTCCATCTGGTTGGGCCGGTCAAACACCTTGCCGGGAAAGAATCGCTTCGTCACCACACGCACGCCGCCAAACGCGACACCCAAGACCAGCGCTGCCACCATGAAAACGCCTGTCCCCATGATGATCTTCACCAGCGTACTCGTAATCGGCGGATCGGTGGCCACTTGGCTCGCTTCGTTCCACGTCACCTGCGTCTCGTAATCCACCGCTTCCCGCAAGCTTTTCGCGTACTCCACCGAATTGGGCGACAAAACCAGCTTAAGCAGCGAGCCCTTGCGTTCAATCTCGGTTCCGGCCTGTTTCGCCGCCGCCGGAATCACCTCATCCAGATGATGAATATGCTGCTCCGCGAGTTGCGGGGTCGGGTATTCCAAGAGCAGCAAAACTCCGTTTCCCTTGCCGGGACTGCTATAGCGCGCCAACATAGCCTCGGCCCCGGAAGAAAACCCTGCTGCATCCACGAGCACCGCCATGTCCAATTGACCGAACTCGCCCAGCGCGGCCCGCATAGCCTCCGGCCCTAACGCGTACCTCTCCGTTCCCAGCAAGCGCCCCATCTTTGGCAGGTAAGTCCGAACCGGCGGCAGCGGTCCTTTCTCGCTGCTCGCTTCGAGCGCCTTGACAAGTTCTGTCAAATCTTCTCGCGAGACATTTGCGGTTGCCTCAAGAACGAGAACGCCTTCCAGAACAATCACGCCGTCCTTGTTGAAGGCGGAGACTTGACCAAGTTTGGCAGGCAGCATATCCGCTTTTAGACGGCTCGTGTAAACCTCGAATGCGCTGCTCGGGTCATGCAGCTTATACAATCGGATCGTTAGCTCGTTCCCGCTTTTCGAGTAATAGTGCTCTTCGATTCGAGCCACGCCGCTCTCGACTAACATCCGTGTGTACGTAGGACTATTGTCGCTGCCGGCCGCCTCGGCGCTTCGCGGCCACATGACAAGGGGCGAATGACTATCGGACTGCCACTGTCCGAACTGATTGGGAAGGATCTGCTGGGCGGAGAGCGGCGCAGCGCTGAGCAGCGCAATACCGCAAACGAAGAGTGATAGTCGGCGCATCCCTTGCTATCGCTTAGACACCAACAGATTACCGTTGGTTCCTGGATTGTTCAACTGGGGTGACTGCTGCGGGCCGGCCAGGGCCGCTCTTGCCATTCGAGTTCAGCGTCATGCTGTTCATGCTCTGCAGATAGCTCGCCATGCCCTGGTAGAGCCCTTCCGCAACGCGCTGGCGGTATTCCGGCTGCTTCAGCAGTTTCTCGTCGGCCGGATTGCTGAGGAAGGAAATTTCCGTAAGGATCGACGGCATGTCCGCGCCAATCAGCACCACAAACGGCGCTTTGCGCACGCCGCGGTCTTTCACCGTTTTGCTGGTTTTCTGCATGCGCTTTGCCAGCGAATCCTGAATGTCTTCCGCAAGTTCTTTCGATTCGTCGATCTTTTCGTTCCGCGCAATCTTTTTCACCAAATCCTCGAGGTCATGCACACCCTGTTCCGACGATGCGTTCTCTCGAGCCGCCACTGCCATGGCTTCCGCGGAACCTTTCAAATTCAAATAGTAAGTTTCCACGCCCCGCGCCGCGTGGTCCTGGCTGGAATTTGCGTGAATCGAAATAAATAAATCCGCCTTCGCCTGATTCGCGATATTCGTCCGCTCTTCCAGCGGAATAAACGTATCGTCCGACCGCGTGTAGACGATGTCTGCGCCCGGCAATCGTTGCTGGATGATTTTTCCCAGTCGCAGAGCCACATCCAGGCACAAATCCTTTTCCATCAAGCCCGTCGGCCCGATCGTGCCCGTGTCATGCCCGCCATGGCCCGCATCGATCACGATGCGTCCAATCTTCAATCCCAGCGCCCGCGTTAGAGTAGACTGACCGTCCCGCGTGGGGTGTGGCGTGCTACTTGGACGAACCAAGTCCGGCTTGGCATCCGGATTGCCAGCCAGCGGTCCGATCTGTTTCGCTCGAGAGGTTTTCCCGCTCGACCCGGCACTCCGCGTCATAGCATTCGATGGCGCGCTTGCTGCAGAAGGCCCCGGATCGACACTCGTCGTTTTCTCCGAGACGCTCTTCACATTTCCGGAATCGTCGGAACTGCCTCGCGCATCCTCGCTCGTATCGCTGGCGTCACTCTGTGGCTTTGCATTTTTCGATTTCGCCGTGCGAACCGCACCGCCATTCCGCACCGTCGAATAGAGGTAAATCACCAACTGTGGCGGGTTATTCAGCAGGGACGCCGCGTAATCTTTTACTCCAGTTACGTCCAGCACCACGCGAACCACGCCGGCCTGGTTCTGCGCGACGCGCACTCCCGTCAACAAATCTCCCTTAACCTGCACGTTCCCGCGCGCCACTTCCGGCGTCAGCCGCGCGGAATGCAAATCAAAAAAGATGCGGTCAGGATTGGCGATGCGCGCCGAACTGTACTGCACGGTATCTTCAACGTCGATCGTCACGCGTGTCGCATCGGCATTAGCGCTGGCCGTTATCCGCCGGATGCGCGGTGTACCTTCGGAACTGCTTCGCCCGGTCGCTTCCACTCCTCCGTGCACAGGTCCAGGCACCTCTACATTCGGTTGCGGCTGCGGCGGTGCGCTTGCCGAAGTCGCAGGAGCGGCATTCTCCACCGGGGGCGTATCGCTGTGCTGCAACAGCGCCAACTCCGCCAGTAGTTCCTGAGCTTCGCGTTTCCGCGGCGAACGCGGATACTTCTTCAAAAAATCCTGGTACGTCTTCGTTGCCTGCGCGCTATCACCAAGCTGATCCCGCTGCAACTTTCCAATGCGCAGAAACGCGTCCTGGCTGTATTTGCTGGAAGGATATTCGTGCACCAAAAACTGGTAGGAATCGACGGCCGACTGGTAATAACTGCGCCCGAAACGGTCACCCATCTCGGTGTAAAGCTCGGCAACAGAGAGAAGGGAATCCACCACTTCCGCGGCTCGCGGCGTAATCAAATACACGCGGCGATAACTCGCGACAACTGTTTTGTACTCCGCAAGAGTGCGCTTTTCCTGTGGCTTGCTGTTTAGCGTCGAGCGCTGCTCTTCCGCACGCGCAAATTGCGCTCCCGCGGCTTCGCGCCGCACCGCGCTGGTCGTCGTAGCGTCTCCAGCTTTGGAAGCAGCCTTCGCAAAACTCGCTGCAGGATTTCCACAGACCACGCCCACTGCAATCCCCAGCGCTATAAAAACTGGCGAAAGCCGGGCGAATCTTCTGTTCAAAATTTTTCGGACCCCCAACATCCTCGCCCTACATTCTTACTGCCGCATTATTGTAGTGAAAAAACCGAAGCCCCCGAAGGCTTTCTGTTCCAGGATCGCTTAGCCAGCAACTCCCCATGGAGTGCGGCCGCTCTGCTGCCGTTTTTCCCGGCAACTCGCTCGATCCGTAATTCCTAATCCTCAATTCGTTAGTCGTTTTTGAAAATGATGCGTCCGGTGGGATCGACTTCTCTGTGAATGGCGCGTGGATTTGAAAACGCGCTCTCAAGACGACCCGATCCAGGCCTGAAATACGCATCCTGTACTTTCTGCACGTAGTTCCGGGTTTCCCGGAACGCAGGGATGCCGTGAGCCCGATCAACAGCCCCCTCACCCGCATTATACGCCGCCAAAGCCAATTCCAGATTGCCATTGTATCGTTCCAGCAACCCCTTGAGGTGTCTAACCCCGGCGTCGATATTCTGTTGCGGATTGAACACGTCGTTTGCACCGTACCGTTGTGCCGTTGTCGGAATCAACTGCATCAGTCCGCCGGCTCCCTTGCGGGAATACGCCGAAGGATTCCAGTTCGATTCCGTCTCAATCACCGCGCGGACCAAAGCCGGGTCCACGTTGTGCCTGTCCGCCGCTTCCTTTACGAGCTTTTCCGCGCCGTCCCGGTCGATACTCATGGCCGGATGGCTGGAACCCATAAAGCTAGATTCTGCAGGGAGGTAGATGGTTTTACGCGGCTTAGCGGCAGTGAATTTGGTCACCACCGGCGGATCGGCGTTTACGAACATTTCCCGCCCGCTGGTGTCCACCGTCCTGGCGATTTGCCCGTTCGCTGCAGGCACAAAGCTGCTTGCGCTCAAAGCGAAGGCTGCCAGTGCGATGCTTGCCGTTAGTGTGCCGCGTTTCGTCATCTTGCCTCAGGGAAGGCTGTGCAACGGTGCTGCCAACTCAGTACAGCGATACGGCACCTGGTTAGGGTGCACGATAGTCGTGTTCGGGGCAGCCTATCCGTTTCGCGATGCAAAGTGAAGCCGGATTTGGCTGTCTCGTCTTGTTGCTAGGAAGCCGTGCCTTGGCTGGGATCCCCTGGAGGCAGGTGGCATGGTGCGACCACCAACTCGCAAGCGTCTCCCGCCGGACACGCTTCTGGCGCTGGAACCCATCATAGCAACGGCTCCAAGTAGGCGGGGATGGTACTGAGGGTACTTTTTAGGGCAGATGTGTCCTTTCCGCCAGCCTCCGCCAAATCGGGTCTTCCGCCGCCGGAACCGCCGACCAGTTTGGCAAGTGTCTGTATCATCTTGCCAGCATGGACTTTAGCGGCGAGGTCCTTGGTGACCCCGGCGATGAGGGCTACTTTATCCTCATGGATGGTTCCGAGGACCACTACCCCGGACCCAACTTTTTGTCTGAGAGAGTCCACCAATTGCCTAAGACTTTCTTTATCCGTTCCGGAGACTTCGGCGGCGATTAGCCTAACTCCTTTGATTGTTTGCACTTGCGAGGCAAGCTGGTCTAGCTGGCCGAGGGCGCCTTTGCGCTTCTGGCCTTCCAGTTCTTTCTCTAAGTGCTTGACAGTATTGGACATCTTCTCGACTGTGGCCAGGAGGGCGTCTTCGCTCGTATTTAACCGGTTGGTTAAATGCGAGAGGATTTGCGCCTGCTTTTCGTAGTGCTCCAGGGCGCCGATGCCGGTCACGGCTTCGATACGGCGAACCCCGGCGGCGACGGAGCCTTCGCTGACGATTTTGAGGACGCCGATGTCTCCAATGCGGTGGACGTGTGTGCCGCCGCATAACTCCTTGGAATAGAAGCCTCTGGGGGCCCGCTCGTCGGGGATGGTGACGACGCGGACGTTGGCTTCGGGGTATTTGTCGCCAAAGAAGGCCAGCGCGCCGGAAGCCAAGGCTTGGTCTAGCGAGGTGACCTCGGTTTCGATGGGGGTGTTGTGACGGATCTCGTCGTTCACTTGCTGCTCGATATCTTTCAGTTCTTCGGCATCCACGTGGGCAAAATGGGAAAAATCGAAGCGCAGGCGTTCGGGCGAGTTTAGCGAGCCGGCCTGTTTCACGTGGGTTCCCAGGATGTTGCGCAGCGCGGCGTGGACAAGGTGCGTGCCGGAATGGTTGCGAATGATGCGCGCGTGACGATCGGTATCTACGTCGACGCACACGCGATCACCGACGCGCAGCGTTTCCTTGGCAATGACTTTGTGAGCGACAAGTCCAGCGACGGGGTAGTAGGCCCCGGTGACTTCGGCGAGCAGTTGGGAGTTCGCGTTGTCATAGAAGCCGCCAGTGTCGGCCATCTGTCCGCCCGATTCTGCATAAATCGTCGTACGGTCGAGCACCACTTCGCCCGCCTCGCCCGCCTTTAACTCATTGACCGGGCCGCTCTTAGTAAGAATCGCCTCAATCCTGCAATCCTTCGCTGACGTCCCGTGGTAAAAATCCTTCTCCGTCTTAAACGTCTCCGCAATCTTTGCGTATGCCGGGCTCACCGCCTCCTTGCCCCCGCCACCTTTCCACGACGCCCTTGCCCGCGTCCTCTGTTCCTCCATCGCCTTCTCAAAGCCATCAGTGTCGAGCCGAAATCCTTTCTCAGCCAGGATCTCAGTCATAAGGTCAATAGGAACTCCGAATGTGTCGTAGAGCCGAAATGCTTTCTCACCTGAATAGATTCTTTCCAGTCCTGCCGGTATTAGTGCCGTAAGTATTAGCTCTGGATCTCCTTCAAGTTCGTCCAAGCCGCGCGACAGTGTCCTCGTAAAGTTTCGTTCTTCCGTTGCTACGATTTGTGTCAGATGGGCCGCCGACGGATCACGCAACTCGGGATACGCGCCGCCCATAAAACTCCGCACTGTTTCTGTCATCTCTGCGAGGAATGGCTTACTCGCCTTGATGCGCCGACCGTATCGAATCGCGCGTCGAATTATCTTTCGGAGCACATATCCCCGGCCTTCGTTCGATGGAATCACTCCATCCGTCATCAAAAATGCAGTGGCGCGTGCATGGTCAGCGATGACGCGCAATGCTACATCGAGGAAAAGCTTTTCATCTTCGTGCGGTCCGGTGAGTTCACGAGCCCGCCTTATAAGTGGAAGGAACAGATCAGTGTCGTAGTTGGAGATGACGCCTTGGAGTACGGCAGCGGTACGCTCCAGGCCCATGCCGGTGTCCACGCATGGCTTCGGCAGAGGATCGAGACGGAATACCTTTCCCAACTCAGGGTCGAACGGCCCTACTTCCACTTGGTTGAACTGCATGAAGACGAGATTCCAGATTTCGACGTAGCGGCCGCAGTCGCAGGGGAACTGGCAGTCGGCGTGGCCTTCTTCGGAGGCTTCCGGACCCATATCGTAGAAGATCTCGCTGCAGGGGCCGCAGGGGCCGGTGTCGCCCATGGCCCAGAAATTGTCTTTGAGACCCGGGACAGGAACAATGCGCTCGGCAGGGACGTTTTGTTCCAACCAGATTTTTCGGGCTTCTTCGTCCACACCAAGCGTCGTGCCGGCGAAAAATTCCACGCCGCCGAAGACGGTGACGTAGAGTTTTTCTTTGGCGAGGCCGAACCAGTCGGGTGAGGTGACTAGTTCCCAGGCGTAGGGGATGGCTTTTTCCTTGAAATAATCGCCGAAGGAAAAATTGCCCATCATTTCGAAGAAGGTGTGGTGGCGCTTGGTGAAGCCGACATTTTCGAGGTCGTTGTGTTTGCCGCCGGCGCGGACGCATTTCTGGGCGGTGGTGGCTTTGTCGTAGTCGCGCTTTTCGAGGCCGAGGAAGACGTCCTTGAACTGGTTCATGCCGGCATTGGTAAAGAGGAGAGTGGGGTCGCCGTGGGGTACGAGCGAGGAGCTGCGGACGCGGCGATGGCCTTTGCTCTCGAAAAAGCGGAGGAACATTTCGCGGATCTCGTTTCCGCTCATGAATTTCTTGTTGGAATCGTCGCCCGTCACGTCTGCCTCAATCTTTGCGTTAGGTGAATCACGTGATTATCGCAGAGCACCGGTAGAGCCGCAATCTCGGCCGGTTTCGTAGCGCAGGCAACGCCCGCGCAAAGTTCGCAACTGTGCGGATTGGGACAGCGGCGGCAGGGGCAAATGACCTAGCCTGTGGACTGGATGATAGGAAGCTGACGCGTTCTGAAACGGGCGACGCCAAGAAGGAAAAATCAGATGAAAATGAAGACATCGTTACTTGTGGGGGCGTTCTCGCTAGCGCTCTTTATCACTGGGTGCCAGGCTACTCCAGCAGCAGCCCCCGTGGCCGGACCAGCCGGACCAGCAGGTCCGCAAGGAGATCCGGGAGCGACAGGCACAACCGGAAGTCCGGGCCGAGACGCCGACCGACGCCGTGAGGACGATCAAAAACGCGCGCAAGATGATAAGCGGACGGAGGAACGAAAACAGGCGGAACACGAAAGAATCACGGATGCCAGAGCCCGGGACAGCCGCGATACAGGGTGCCCAACTGGCGAGCATGTCTATACGAATGCCGAAGGGAAAATGAGCTGCGTCAAGGACTAAAGAGTCGGGCAGCATTTCGAGGAATGGGACATTAGTGCGTTAGAAGGTCTTGATTAAGAGAATCGCAGAGGCCGCGAAGGTCGCGCAGTCATCATGCGTTAGCCTTCGCGGCTTTCCTATGTAGTATCGGGATAGCCCTTAGCCTGGGGCTTGTGAAGAATTGCGTAACCGACGTTCAGCACAGCTGCGGCGAAACTCAGCCGGAAAGACCACACCAATAACGGGCCACCTTTTTGAAGTTCGGGAATGGCGGCGAGGAGTTCGTCCTTTGTGGCGAGCGTCCAAAAGCGAATGGCGAGGGCGTAATGCCAACTGCCGGCAATGACAGCCAGGGTTGACAACAAAAAGACCCAGAAAAGTAATCGCGAACTCTCGCGGCCATACCAGCGATGGAACCGCGTCTGCAAGAAGCCGAGCATAGCGGTGAGCACCGCAAAGAAAAAATACACCAAAGTTGGATAGGCCCAGACGCTCGACGCTACGGGATGAATGGGAATCATCGGCCTGGGATGATGTTGATAGTAATACGCGGGATAGGCGACGTAGGCGATGCCCAAAGCCAAAAAAAGTCCAATGGCGAGCCACAAGGCCGCTTCGTCGAGGGCCTTCGCTTTGAGAGGAGTTTCGGAGGACGCCATATCTGTATCGTACGCCGAGGATAGTGTGCTGGTTGCCGGAAATTTATGAAACCACGTGTAAGCGGCACGGGAAGTAATGAAAGAGGGCACGATGAATCGTGCCCCTACAAATAACGGCGCGATCGCTTCTACGCTAGCGGCCGTAGACCAAGACGTGAAACGTGCCCATAATCGGGGAGCGGCCCGGATGCGGGTGATCGGCGGTGGGAGCGGGAGCTTCGCCGAAGTCCGCGGTGGTCAGGAAGAGGTTGTGGGTTTTGGCGTCGAGGCCCATGGTCTTGGCGCCGTATTCGGTTTTGACGGCTTCGACTTCGCTGAATTTGTCGGGCGAATCTTCGTGGAAGACGTGGACGATGCCATCCCGAGTGGAGACAAAGATCAAGGCGGAATCCGGATCGAAGGCGGCAGCGTCGACGCCGGCGGTAATCGGGAAGGACTGAATCACTTTTCCGGTGCCGGAGTCGAGCACAACCATCATTTGCGGGTTTCGGCCAGCGCTGAAGAGGCGATGATGTGGCACGTCCATCGCTAGCGCGGTTGGCGCACCGGCAGGAGCGAGGGGCCAGCGCGATTTGATTTTCATGGAAGTGGAATCAACGGCGACTAGTTCGCTCTTGTCTTCGAGATTGATATAGACAGTGCCTTTGCCGTCGGCGACGGCGAATTCGGGACCGCCGCCTAGATCGATTTTGCCAACGACGCTGCTGGTCTTCGCGTCAATCACGGTTGCGTTGTGCGGATCGCCATCCATGACGAAGACGCGTTTAGAGAATGGATCGTAGATGACGCAGTCAGCGTCTTTGTCGGCGACGGCTTCGCCTGTGACCTTTAGAGTTTTCAGATCGAAAATGATGACTTTGCCTTGAGCGCCGTCGCTGATGAAGCCGCGGCCGAATTCGGGGGCGACGGCGACGCCATGGTCTTGCTTCAAACCGGTGATGCTGCCGACAAGAGCGCCGGAGTCCGCGTCGAGAACTTTGATTTCGGTGCCGTGGGAAACATAAACGCGCCGCGCGGCGGAATCAACCGTAACGTAATCGAAATATTCGCGCGTGCTGCCTTCGGCTGCGCCGAAGGGATATTTCTTGAGAAGGTGATAGCCGCCTTGCGCTGCTTTCAAGATGGGAAGACTTGCAAATACGAGCAGAAGCAATCCAATGGAAAATCGAGTGAACCTGTTAGCCTTCATAAAACTCTCCTTCGCGACCAGACATGAGTATGGAACTCTGCAAATGAAGCGCCGCTATGATGCGAATAACTGATGCCTACGAAAAACCGACTTGCCGTTCATCGGGTAAGTTAGCCGCCAGCGTATAAACAGAAGATAAATGGAGAGGAAGCTGAAGTTGAGGAGAGGGGTGTGTCAAGATGTGAATGCAAATTGCAAAAACCGAGGTAGGGAAGTGCGACGAATTACATTCAAGTACGACGTGCCGTTGGAAGAGACGATGGAATTTGAGACGGTCTATCATCCAAACCTGCAACTGGATCTCGCAGACAAGCGGGAAGTTTGGGAAACGCCGGGGGCATTTTTTGTTTGGATGTTTGTGGATGGAGTGCTGGCGGGCGAGTCTTATGGGATTCCGCTGGCGAGCGCAACGGATTTTCTGGAAAACCTGTTGGTGTTGCCGGAGCGCGAGGGAGAAAAGGCGGTTTGCTGTTATTCGAACACGATTCTGCCTGCGTTTCAGAAGCGGGGACTGGCGTCCATCTTGAAGGCGCATTGGCTGGGTCTGGCGGCGGGCAAGGGATTTGACGTGGTCTACGGACATGCACGCCCTGGAGGAAGCCAGGCGTTGAATGCAAAATTTGGAGCGGAGTTTCTGGAAGACTTGCCGAATTGGTTTGGGTCGGGCGAAGATTATCGGAAGTATCGATTGGTTCTGAATCCCAAGACAACGGAATAGAGTTTGTAGCGAAGCGCAGCTAATTCATGCGCCAGGGCGACCGCTCTGGCCATTGGCGCATTGCTTCGGTGGCCCAAGCTGTCGTTTTGTCGGTGTGGCAACTCGTGCAGGGATTGGGGATTTTGTATTTGTCGGTCATCGCGGGAGTTATGAAATCGAAAGTGTGCGCGCGCACGAACGTGCCTGGGATGGTGACTTCGATTTTGGGCATGTGGCAGGCGACGCACTGGCTGCCCGTGGAGCCGGTTTTGTGATGCGTGTGCTCCTCGATGGTGGCTGTGCGGGGGCCGTTGCGTGAGCCGGGCTCGTGGCAATCCAGGCAGAGCTTGTCGACAGGCTTGCGGAGTTGCGCGTAGTTGTCCGTGCCGTGAACATCGTGGCAATCGAAGCAGGTTACGCCGCGGCGGTACATGACGCTTTGCACGTAGTCGTTGCCTTGCATGCGGTTTTTGTGCGAGGTGCCGTCGGCAAAATGGGTGAAGGATTGTTCGCCGAGCTTGTGATCTTCGAGTTGCCAGAAATTGGCGAGGTGAAGGCCGGCGTTGTAGCCGACGGGCCAGTCGTAATATTTTCCTTCGATGGGACTGGTGAGCGGGCGGCCTTGCGAATGGCACTGGATGCAGGTGTCGTTGGCGGCGACGTATTCCATGCGCGAGGGATTGAAAATGTTGCCGCGCGTGGCGTGGGCGACGTGTTCGCTGCCGGGGCCGTGGCAGCGTTCGCAACCGACGTTCCACTCGGCGACCTGTTTGGTTTGAATATTGTAGTCGACGGAATGGCAGCCATCGCAGGTGGGGCCGGTGGGGCGCTGCATGTTATCGGCGGGATAAAAGGATTCCCACCAGTCGGTTCCTTTAGCGACGAAATACGGTTTCCACGCGTGGGCGGTTACATCCCACTGGACGGGCTCCGGAAAATAGTCGTCGCCGATTTTTGTGAAGTAGCGCTGCTTCCAGACGCTGCCGTAGACGAAGGCGACGTCGGCTTTGGTGAATTTTTTGCTGACGTTGTTGGTGGCGAGGTCGGGGAGGATAGCTTCGGGATGCTCGCGGGGATCCCGGACCACATTAGCCATCGGAGTTTTTTTCCAGTGCTCGTAGATTTGTTCGTGGCATTTCTGGCAAGCGGCGGAGCCGGTATAGTGCGCTGATTTCGCGGCGGCCTGTTGCGATTGTTCCTGCGGCGTCAGACCGGCGAGGCTGCGGACGATGAGGACAAGCTTCCAGGCGTCGGTATCGTCTTGCGCGATGTGCGGATTTCCCCACGCGGGCATACCGGTGAGGCGAACGCCGTTTTTAATGATGTAGTGGATTTCGCCGTCGGTGAGATTTTGCGTGGGGGGCATGCGGAGATCAGGAGCTTTGGGATAGAGATTCTGGCCGATGTTGGATGGGCCGGTGCCATTGTTGCCGTGACAGTTGGCACATCGATTTGCAAAATGATCGCGAGCTTCCGCCAAAAGTTCGGGAGCGGGGGAAAGAGGATTTTGTTCGTTGCGCGCGCGGCTGGGGATGGAGATGTTGCGGACGGTTCGTGCCATGACGCGTTCGGCGTAGGAAGGCTGATCGGCGGCGCTGAAGCCGCGACGGATAACGATGACACCATAGATGAACGCCACCATGGCCAGCAATATCAGAGAGACTGCGATCCAACGTTTCATGGAGTTCCGTGCCTCCGCGCCGCAGCAGAGATTGAACAGGGCAGCATAGCAAATCAAGATAAAACGGGGATGAATTCGTTTGCTGGTTCAGCTGTTGGAGTGCGCCGCGCTCGGAGGAGTGCGGCAGGCTAGTCCTCTGGCTGGGATTCTGGCTCTGGAACTTCTTCGCGGGTGAGGGATTTGAGTTCGCGGCGGACGACATCGGCGGAAAAGCCGGCGCGGAGAAGGCTGCGGTACATGGAGGCGATTTTGTTTTCGGTGACTTCGCCGCGGAAGGAGCGGAGCTTGCGTTCCAGGCGCTGGCGGACGACGGCGGATTCGTCGGTATCTTTGGCGGATTCGGCGAGGGCAGCTTCGATGTGGCGGTCGGGGACGCCGCGGGCGCGGAGGTCGCGAGCGATGCGGAATTTCCCCTGACGGCGGATTTCGGTGCGCTGGCGGGCGAATTGTTTGGCGAAGCGTTCGTCGTCGATCATTTTGGCGCGCTTGAGGCGGTCCATGACGGTTCGAAGGAGGTTGTCGTCTTCGGTGCGTCGGCCGAGGAGTTGCTTCATTTCGTAGACGGAGTAGGCGCGGCGCATGAGGGCGCGGACGGCGGCTTCGTAGAGTTCGGTTTCGGATTCGAGTTGGCGTGGCTTGCCAAACATGGAGGAAGCATAGAGGAAAGAAAGTTGACAGTCGACAGTTGATCTGTTGTTGCGGCAGGCCTGTGGCTACTCGGCGGGCTTGGCACCCGGGAGGCGGCTTCTAAGGAGCTTGATTTGGCCATTGTGGTTGGATTCGTGCTCGATAACGTGGAACCACTTGCAGTAATTGTTGGTGGGGCCCCAGGGGAAATCTTTGTCAACGGCCATGAGCCACTTGTCGTCGCGTTTGCGGAGCTCGGCGAGCGTCTTTTCGCGGGCCTGCTTCAAAAGATTTAAATAGTAATCGAGATTGTTGCCTTTAATCGCTTTGCGCGCTTGCTCGCCTAGCTCCATGGCTACATCCCACTTTTGTTTGATGACCTCGGGCCAAGAGTCCCACTTCGTGCCTTCGAAAGTATTCAGCTGATAGAAGGTTTCGGTAGCGGCCAAGTGATTGAGCAACGCGCCGATCGTATTGGCTTTGTCGTCGAGGAGAAAATCAAGATCGTTTTGGGTGAGGCCCTTCGCCGAAGCGAAGACCTGCCAACGCATGAATGCCATCATGGACGTAAGCGTGCCGATCTCGGGCGTGTAGCCCTTCCTGGGACCTACGATGGTGTCAGATTCTTCAGCATCCGGTTGGGCAAGATGAGGAAGCCGGGAGAATCCTGCGGCGACGGCTGCGCCCATTTTCAAAAAACTGCGGCGGTCGGGCCAACATTCACGAGAGGTCACGGACAGTTCCTTGGCTGGGTGATTGAAAACTGTGCTACTTGCGGGCGAAGCGTTCGAAGTCGGCCATTTGGCGCTCCATTTCCTCGCGGGCGGAGTCGGCGGCGGAACGGATACCCTGGATGCGAAGCTGGAATTCGTCCGGGTTGGTGGAGCGGAGCAGCGCTTCTTCGAGGGTGATGAGTTGCTTGGTGTATAGGTCGAAGAGCGACTGGTCGAAAGTCTGCATGCCGTATTGGCTGGTGCCGGCGGCGATGGCGTCGTGGATGAGACGCGTCTTGTCGGCGTTGATGATGCAATCGCGGATGTAGGCGGTGGCGATCATGACTTCGACGGCGGGGACGCGGCCTTTGTCGTCGGCGCGGCGAACCAGGCGCTGGGAGACGATGGCTTTGAGCGTGGCGGCAAGCTGCAAGCGAATCTGTTTCTGTTCGGGCGGCGGGAAGACGGCGATGATGCGCTGAATGGTTTCCGTAGCGTCGAGAGTGTGCAACGTGGAGAAAACCATGTGGCCCGTTTCGGCGGCAAGCAGGGCCGTGGAAATGGTTTCTAGGTCGCGCATTTCGCCGACGAGGATGACGTCGGGGTCTTGACGAAGAGCGGCGCGCAGCGCAGTGGAAAAGTTTGCGGTATCGACTTCGACTTCGCGCTGGTTGATGAAGCTGCGCTTGTCGCGGTGAAGGAATTCGATAGGGTCTTCGATGGTGATGAGATGATCGGCGCGGTTGGCGTTGATGCGGTCGATCATGGCGGCGAGCGATGTGGATTTACCGGAACCGGTGGTCCCCGTGACGAGAACGAGGCCGCGCTGTTCTTCGCAAATTTTGCCGATGACTGCGGGGAGGTTCAATTCCTCGATCGTGCGGATTTTGGTCGGGATGACGCGGAGAACCATCCCGACGTTGCCGCGTTGCTGGAAAACGTTGACGCGGAAGCGGCCCAGGCCAGCGACGCCGTACGCCATGTCGAGTTCGGCGGTTTCCTTAAACTTTTGCTTCTGGCGATTGGTCATCATGCTGAACGCCATGGAGAGCATTTCTTCGGGCGTGATGCGTGGGACGTCGGTGATGGGGTTGAGGAGACCATCGACGCGAAGGTAAGGGTGATTGCCAACTTTTAAATGCAAGTCAGAGGCTTTGTTTTCGACAGCGCGCCGGAGAAG
>Ga0210403_10001802_pt1 | contig 19878 bp, 21 predicted proteins | sample IncBWC19MmetaG_FD_150863 | JGI IMG/M metagenome (GOLD analysis project Ga0210403, IMG submission 150863) | Forest soil microbial communities from Barre Woods Harvard Forest LTER site, Petersham, Massachusetts, United States - Inc-BW-C-19-M | ecosystem: Environmental > Terrestrial > Soil >... | reverse complement strand
TGAAATAATTTTCCGACTTGAGTGAGACCTCGGCCGTATTTCCATGCCACTGAAGGGAGACCAGGGCACCTTCGAAGTCGCAGCCAGTTTTTGAAAATGGGGGCGTGCGGGCATTTTTTATGCTGATTCGGAAATCAAAAGCAAGAGGAGTTGAAGTTCCCTGCGGCGGGAATAAGGTCGATCCCGAACCCTGCCGCCGAAGCTCATAGTTCATCGGAGCGGGCCGACAACCAACCACAAGCAGAAGAACCCCAATGCCAAAACTAAGGCTCCGCATCTTAATCTGCCTCACGTTCTGGCAACTCGAGAGTTTTTTAGAATTGCCGATTCGAGCGTTTCGAGCATGGGGCGGCTCCCTGCACTACCAATTTATCATCAGAGCATGCCACAGCAGAAGGGCGGGAATTCCGACATGTGGAATTGGCAATTCTACTAGAAAGCGTCGATCTCACAGCACAGATTTGGGCAGTGTGGTAACCTGCCCTCATACATCGACATTTATTCCGAAGATGCATTGCCTGGATAAGTTCAAATGGACAAGAATGGGGCCAGAAAGATACTTGGCGAAATAGAGGAACAATTCCTCGCCAAGGACTCTTCGCTTTGTTGGACGATCGCGCGAGAACTCGCCGACTTCACAGTCGTAACATCGTGGCGAATGACTTCTTCGGATTCCACCGGAGCGCGTGGGTAGTTTTACGGCCGTCGGGCGACCATTTTATCCGCTCTCGATGAAAAAAGAACTTCGAATCGATTGTTGTTCGGAGACAACATTTCTGATGGGTGCGCCCGTGTCTTCGGGGGAAATTCACTACAGAAAGTGCCATCCCAGAGCTTCAGGGGATGAACGTTTTGCTGGGCACTGGGCTGTATTCGTCGACTGAATTGTCTAACGGCCTCCGCTCGCACTTCGATTTCGTCGACGTTTTTATAGACACCACTCTGCCCGACGTAGCGGCTAATTTCGAAGGCGTTAGCGGGGGTGGGTTGTGCAAGGTCTATATTTTCAGGGGCACAGACGGGAGGACTCAAACCTTCAAGACTCTCGCTGGCCTTGCATTTTGGCTGGATCCCCGAAATTCGAGCCTGTTTATTCGGTGCCATGGACCGCAGAGTATAGGTGCTGTTCTCTGCCGTCTCTACGACCAGGTCCAGACGACAAAAAACCGGCGAAGTGCATAATCGTGCCCGTTCTGTCCGAGAACGATTGGAAACACTGCAAAGGAGAGTTAATCGGGGCTTTGATGCAGGCGAGGTCAACCGCCTGGCGTCAACTCTGGTTCGGCGGGATTCCTCCAGCCACAGGTCTTGCCCAAAAACTTATGAATTCGGGTCTCCAGAATTTGCACCAGGAAGTCGCCTGCAATCACTGAGTTGTACCAGCCTCCACTGGTTTTGGGCATCAAGGCGACTGCACCTTGTTCAGAGCTTGCCCAGCCAGTTCGATTCCGGGGGACCGGATCGCACCACGCGCGTATACCAGTTTGGTCTATCGCTAGCCGCTTGAAGAGAGTTCTAAAAATTGGCAATCCTTCATTCTCTGATCGAAAAATGAGACATACGCGCTCTTGCAAAACCAGGAAACTCACGACGAGAGTGGTGGCGCACAAAAGTCCCTTATGGCGTCTAATGAGACGTAGAAAGCTGACGGGACAGGGGTGTCTATCATGAGCAAGTCACTGCAAAACATAACCTTAGCCTTCCTTCTGCTAGCTACGCTCCCCTGCCCGTGGGCGCAAACTCCCCCTCAAAACCTCGCTAAGCCTCCCAGTTCTAGAGAGCACGCCGCCATATTGATCTTCGACGGCGTACAGATCATCGATTACGCGGGGCCATGGGAAATCCTCGATTCGGAATTCGATGTATTCACAGTCTCGGAGAAACTGGATCCCATCACGACATCGGGGGGTATGAGCGTTAACCCGCGCTATACCTTCGAGAATTCTCCCAGGGCGGAAATACTGGTCGTGCCGGGAGGTGGCAGCAGCCGTGTGGGTGGGCCGGGCGTCGGAAGCCAAATGGCCAACCCGAAGGCGCTTCGTTGGGTGCAGGAAGAAGCCAGGCATGCACATTATGTAATGTCCGTGTGCAATGGCGCATTTATATTGGCGCAAGCTGGAGTCCTCGATGGGCAAACCGCGACCACAACAGCAGGATTCATTGATCTGCTGAAGACAGCGGCGCCACGAACAAAAGTCGTGGCAGACCAACGGTTCGTGGATAACGGTAAGATTATCACTACGGCCGGGCTATCGTCCGGCATCGATGGCGCGCTGCACATTATCGATCGAGTGTTTGGGAGAGGGGAGTCACAGTTCGTGGCCGTAAACACAGAATACAACTGGGAGCCCAGCGGCCAGTTCGTTCGGGCACAGCTTGGAGATATGCCCATGTTGAATACATTCGTGCAACTGAGGTTCCAACTGCATGCCCGGCCGGTGCGGTACGACACCTCCCGTCAGTTTTGGCACAGTGAGTGGTCGGTTGAAACTAAGCAGTCCGTTCATGATGTCATGGCCGCGCTCAGTGATACCGTAGCAAATCGGGATCACTGGAGCCGAGTTAACACGGGGAGCGACGACGAAAGCACGAGCCAATGGGTAATTTCGAGTGGCACGTGGGGTAATTGGAAAGCATCCGTTCATACCGAAGCCGCGTCCAGCGGCGCCGGTCAATTGAAAGTCATCATAAGTGTGGACCGGACCTGAACGAGAGCCTTGCAGTTGATACGTTCTCGCGCCTTGGCTCCACAACTTCCGCCGACTGGTCAGCCGTTGGGAACATCACGAAAGCAACTTCCTCGGCAGGCTGCAACTCGGCTGCCTCGTTATCCTCTTGAGGCATTTATGAGATGGCTTCTAGTTAATGACTCCGAAGTAGGTCAGCAATCCCTTCGCACTTCCTCCGAAAGCCGAGCCATCTGGAAGGACTCGCAATCATTTTCTCGTGGCGGCACCACGATGAGCCATAGTTGTAATCGGCAGGGCAGCAAGCCCTGAAATGGCTAGGTAAGGATCAGTCGCCAAAGTAGGATGCGTTTTGCCGGAAATTCGACAGGGTACGATCCTCGATTGCATCCGGATGACGTTAGAGCTTATCGAGCGCGCCAGAACATCGTGTCAACGTGCAAGCCGTCTTTAAGTGCGCGCTTCCCATATAACAAGGTTTGGCGCAGTTTGATTCACAACTGTCGCTGCTTCTAGAAGTTTTCCATCATCCAAATGTTGCTATTCATACTCCAACCGAGCATCGCCAGATGGCGACCATTAGGGGAAGGAGTCGCGAAGGTGAACAAACCTCCTTCCTGCTTCCACAGAACGTGCGAGTTTCCCAATAAATCGACGCGCATGAGGACGGAGGCGTTCTGGACGCGACTTGATACAAGAAGCCCTTTGCAATTGTTCTCCCAATTCACTGCATCGAGATTCTCCCAACCCTTCACAAGTAACTTTCTGCGAGGCAGACCCATGAGGGACAACAGGGAAATTGCTCCTTCGGATGTCTTGAGGATTGCGATGTAGGTCCCATCAGGTGAAAGATCCCAAACATAATTAGCGGTCGGATCGATTTCAAATTGAGCGAGCTCTCGACCGCGGCCCCGTAGAACATCGAATGCGGTAAAGATGAGGTGATCGAGTGCTTGGCTCTGCTCCGCGACCACGCACACATTCGCCGGGACCCTGGAGCAAGAGAGAGCTCCATAAAAGTTCGAGCCTGTCACGAGTTGCGGCGACCACCTTGCCGCAAACATAAACTGTGGAGGCCCTCCATCCATCGGGCTGCGCATAACATTGGTTGGCGCGAGAGCCTGCCCCTTCTCTGGTGGAATCATGTAGAGGATTGACCTGCCATCCGGGCTGACGCGAGCCCCCACTATTGGCTCTCGTCCCCCCACAATAGGCAGCTCCATATCTCCGTCAATCGTCTTACTGAATACTCCCGAATGACCTTCGCGCGCGGACAAAAAGACAACCGCCTTGCTATCGGCCGACCAGCCAGAGGGCGCACTCCAGTTTTCGCTCAAAGTAAGACGCCGTGGATTGGAGAGATGCGTCGCATCAGAATCGAGGTCAGCGACGTGCACGCTCGTCTGGCCATCCCACTGCAAGAAGGCCAACCGCTTTCCATCTGCCGTCACGCTCGCGGAAGCTACGCAGGCTCCAGCCCAATTTGTTACTCGCGTTGGTTTTTCCATGGGTTCGCCAGTGCGCGGATCCGGCCGAAATTCCCAGTAGTTGCATGTATTTGCGTTATGACCAGACTCCGAAATCGCATACAAAATGCGCCCATCTGCTAGCCACAGGAAATCGTGTGTATCCTGTCCGGCAAGCGAAAGCATCGTCTTTGGGGAGCCACCGTTCAAGTCGCGCATTTCGATGGCCTCGGTTCCTGCCTTGAGGTAAGCCAGTTGCCGTCCGTCCGGTGACCACTGCACGTCAACAACAGCGGAATTTGCGTCCACCTCCCAAAGCTTTCTAGCCTGCTCTCCTTCGGGGCCCATTAGCCAAACCTCGCGAGGGCCAACTTTTTCCCAATTCGATAGGATGGCAACAAAGGAGCCATCAGGGGAAATCGACCCGACGATGCCATCATCCCGCAATTTGCGGGGTAGACCTCCCAGAAGCGAGACAGACCATATGCTCGATCGCACCACCCCCGAATAACGTTCCGGCGGCGGAATTAATTGAGCGAGAAACCGGGTACCATCCGGGAACCAGCGAACAACTTCCCAGTTGGCCTGCTGATTTTTGAGTGCCTCCTCCGGTTGGGGGACTGTTTGCGATTCGTCTGTGGAAAGGGCTTTAATGTGGATCCCTCTCGTATCGCTGAATGCCAAGTACGTACCGTCGGGCGAGATGGCGCCGCTGCGTACTGGGTTCTCGCTGGAATTGGACGTCAGTTGGCGCAGTCTTAGTTGGGGCGGAGAGGCTTTTGGCCGCCATCCCACACGGTATAGAAGACCTGCTGCCGAACAAAAGGCCAAGATTATGCCTGCCACAAATTGCCATCGAATCCTGTGGAAATTCAACTCTTCGATCTCTTTCAATCGCTCGAGGTCAGCATGCATCTCAACGACGCTTTGATAACGCCGGTCACGATCCTTCTCTAGCGCTTTGTGTATGATCTCTGCAAGCTTTGGTGGAAGCTGAGGGCTTAATTCGCGCGCCGAAATCGGGGTGCGGTGCAGGATCGCAGCGCGGACTGACTCTGCGGTCTCACCGGCGAATGCTTGCTGGCCCGTTGCCATTTCATAGAGCAGCAGGCCAAATGAAAACAGGTCGGTTCGGGCATCTAGCTTTTCCCCGCGAATCTGTTCGGGAGACATGTAGGAGGCGGTTCCCAAAGCAATCCCGGTCCGGGTTAGGCTAAGATCACGTTCCCTAGGAGGCAGTTTCGCATCACCGATGGAACCTGCCTCGTGCGGGAAGTCTGAACCGTCCAATACCTTTGCCACACCGAAATCCAATATCTTGGCTTCGCCGCGGTTCGTGATGAAAATGTTCGCTGGCTTAATGTCGCGATGAATGATGCCTTTCTCATGGGCAGCGTTGAGCCCGCTGGCAATCTGGATAGCGAGATCAAGCGTGGTTTTGTACGGTAGCGAAATCTTCGAGACGCCTGATGGCGGCCTTTTGACGTCTACTACTGCGTTTTCAATTAATTCTCGAAGTGTTTGCCCGTCCAAGAGCTGCATCACGATAAAAGGTTGACCCTCATACTCACCGAACTCGTAAACGGCACAAATATTGGGGTGGTCGAGGGCTGAGGCCGCCCGCGCTTCGCGTTCGAAGCGCCCGAGAGCTAGAGAGTCTTTAGTCAGTTCGGGAGGAAGAAACTTCAGGGCGACCCGGCGGCCCAGCTTGATGTCCTCTGCCTTGTAAACAAGCCCCATACCGCCGCCGCCGAGTGCCTCTAGGACGCGGTAGTGAGAGACCCTTTTGCCACTTATGTTCACATCCAGGGCGGCGGTCGGACGATTTTCCGTTTGGGCTTCTGGATTCAATACATCGGGCAGTTGTCCTGTGGACTTCTTCACCGGCACGATCAATCTATAACCGCGCCGTGGCACTGTTTCGACGTATTTGGGGCGTTCCGCTGAATCGCCGAGCGCCTGACGCAACTTCTTGATGGCGGTGTGGATACTGTGGTCGTATTCAACCACAGTGTCATTCGGCCACAATCTTTTGCGGATCTCTTCATGCGTGACCAGGTCACCGGAACTCGCCACCAACATCTTTAGAATCTGGAGGGGCTGCTCTTGAAGAATGACCTTTCGTGGCCCCTTGCAAAGTTCGCCCGATCGTAGGTACAGTTCGAAGGGACCAAAGCGCACGTGTCGTTGGGGAACTAGTTCCATTAGGTTGATGTGGCAGGAGTCTACTGCCCAAAATCGGCTTTGTCCACGAACTCCGTGTCTGACTATAAGCAGGTGACTTGTGGCGGGCTGGCGCAGCCGCCTGCAGAAATCCAGCTAACGCATTCCCCACGAATTACTTACCTACCTGCTCTTGGTTCAGAGTTAAATCAGGCCCAGTGCATTGTGCTTCTTCCAACGCAGGGTGCAATGTCAGCCTCGACTGCAAGTACCCCGGTTACAAGACAGAAGGAGATTCCATGAGGAAGAACATTTTTGCGACTCAAGTAGGATTGGTGTTGGCACTGAGTTCGATTACTGTGCTGATGGGTAGCGGAACGGCGGCGCAAGTGCCTTCGCCGCATCAGCATTACAAACTCTTCGACCTGGGAACGCTTGGCGGCCCGCATAGCTACGGTTCAATTAATGGTGATGGCTTCCAACTACTGAACAACTCCGGAATCGTTGCCTCATACGCCGACACTTCTGTTCCGGACCCGAACGCGCCAAATCTTTGTTTTGACCCATCCTGTTTCGCCGCTCACGCCTTTCGTTGGAAAGACGGCGTGATGACTGATCTCGGAGCACTCGATTCGAGGATGAACAGCAGCGCGGGCGGTTCCATCAATTCGCGAGGTTGGGTCACCGGACAGTCATTGAACGGTGTCATCGATCCGGTGTTGGGTTCTACGGAATTTCGGGCTGTTCTCTGGAAGGGCAATGAAATCACTGACCTCGGAACGCTAGGCGGTCATAGTTTTGTGATCGGAATTCATGTCAATGACAGTGGGCAGGTTACTGGAATCTCAGACACCGGAGTAGCCGACCCATTTTCCATTTTCGGCCTCGGTGTACAGCTCCGCACGTTTCTCTGGCAGGACGGCGTGATTCAAGATATCGGCAGTTTGGGTGGTCCGGACACTATTCCCGGCGCCAGTTGCAGCGGTCAACCTCACGATGTAGTTGTGGGAGCCTCCTACACGAGTTTCACGCCGAATGCTGCTACGGGAATTCCCACAATCGACCCGTTTCTCTGGAAGAGGGGGAAAATGACGGACCTCGGTAACTTGGGCGGCACGCTAAGTGTGGGCGGGCAATGTGCGAACAATCGAGGTCAAGTCATCGGCCAATCGAATCTGGCGGGCGATGCGATTTCCCACGCGTTCTTTTGGGAGGACGGCGCCATGACCGACCTGGGAACTTTGGGCGGCGACAATTCGGAGGCGATATGGCTCAACGACGCCGGCGTCGTCGTTGGTTCTGCGGACCTTCCCGACAGTCAGATTCGCCACGCAGTTTACTGGACGAACGGCAAGATACACGATCTCGGCACAGTCGACGGCGATCTCTGTAGCCGCAGTCTTGGCCTGAATGCCCGCGGACAGGTCGTGGGTAAGTCAACGGATTGCTTCAACGCCTTGCACGCGTTCGTATGGGAAGAAGGCGGGCCGATGTTGGATTTAAATACGCTGATTGCTCCCGGCTCAGGTTGGCAATTAACAAGAGCCATCAACATTAACGATCGCGGGGAAATTCTTGTAGCAGCGGACCCCGTCGGCGTTACTCCTACCGACGACGACGATCTCGGTCACCTTGTGCTGTTAGTTCCGTGTGATGCCGACGATGCGGGTTGCGAGGGGAACGCCGCAAGTACGACGAGCGTGGCGCCACGGAGTTCAACGCGGATTACCAACAATTTGACAACAACAGCTCCGCTCACGCCCCGCCAGAAGGCAGCCGCGTTACGTGCGCAATGGGCTCGCCAGTATCACGTTCCTAGAGCGAAAAAGAAATAGTTTTTGGCAGCTAGGGGATAGCCGCAGTGACGCCGGTCTATACGCCAGGGCGTCGGCGGCTAGTTGGTCGGCGACATCCTTAACGGTGGAGAGTGGGACCGCGACGTGGACGTTTTCTTCATTACGACATCGATCCGGATTTTTGAGCCGTTGGTAGCGACTCTAACGTGATCGTGGCCGTCCTGTACATCAACGAAGGTGGTGTTCGGATACGCGAGCATCGGAATCGTTGGATTGCACGGTAACGAATTCGCCGTCTTCGGCGGTGCGCAACGCCATCCAACCCCAATAACGAAGCCTAAGCAGTCGCACTGGAAAGCGAGATTCCTGGGCGGCTGCGTTGCATTCGGCCAGCGAGGAGAAGTTACGTGGATCGCTCATGCGAATCGGTCAAAATCCGGTTCATACTGAGGCGCTGTTTTCGCTTGCCAAGGCAAGCTTGCCGTGAGCAAGTTCCAGAAGTGCAGTCAGTTCTCTGTTCTTCTCTTCAAGTGCCTTAATACGAAGCCGAAGTGTTGCCACGATGTTCTGTCTGGAGAGACGCTCGCGATCTTGAGAGGCGGACGTGGGAGAAGCCATGCGACTCGTCGTTTTACGTGAACGCATGATACGAATGCGCAACTTCTCCTGACCATACAACCACGCCGTCGAGACCTTCGCTTCGGAAGCCACCGTTCGAAAGTTGATGTCCCGGTCAGAAGCATTCATGCGGTGCAACGCTGCAGGAGCGCGCTCCATTGCTTGTTCGCTGCGCAGTCGCGCACTTTTCTTGAGGCCACTCGTATTTCTACGCATGTGTTTGCTCCAGGGACGTGATGATTTTGAAGAGGTTGTTTCGTTTTCGTTCGTTCATTTCGATTTGTCGCACCCATGCGTTCGCGTTTGCGTTGGCGATCACTCGCTCTGTCTCTCGAAGCTCATTTCCGAGGAAACGTGGTCGATGGTGCCTGGAGAATCGATCTCAGCAAATCGGTCATGCCCACAAAAGCCGACGTTTTCCTGCTGGAAAATGGAATCTATCAGTGCCAGAGGTGCGTTCCCGTCAACAACATCAAAGCAGATGGCCAGGACCAGAGTGTAACCGTCCAACGATTACGGGCGGCTCCTCTCAGGCAACAGCTATGTCGCCAAAACGCTAGAGCGACGCCAGCCTAAATTCAACCAGTTCAATCAGAACGGTGTTTTTGGTAAGGACAACGGCAGAGTGTAGGCCACAATTGTGTTGACATGTCCAGCCCTGCGCCCATACTCGAATTAGCTACCGCCGCTAGACTTCTCCCTCTAACACAGTGTCGTCTACCTGCTCCAGCAAGGAGCAAAAAAATGTCTAAAAATGAGAGTGTGCCGGACATTCTCGAACGTGAACTTTCCGCCGTCATTCAGGAATGGCTCGGGCATGTCGAGAACCGATCCGACCTAACATGTATCCCGCTGACCTTCGAAGAACGCATAGGAAGTCATTTTCACCTTCTTCGTGATGTAATCGCGCGGTTGCGTATGGACGATGGGACGAAACCACCAATCTCGAAGGCTGCGGCCATCCACGGAGACTTGCGGCGAAAACAAGGCTACACCCTAGCCATGGCGGTAGAAGAGTCTCATCTACTGCAAGCATCCATCTTCTCGATGCTGCACAAACACGTGAAGGGTTTGGACTTCAATTCTTTGCTTCCTTACATGGTATGTATCGAGGATGAGGCAGAGGCGCAGTTGAAGCAGCAGGTGCTGCAGTTCGCGGTTCCCGCACTCCTGTCAACTCCGGTTGAGAATTCGGGCGCGCGACTTTAAAGGGAAGGGGCTAATGTCCTTTTTCGGGTGGTTACTTCCTTGCGTACAATATACGCAAGGAATAGGAGGACCACCATATGCCCCCATCCCTTTGTGATTTAGAACAGCAACGTGAAGTGCTTGCTCAGCGCATCGCAGAGCTCGGCGATCTTCGTCCCGGCAGCATTACGGGCACCTCGGGTCGGTGCGGTAAGCCAGAGGGTCACTGCCATCAACCCCGTCACCCCGGCCACGGCCCAATTTCCGGCTCACCTATAATCAGCAAACATGTCTAGACAAGTTTCTGGCACTAGCGACGCGTCAAAGACGCGGTTATTGCTATCGGGATTTGTAGCCTCTACTTCGGAAGGCGAACTGGGCGGGAGAGAACTTCACAAGCTTTTTGCGCGAGCAAAGGGATGGCCTTTAATCTTGAGACAAGATCACCACGGCCGTAATCCACATCGGGAGACCGATCGCTGCGCACGCGATGACGTTGCGGATGCTGCCTTCTGGAATGAGAAACGAGCCGAGCACGCCTACAATTATGGCCGTCCCCATAATGTAATAACGAGGCGCTCTCAATATCCACGCTAGCGGAAGAAAATGCAGTCCGATGATGACTCCGAGGAACTGCGGGATTAGAGCGTAACGGCCAAAGTGAGCGAGTGCCGCCACCGCGCCGGCACCCAGCACCCATTCCGCGGCGGTGTCGATCCAAAAGAGAGACGCGATAGACGCCCAGCGCTCGCGGTCGGCGGCGGAATTCTTATAGCGGCGAGCTATTCGTACACGCGACGCCGACCAGCCAACAAGTAAAATTGCTATTACGGTGACTAACACCAGCGCGGGGGTCCTTGCGGTAGGTACGAACACCGCGGCCCAAGACATCCAGGCACTGCCAAAGACGGCGCCAACCATTGCGCCTCGCGCGCGACCCTTCAATCTGGCCACGCTGGATACCAGGGGCGTGCCGTTGGCGATTACTGTTTGAGTCATCCGTTCCTCCAACCTGTCTCTGGCGAATTGTTATTTCGCCAACCAGCCGGTCAGAATATAACAATGGTACATAAGCGTTGAAACCGCTGAATGGAATTTTTGCGTACCTCAACCTGACGTGACCGGGGATTTTGTATCAGTGGGAGTGAGAGATAATTCACTTTGAAGGAGCGCTGGCATGCCGGTTCTGAGCAATTGCGCGAAGTGCGGAGGAAGCGGGGACGGTCTGGAACTGTGGCCCTTCTGACCGACCCTCCGACAGGATGGCTTAAGCACCCGAAACCATTTGGGATTGGACATCAGTTTTCGTAAGTTGACAGCTCACTGCGCGATTGCGTCCTTCGCTTTTAGCGCGGTAAAGAGCGGCGTCGGCAATTCGTATGAGATTGCTTGGGGATTCGCCGTCCTTCGCATAGCTTGATACGCCAATTGAAAGCGTTATTTTTTCCAAATCCAGCCCGCGGTACTGGATGTGGAGATTCTTGACCTCCTCGCACAACTGCTCGGCGCGCTTGTGAGCGAACTCATGCGGTGCATCCGGCAAGATGATCGCGAACTCCTCGCCTCCGTAGCGGCAGGCAATGTCTTCCACGCGAGTGTGGCTTCGCAAAAATACACCCAGCGCCGCGAGCAAGGTGTCGCCTGCATCGTGCCCGAAGGAGTCGTTGAAGTTCTTGAAATGGTCGATGTCTATCATGAGCACGCTCAATGGCCGTTGATTGCGAACTGTCCGGCGTATCTCACGATCGAAGGATTCTTCCATGTAGCGGCGGTTAAATAGGCTGCTGAGCGAGTCGCGGATCGATTGCCAGCGGAGACTTTCGCGCAGTTTTAGGTTCGCGAGGGCCAGCGCAACGCACGCGGAGAAATTTGCTGCCCGCGATTGCCGGGCCAGCGCAACGGGTTGCGTCGTTTCCGCAGCCAGGCCGCCTGGCGCACGTCTGAGGTGTAACACACCCACGGTTTCTCCATGTGCCACCACCGGAGCGCACAGTGAGCCGCGCGCTGGGGAGGAGCCCAGGTGCTTACATAGCAATCCAGCCTGGGCACCCTCCCAAGCCTGGACCTGCCCGCGCCGGAGCGCCCAGCAGTCTTCCGGAGCAAAGACTCCCTCGCCCGGCTGGAAGTCACCCCAGACGGCCATGGCCTCAAGAAGATTGCGCGAGGCATTGAGCATACAAAGTGCCCCAGACTCACCGGGGAACAACTTTTCCATAGCCTGGCTGATCACCTGGCAAGCTTCCGCGGTGGTGATGCAAGTTTGCAGTAGGTCGCCGATTTCCCGGATCAGACTGGCTTCCCCGCTCAATCGATTGAGCTCGCTCACCTGGGCGGCCAGCGCGTCATTAGCCTTGGCAAGCTCCTCTTTTACGTGGGGCGCCTCCCTGCGCAGGGATTCTTCGCGCAAAGCCCTGCTTACTGCCACCGGCAGCCGCGGGAGATGGTCTTTAAGAATCAGGTCGGCGGCGCCGAGCCTAATGCACTCCCCCGAACTCTCTTCCCCCAGATTGCCGGTAACAACGATGACCGGGATAGTGATACCGAGTTGTTTGAGGACGTAAATGGCTTCAATGCCCTTCCAGGTGGGCAGGCGATAGTCCGCCAGAATCAAGTGGTAGATATTCGCGCGCACCTGCTCGATGAACTCCTCACGGCCCTCGACGACATCAACAATGACTGCAAGGCCAGCCCGTTTCAGTTCCGCCACGCAGGACTCTACGTCAAGCTGGCCGTCCTCGATGAACAGCAGGCGCACTGGGTTTTCAGCTGAAAAAGACTCTATGTTCTGCGCTACCGGCATTGCGTCCCTTTCTGCTACATTTTCGAGAAGACTTCTTCCGACGGTGGGGCATCGAGGATTAGCCAGGACACCGCAAGCCGGCTCACCGTATCAACGAATTGGTCATAGTCGACGGGCTTTAAAATGTAGCCATTGATGTGTAGTTTCGAGCTGCGCACCACGTCTTGCTCGTCCTTTGAGGAGGTCATGACGATCACAGGGAGGGTTTTCGTGCGAGGGTCCAACCTGACTTGCCGCAGCACCTCGATGCCGTCCATCCCTGGCAGTTTCAAATCGAGCAGGATCAAAACCGGCATCTGCGCGGGGTTTCGTCCGCTGTGGACCCCGCTAGAAAAGAGATATTCCAGAGCTTCCTTGCCGTCGTGGAAGATTCGAATCTTGTTGACCAGGCGGTTTTTTCGGAACGCTCGAGTTGCCAGCTCCGCGTCGGCGAGGTCGTCTTCGATCATCAAAATCTCAATATCACCTTTTTTCATTGAGTGTCTGGCTCGTGTCTACTACTTTTGTAGCGCGTACAGCTGTGGTGGCGGTGTGTTAACGACCAACCAATAGAGCGAGAATTGTTTTACCACCTCCCTGAACTTGTCGAAGTCCACCGGTTTCTGGATATAGCTGTTGACACCCAGCTCATAGCACCGGGACAGATCATTTCCCTCCTTGGACGAAGTCAGCACAGTGATCGGAATGGACTTCGTTTTTGGATTCGCCTTCACCTGCCGCAGCACTTCGATACCGTCCACTTTAGGAAGTTTCAGATCGAGAAGGATCAGTTTAGGCATGTGATTGGGGTTTCGCGCGCTGTGTTCCCCGGTGCAAAATAGAAAGTCCAGGGCTTCCTCTCCGTCGCGCGCGACCTCAATCCGGTTCGCGAGGTTATTATGTCGGAGGGCATGAAGCGTAAGCTCCAGGTCCGCCGGATTATCTTCGACCAGTAAAATTTCTATACCGCTTCCTTCCATATTCGTTCTCCCTCCTCCTGCTTTTCGATTTCTTCTGCATTTCCCCGCGCACCCAAGGTGAAATAAAAGGCCGCTCCCTTATCGAGCTCGGCTTCTGCCCGAATCTGGCCCCCATGTTTGTTGATGATCCGCAGCACGGTGGCCAGGCCGACGCCGGTGCCCTCGAAATCTTCCTGGCGGTGCAGCCGTTGGAACACGCCGAAGAGCTTGTCCGCATACTTCATATTGAAGCCAACGCCATTATCCCGGACGAATATCTCCACTCGTCCGCCCGTCGTGACCTGTCCTACCTCAATGACGGCACGTCCCTTGGGGCGCGTGTACTTGAGAGCATTCGAAAGTAGGTTGGCGAAGACCTGTTTAATCAGGCCGGGATCGCATTCGACAAATGGCAGTTCGCCGAGTTTCCAATCGATCTTGCGTTCTCCAATTTCAGAATGGAGGTCCTCAATAGCCTCTTTGACTAGCGTGCCTAGGCCGGTGATTTGCACGTTGATGTCCTGGCGGCCGAGCCTGGACAGATTCAGCAGGTCGTCCACCAACCGCCCCATCTGTTGGGTAGCTTCCTGGATACGCTGCAGAAAGTTTTGCGCGTCCGGCTCCATCTTCGGGCCAAAGTCCTCAAGAAGAATTTTGGAAAACCCATGGATGTGCCGAAGCGGAGCGCGCAGGTCGTGGGAGACAGAGTAAGTAAAAGTTTCAAGTTCCTGATTTATTGCCTCCAGCTCGAGAGTACGCGCTTTCAATTTCGTGTGTGAGGCAATCGTGAGCTCTTCCGCCATCCGGCGTTTGCGCACTGCGTGAGTCAGAAAGAAAAAAACAGTGAGGAACAGCCCCAGAGCAATGCAACTACCAGCAACCAGGAACAACACCGTGCGGCGAGAGACGTTTTCGGAATCCATCACTCGCTCGGGCAGCAAAACATTCTCACCGGCTTCCATCTCCAAGAGTGCACTGCGAACTGCAGCCATCGCCACTGTGCCTTCTTTGGTCAGCCGCACTTGGCGGGCGGCCTCGTTGCTGCGCTCCGCGAGGTGAACGCTATCGGCTAACAAAGCCATCCGCGTCTCGATCAGAGGCCCCAGTTTGTTCAGCCGGCGCAGCTGATCTGGATTATCGGCGATAAGTATCCGAAGTTCGCGAAATTCTTCGGGAATGTCGCCCATAGCGGCTCTGTAAGGTCCCCATTGATTTGCGTCACCCGTCAGTATGAAACCCCGCCTCGCGTTTTCGGCCTCCAAGACCGACAAGCGAAGGGCCGTCAGCTCCGCCACAACCCGATGAGTGTGCGCCACCCATTGTGCTGCGATGATCGACCGCTTCATCGCGCGGAGGGAAAGCGTCGCGACCACGATTTGCAGCGCCAGCGCAACGCCGAACAACGCGTAGAGAATCCGGTATGTATTTGCTTTCATCGCTCACTCGCGTGAAGCCTGCTGACACTGCTTCGAACTCAGTACCTGAACGGCAGCTGACTTTAGGCAAATAGCATACATTGCAGCCAGTTAAGCCAACTCCGGAGAGGGTCTTAACAGCCTAAAATGGAAACTTCCTGAAGGGAATGTTAGTGTGAGGCAGATAAGAACAGGGTGCCAGAGGAATCACCCGCTGTGTAAGCGAGATGGTTAATGCTGGCCCAAGGGGGAAGAAGATTGGGGACGCTTTCGGGCGCTTCATTAAGGGACTGGGATAGTCCCCTAATGCATAACTATCACTTCGATAGCTGGCTTTGATTTCGCAGAGGGCATACCTGCAGACCCAGCGGTGCACAGAAGGACAAGGATACCTCTTTAGCTGACCCCTGGCCGCTGCACAATTTGCGCATTTACTTCAGATGGGCTTAGCAGAAACTGGCGTCCACTGAAGGGTCGGAACTCCTTGTACCTCCTGCCGGAGCATGTAGCTTGCGACGGTGGTCGCCATAATATATACTTCCCTTATATATTACACTATGGCGATAGTGCCGCGTTCCGGCAAGGCGCAAGCACACATGTTTAAGACGAAGTGCTCTGGCGAGCTGATGGAACGAGCTTTCCTGCCGAATACTGGTCTCATCCCGTTGTGCAACGCGGAGAAACGGTGGGTGCCGTCGTGACGTTGTGGATATTACCGAACGAAAACGCGCGGAAGTTCGCGTTGCTGAAGATCGCCTTCGGCTGATGACTGCGAATGTACGAGACTATGCCATTTTGATGCCGGATCCGGAAGGGCGAGTGCAAACCTGGAACGCCGGCGCGCAACGAGTAAAGGGCTACGCGCTGGAAGAGATCGTCGGTAAGAATTTTTCGATATTTTACAGTCCTGAAGGCCGAGAAAACGGCAAGCCACAAAGAGAGTTACAGACCGCAAGGCAAGAAGGACGCTTCGAAGAAGAGGGTTGGCGGCTGCGAAAGGACGGCACTCGGTTTTGGGCCCGCGTCATCATTACTGCTCTAAACGACTAGACTGGCAAACTGTGGGGATTTACCAAAATCACCGGGATATCACCGAGCGACGGCGTGCGGAGCAAGAGCTGATCGCCGCCAAGGAAGCTGCCGAGGCAGGGAATCGCGCGAAGGGTAAATTCTTGGCCAACGTGAGCCACGAGATGAGCACACCCATGAACGGCATTATTGGAATGAACGAGCTCACTCTGGCCACAGACCTGACGCCGGAACAGCGAAAATATCTTGAGACAGTCAAGGACCTCCAGATGCCTGAACTAGACGGATTTGAGGCGACCGCCATCATTCGGGAGCGCGAAAAGACGTTGGGACGTCACTTGCCCATCATTGCTGTAACGGCGCATGCATTGGAAGGCTATTCGGAAAGGTGTCTCAACGCCGGAATGAACGGATTTGTTACGAAGCCGGTGCATGCTTACGAACTATTTGCGGCCATCACGAAGGTTTTGTGCGAGGTCACCGGAAGTCCGGTGAGCGCTGAACAGTGAGTATTCCCTCACGGCTGAGCTGCACCTTTGGTCTGTACCGATGGTTGTCAGAGCTTCTTGTAACTAGCGTATTGGGCACACGAAAACCGACGTCCTATTCTGGTAGGGATTCACGTACATATACTGAAATCAAAGCATGCGGGTTAACCGATGTTTCCCCGGCTTGAACCCAGTCCATTTGTCGCGGTGTAAACCTGATGATTGCTGGACAACAATTCGTTCCTCGCATACTTATCGCCGAAGACTCGCCCATGTGTCGAAAGCTTCTGGAAGCCATTCTTGAGAAGAAGCCCTACGAACTATGCTCCGTTGCGAATGGACGCGAAGCCTTGGAGGCCTTTGTTCAATTTTGCCCTGACATTATCATCACGGATTGGATGATGCCCGATGTGTCGGGTATTGAACTGTGTCGGCAGATCCGTAAGGTACAAGATGGCCGCACGTACATTATCTTGGTCACCCAGAAGTCCGAGAAGGAAGATGTTATCGAGGCTTTGGACGCCGGAGCGGACGACTACGTCACCAAGCCATTTGACGCCGGGGAACTGTTGGCCCGCATTCGAGTAGGTTGCAGAACCGCTCAGATGGGCCGCGAAATCGAAGCCAAGAACGCTCTCCTTGAGAAGGTTGCTAGAACAGACCACCTGACAGGGTTAGCGAACAGGCTGGCGGTTGAAGAATTCGCTGCTAAGCAACTCAGCGCGGCAATCCGGCACAAATTCAACCTATGGATTGTCGTCACGGATTTGGACAAGTTTAAGCTCGTAAACGACACCCACGGCCATTTTGCCGGCGATGAAGCAATCAAGCGCTTTGCGAAGATCCTCAAGGCCAACACGCGTGCTGCCGACATGTGCGGTCGGCTTGGCGGCGATGAATTTTTAATCGTAATGGCGCAGGGCAGTAAAAAGGCGATTGTTCAAACGATTGAGCGGCTAAGAGCGGACTTCGCTGATGAGAAAGGCAATTTGAATGGCCAGCCGGTCTCCTTCACGGCAAGTTTTGGCATCGCTGGATTTGATGGGACTGAGAAAGTAACTGTTCGCGATCTGCTGACGCGTGCCGACCATGCGTTGTACCTTGCGAAGGAAGCCGGGCGGAATCAAGTAAGAGTTCACATACGAAACACAGTCTTGAGCGAGTTGGTCCCTGTAGCGAGACCGTGACTCGACGCGACGCAGCTTGAAAGGCGGCGCATTCGTCAAAACCCGTCGCCGGATTCGCTGGCCCTCTTCCACTACCTCGTCTGCCCCAAACACTGCCTTGCCCGAGGCGCCGGCCATGACAGCACACGCCCTCGAGGAGGATGAGGAGCGCTGTCTGTCAGCAGGTATGGACGCGTACATCTCACAAAACCTATTTTCACGACGATTGAGAAGTTTCTCTGCAACAGCGATGAGGCGGGCGCATCCGATGAGGTCGAGAGCCAAGAGAAACTTACTCCTCGTGGCTAAGAGCGGCCGCGGGCTCAAGCGGATTGCGATCGCCTGCCCTTCCGGAAGACTGATCCACGAAGGGAAAGCACAACCTGCCTGGTAACAAAACGCCGGGCAGCGGCGCTTGCAATAGATTCGCGCAGCCTTGGAGAAAGAACAATGAGAATTCGATTGACCTTGATTTACAGCGCAGCTGGCCCGGCGCCCGCAGCGCTCAAATCCGGAATACGCAAGGTTCTAAAGACGGCTCAGGAGGTGATCCGTCACGAAAATGTCACGCAAAGCGCGGAAAACAACGGCAATTCCTCGGTAGATGACAACAAAAGGAGGAGAAAGTAGTTTGCGGGAGTTTACCCCAACTTGCTGAATCCGTTTGATTAGCCACTCCTCTGGTAAGATTTAGCAAAGAAGGTCGAACGGCTGGTAACCAAAGGGTCGGGAGTTCGAGCCTCTCCGGGCGCGCCACTTACACAACGACAATATATGTATATATTAATTATACTTATAGATAATATACTGACTAACTTAAGCATATTCGAAGTGGAGACCCACAAAAGGCAGCCCGAGAAAAACTGTTTTCTGGCAGTCAGCGAGGCCGTTTGCGAACAACAGTTTTGATCGTCTCTACGAACTTCAAGATAAGGTCCCGTTTTTCGCAACCGCGTTTCCAAGCCAATCCAATAGTCCATTCCGATTCGCGCATCCCTAATTCGTGGAAGCGGACGCCCGGTACGTTCATCCTGGCGGCAGCGCTCTGAACCAGCGACACACCCAGCCCGGCACGAACGAAGTTCAAAACCGTAAACGTTTCATTCGCCTCCTGCACGATGTTTGGTGTGAAAGCTGCGCTGCGGCAAACACTAACCGCATGGTCGTAAAATGTGACGGAAGCGGAGCGCGAAATGAGGACGAATGGGGTATCTCGCAAGTTTGAGAGCTTATCTCTGCCGCCGTACGCGACTGATTCGGGAACTGCCAGAATGAGCCGCTCGCGAATCAAGGGCAACGTCTCAAGTTCAGCGGATGCAATCGGCAATCGCAACATGCCGAGATCCAGCGATTCCTCCAGGAGCGCGGTGAGTTGCGACGGCGTGGACATGTCGAACATTTGGAGTTTTATAGATGGGTATTTCCCGCCAAAACGCAAAATGGTGCGCGGGAGGATGTCGGAAACGGCAGCCAGGCCGAATCCTATGCGGAGAGTACCGGCACAGCCCTTGCTCGCATCCCTGGCGGTCGTCAGGGCCGATTCCGATTCCTTCAGGATTCTGGCCGCCAATGGTATTAAGACTCTGCCGGCTTCTGTCAGCGCCACTCTTCGGCGGGTTCGCACAAAAAGTGGTCCACCAACTTTTTCTTCGAGTCTTCGAATCTGTTTGCTGAGTGCGGGTTGCGACATGGAGAGCTGTTCCGCAGATCTACGAAAGTGCAGTTCGCGCGCCAGGAGGCTGAAGGACTTCAGTTCATATAGATCCAGTTCCATGCCTAGATGTTATCACTGTCTGCACAATGATTCATTGGACGAAACAAGCTGAAGGCCCGAGAATAATGGGCGGAGGGCCGGAATTGTCGACAACAGGCGGGGACCGTCGTTCCGGGGCAGCGCCGATTAAGGCGGTGATCCTTGATTATGGCGAAGTGATCTGCTTTCCACCAGGCGAGAAAGAGTTCGCCGCGATGGCGACGGTCCTGGGTGTCGCTCCGGATCTGCTTCGCACGATGTATCCCGCAGACCGAGCGCCTTACGACCGGGGTGATCTCACGCCGGCAGCCTATTGGCGCCGGTTCGCAGAAAAAGCCCATGCGAAGATCGCATCGAGCCAGGTCGAGGAA
>Ga0210403_10001800_pt1 | contig 19897 bp, 19 predicted proteins | sample IncBWC19MmetaG_FD_150863 | JGI IMG/M metagenome (GOLD analysis project Ga0210403, IMG submission 150863) | Forest soil microbial communities from Barre Woods Harvard Forest LTER site, Petersham, Massachusetts, United States - Inc-BW-C-19-M | ecosystem: Environmental > Terrestrial > Soil >... | reverse complement strand
GAACGCCGGAGTCTGTCTATTCTGGACCGGCGGCCTGCGCCGCTATCTCATACACACCCCATGGATCGAAGCGCCCTTGACGCAATGGGTCCCCGGGCCGCAATCGGTATCAAACGAGCACGTGTTTCCGTAGCTGCGATTGACGTCCAAAGCCGGTTCGCATTCCGGACATCCGAGAAATGTTTGAAGGGATAACGTCTGTTTGAAACGACGCCGCTTGAGCCTGGGCGCTGCTCCCTGTTTGAGTGGGGGCCGGGAGCGCGACCGGTCTCTCGGCCACCGATATTTGCCACGGGCCGGGCGGTGATGATGGGGAGTGTGCGTTTTGCTATGAGGAAAGACAGTCCACAAGTGAACACGAACCGTAAGAAATTAGGGTCAGCGATAACCCATGCCGCCGATCGGTCCCCAGACATTCCAGTTGAAATCCGGCCGCACGTCAGCGCCGCGCTTGCCGCAGGCGGTGCAGACGAAACGCGGCTCGATATCAGATAGCCGGACGTCATCCGCCCAAGCATCGCCGCTGATCGCAAGCGAGTGGCTGCATTTGTAATCGCAGCAATAGACGAGGATCCCGCGCACGCCGCTGTTGCGCATCTGGGCAAAGGTGATCTTCACCGGGCGATCGGCCGTCGCCCATGATTCCGCGGGCCAGCAGCGTGCGCAAATCGTCAATCCCTTGGGGCGCGGAACGGCGGCGAGCTACAGCGCGTCGTGGGTGTGGAAAGTGACGACAGCTGAAGCTAAGAAGGAGATCGACAACCGAGGCGCGCAACTCAAAATGCAATTAGTGAAACGCATTCGCGCCAGGGTGAGATCCGACATCCGGCAGGCCATCGATGGGGTGGGCCTGTTCTTTGCGATTACGATTTTCTTTTGCCTCTTGGAATCCGCGCACCTTTTAGAGCGCATTCAAGACTTTGTGCAGCGTTATGTGAATTAGGCACGTCGCCCGGCGTCGATGCGGGAAGCGCAACCGGCAGCGGCTGGCGGCACATGCCAGAAGGCTGAGGCGGTAACAAGAAAGGGCGTGGGCTCAGGTCCGCGCTCACGTTTTGTTTTTCGCCCCGAGCACGAACCAAAGCCCAATTTAGTAGTGTTGGCAGATTGCAAACCTACATCAGGTTCACGCGTTCGGTGTTCTAGTGAAAGCTCGACTATGGATTATCACCACTCCAAGGTAAACGGCACTGGGCGGGCTCAAGCGGTCGTCGCAACACTCTTTTTTTTCACTCGTGACAGCAACTCGTCAAGCGCTTCCGCTGGGGTTTTCCATCCTAGTGTCTTTCTCGGTCTGGCATTGAGGGCCGCTGCCACTGCGGTTATCTCATCAGCGTCGTAGATGCTCAGATCTGTGCCCTTCGGGAAGTATTGTCGCAGCAGCCCGTTGGTGTTCTCGTTCGTGCCGCGCTGCCAGGGGCTTCTTGGATCGCAGAAGTAGACCTGGATTCCGGTATCGATCTTGAGACGACTGTGCTGAGCCATTTCGGTCCCCTGATCCCAGGTCAGCGAACGCCGCAATTCTTCGGGCAAGGTGATGATGGTGCGCGTGATCGCATCGCGCACAGCTTCAGCTCCGTGTCCCGAGAGCGCAGGTCCGTCCTTGGCACCTGGACCTTCGCCAGGCCCCTTCAGCCGGGGAAGATGCAGCAGCATCGTAAAGCGCGTGGTGCGTTCGACCAGCGTGCCGATTGCCGAGCTACCAGAACCGACAATCAGATCTCCCTCCCAATGTCCCGGTACTGCTCGATCTGCAACTTCAGCCGGACGCTCGCTGATCATGATCTCTGGCGATACAAAGCCTTTGCTTCGCTTGCTCGCGCGCGCCCTGGGCATTCGTAACGCACGTCCTGTTCGCAAGCAGGCCGTCAGCTCGCGACCCAGCGCTCCACGGCCCTGAACAAAGAGCGCTTGATAAATGGCTTCGTGGCTGATGCGCATCGTCTCGTCATCCGGGAAGTCGATCGGCAAGCGCCGGGCAATCTGCTCGGGGCTCCAGGCTTTAGGCCATCGCCGATCCTTGCGCGGGCCCGGCCGACGGTCTTTCCGCCGAACGGCAGGATCACGAACACGAGCGCCGCTTGGGGCCGCGACGACACCGGCAAGCCGGTCTTCCACATAAGTGCGCAAGGCGGGGTTGAGCGCAAGCTTGGTCGGCTTGGGGCGGCGGGCCGATCGATCTGCATGCCACTGAGCGGTCGTCGCCCGATATGCCATCCCGCCGCCGTGGGTGGCTGCATTGCGATCCAGTTCACGGGAGATTGTCGAGGCAGCCCGTCCGAGGCGCCGCCCAATCTCCCGTAGAGAATGGCCCTGCACATTGAGGAGCGCGATCTCCTCGCGCTCCGCCAACGAGAGGTACCGCCCGGAAAGCGGCTTTGCCGAAGATCTGAACATCGCTGGTGGCATGCCGCCCGCCTGTCGGAACAATTTGGTTCCGACAGCTTGTGACACTCCAGCCTTGAGTGCAGCATCTTCGCTGCTCAACCCCGTGGCGATTGCTCGCCAAAATCTATCCCGTTCAGCGCGCCCCGCAACAGACGGCCGTCCCGGCGATCGCAGCGGCGCCCGGGTTGATCGCCTCTTTCGAACGTTCATCGCAACCTCCAAAGCGTGGTGTTGCGACGACCGTTTGAATCCGCCGGATGTTTCGGTCGTACCTGTGGTGACTAACTCGTGTGTTTTTTACTACACACGAGGCTGCGGGTGCGGCAAGCATCCGGCATTCCCTGCGCCCTCTTTCAATTGAGGGACATTGCTTTGAACAAACTCGGGCAAATCATGTCGCGGGAATGCAGAGTCGCGGGTCCATTAATGTCGCAGTCCATCCTTCGAGACGGCGCTTCGCGCCTCCTCAGGATGAGGTTGAACAAGTGGCGAAGCCAAACCCTCGTGGTGAGGAGCCGCGAAGCGGCGTCTCGAACCATGAGGCCCGGACGAACGGCAATCGCCTCACGAATTCACATGAATGAAATCGCGCAGCAGCGGATAGATCTCGTTATTCCATTTCCTGCCGCTGAACACGCCGTAATGGCCGACGCCGGCCTGCATGTGATGCACGCGGCGATAGGCGCGCACGCTGGTGCAGAGCTCCTGCGCCGCAAGCGTCTGGCCAATCGAGCAGATGTCGTCCTTCTCGCCCTCGACCGTCATCAAGCCCATGCGCCGCACCGCGGCGGGATTCACCTTGCGGCCGCGGAAGGTCAATTTCCCCTGCGGCAGGAGATGCTCCTGGAATACGTCGCGGACGGTCTCGATGTAGAATTCCGCTGGCAAATCCATCACCGCGAAATATTCGTCGTAGAAGGTCTTGATGACCTCCGCCTTCTCCTTCTCGCCTTTGACGAGATGGTTGTGCAGGTCCATGTGCTGCTTGATGTGCCGCTCGAGATTCATCGAGACAAAGGCGGTGAGCTGCACGAAGCCCGGATAGACTTTCCGGAACGCACCCTTGCACTGGAATGGCACGAAGTTGATCAGATTTTTCTCGAACCAGTCGATCGGCTTGGCCTTGGCGAATTCGTTGACCTTGGTCGGCTGGATCCGCGTGTCGATCGGCCCCGCCATCAGGGTCAGTGTCGCCGGGCGCGCGGGATGATCGTCCTCGCACATGATCGCGGTAGCCGCGAGCGCCGACACCGACGGCTGGCAGATCGCGACCATATGCGGGCGCGGGCCCAACTGGCCGAGGAAGTCGATGAGATGGCCGGTGTAGTCGTCGAGACCGAAGCGGCCGGCGCCGACGGGAATGTCGCGCGGGTTATGCCAGTCGGTGATGTGGACGTCGTGGTCCTGCAGCAGCGTTTTCACGGTGCCGCGCAGCAGCGTCGCGAAATGCCCGGACATCGGCGCGACCAGCAGCAGCTTTGGCTGCTCCGGCGCGTCCACTTTCTTGAAGCGCAAGAGCGAGCCGAACGGCGTGGAGTAGACGACCTCTTCCTTCACCTCGACTTCCCGATTGCCGACCTGCACCGCCTCGATGCCATAGGCCGGGCGCGTATAGGTCAGCGAGGAGCGCGAGATCAGTTCGAGCGCTGCGGCAAGCCGGGTGAACAGCCGATCGGAGACACCCTGCGGGACAAGATTGAGATAGCGGAGCGCGGATGCGGCCCCCGACCGCCATGGCTCGGTCAGGTCCATGTGGTTCTGATAGGTCTGGTACAGCATTGACATCATTCAGATCCGCCCTTGCCCCGATTGCCATGCAATATCGAAGCCAAAGCGGGGGCAGCGCGCCGCTAAAATTGGCACGTCACTTGCTGCAAATTATGCGAAAACGCATGGGGATTGGGCACAAGCCCGGGGTGTCCATGGTCCCTGGATCGCGTTTGAAGAGTTGAGGGAAGGGCCCCCATGGCGAAGGCGACACTGACCATCTCGAGCAAGAACTATTCATCCTGGTCGCTGCGCGGCTGGCTGATGACCAAATTTTCCGGACTGCCGTTCGAGGAGATCGGCGTCGCGCCCGACGATGCTTCCGCGCGCGCCGAAATCCTGCTGATCTCGCCGACCATTTTGGTGCCATGCCTGCGGCACGACGGCGCCACGATCTGGGACACGCTGGCGATCGGCGAATATCTCAACGAGGCCATGCCGGACTCGGGCCTGTTGCCGGCCGACCGCATCGAGCGTGCACATTGCCGCTCGATCTGCGGCGAAATCCACTCCGGCTTCACCACGCTGCGCGCGTCGCTGCCGGTCAACCTGAAGGGACATTTCCCCGGCTTCAAGATCTGGACCCGCGCGCAGGCCGACATCGATCGGGTCTGCACCATCTGGCGCGACTGTCTCGCCAGGTCCGGCGGGCCGTTTTTGTTCGGCGAACGCACCATGGCGGATGCGATGTACGCGCCGGTGGTGACGCGCTTTGTGACCTATGACGTGAAGATCGAGCCGCGGCTGAAGGCCTATGCGGACATGATCATGGCGATGCCCGAGATGGTCGAATGGGTCGAGGCGGCCAACGCCGAGCCGGAGGAGATCGAGGAGCTCGAGGTCGAATATTAGGCAGGCCGCGCCCGTTTGAGGGGCTTAAATCGCGCCGGTGCCGGCCAAGCGCCGGCCGGCATGCGGGTGCTTCCGCCGCGTTCCGCGTGTCTTAAGCCAGTTCGCCGCAGCGCAGCGCGGCTGGCGCGATTTTCGCATAGCAACATGCAGCGCGAACGCGACGATGCGACGCTGCCGAAAATTTGGACGCCTCGTGACGGTCGCGGCTCGCACCCTTGAACAGGTGGAGGCCGTCATGAATCAGCACGCTGTCCTGAAAACATTCTCCCACGTCAAACCCGGCGATACCGATTACAAGGGAGGAGGCCTGCGCGACTTCTTCCTGTATCGCGATCTCGGTATTGCGGCTGCGACCGGCGGGCAGGTGATCTGCCATCTGGTCAAGGCCAATCCCGAGATGCCGCCCGAGGACGGCACCGGCTGGCACCGCCACGATTGCGAATTCCAGATCGTGATCATGATGAAGGGCTGGGCCCGCTTCATGTATGAGGACAAGCCGACGCTGGTGCAGGCCGGCGACGTCGTGCATCAGCGGCCGGGCATCGTGCATTACCTGTTCGATTACTCGCCGGACATGGAGTATCTCGAAATCGTCAGCCCCGCCGACTTCAAGACCGTCGACGTGCCGCCGGCCACCGACAAGGTGCCGCCAGTGACGCCCTGGAAGTGACGCGATGTCATCCCCGGAGGAGTTAACTTTTGTCGTCGGCCGCTGGCTGCGCCCGGTCGTGCTCGTTCTGGATGTGGTGCGCCGCCTGAAGGCGGCGCCGACATCTAGCCGTGAACAAGTGAGTACGGCGGCACCCAGCTGATTCGGGCGCGATTCGTTCGTCCCGCGTTCCGAATCTTAAGGTTCGGCGTCGGCTCGTCGCATTTTGATACAGCGCGCCCTTCTCTTCAGTGGCGAGGTAGCCGCCATCCCACGACGGTCGCCTCGACCCTGCCGCCGGATTCGTGATTGTGCCACCTGCCTTCGCTGTAGTGGCAGGTGAAGGGCAATTGATAAGTCCCGCTGTGATCCTCACATAAAACCTGAACCGGCAGGCCCTGCGGCGGCACTCCCGAGCCATCGAATTCGGCCAGTCGTCGTTCGCGTGTTGCCATCTGCTATATTCCCCTAATACGCGGCGCGCCCACGCCGCATTCGAAAAATCCCCATCCCGCCTTGGTGTCCCAACTTCCGAAATCACAACGCCTGAATGAGGTAGTAATGTGATATCTGTCAGGCCATGCGCTTACTCAATTTGGTGTGAGGCGCGCCCCCGGCGCGAGAATTTGATGAGGCCCAGGATTTTTTTTTGGATTTTTGTTGCAGCGCTTTCGCTCGCCCTCCCGACCGCGATACCGGCGGAACTTTTTGCGCAGGACATTCCCGGCATCGAAATCTGTACGGTCGAGAAGGCGATGGACCGCCGCACCTCCTGCCTGCAGAGCAATGTCGACTTCCTGCAGAAGACGATCACCAAGCTTTCGGCAGATCACCAGCAAAAGCTGGATGCCGCCAGCCGGCAGATCGAGGCGCTGAAGGCGACGGTCGCGTCCTTGCAGAAGACCATCGCGGATTTGCAGGCCGCGCAGAAGCAGATGGCGGACGACATGAAGAAGTCCGAGCCGGCGAAAGGCGCGAGCGCGCCCGCGAAAGAAGGCGCCAAATGACGGCTTCGCTCACGACACCCGGTATTGCTGCATGACATTAGGGTCCGGTTCATAGCCGAGCCCGGGCCCTTCCGGCACGGCGACATCGCCGTTGGCGTCGGCATCGAGGCGGCCGCGCCACAGGCAGGCGGCGCGCTTCATGTAGAAGACCTCGATGTAGCCTTCGCCGCGCACCGACATCAGCTGCAAGGTCGCGAGGAAGCCGGGCCCGAAATAGGGCGAGTGCGGAATGATCTTCACGCCGAACTCGTCGCCGAGGGCTGCGACTTTCAAAAATTCAGTGATGCCGCCAACCTTGATCACCGAGGGCTGCGCGTGGCTGACGGCGCCGGCCTGCATCATTTCGCGGAATTGATAGGCGGTGCAGGCGTTTTCGCCGGCGGCGATATCGAGCCCACCTCGCTTGCGGACCTCGGCCAGTGTCGCGAAATCTTCCGGCGGCCAGACCGGTTCTTCCAGAAACATCGGCGCGGCCGCCTTGCAGGCCTGCGCAAAGGCGATCGCGTCCACGCCGCTGAGCGGACAGTTCATGTCGACCATCAGCGGCACGCCGGGACCGATCGCCTTACGCGCGGCGAACACCGCCGGCGTCGTGGTCTCATGCAGCTTGATCGCGCCATAGCCGCGCTGCCGCGCGGTCTGGCATTCGCTTGCGATACTTTCCGGCTTGCCGATACGCAGCAGGCTCGCATAGCCGGGAATCTTCGTGCGCTTGGCGCCGCCGATCAGCTGATGCAGCGGCACGCCCTTGATCCTGGCGGCGAGGTCCCACAGCGCGATGTCGAGGCCCGAGATTGCAAACATGGTGATGCCGTAGCGGCCGAACAGATGCAGGTTGCGCTGGATCTGCTCCATGAAGGCCGGAATCCTGTCGGGCTCCGGCACTTCCTGACCACGCGCCTGCGGCGCGATCATCTCCTCGACCGCAGTGCAGGTGGTTCGCGGGCTGACATACGCAAAGGCATCGCCCCAGCCGGTGAGGCCGCTATCGGTCGTGACCTCGACCACGACCATGTCGAGCGCGGAGATCGCCGAGGCGCCCTGACGGAAGCTTGCGGGACCGGCGTCATAGGGAATGCGCAAGTGATGCGCGCGGACGTTGGCGATCTGCATGGTTGGATTCTCTTGTTCTTGTGCATTCGCGCGGGAGAAAAGGCAGGGTGGGCAAAGGCGCCTTGGCGCCGTGTCCACCACTGCGATCAACGGGGTTGTTGGTGGGCACGCTATCGCTTTGCCCACCCTACGACGGCCCTTGAACCCTTACGAGTTCTTCTCGCCCGACATAATCGGCCCGAAGAGCTCCCAGGTCTCGCCCTTGAAGCGCTGCATCTGCAGCTGTTCGAGCGGCGCAAAATCGGTCGGGCTGGTCCTGATCTTGGTGCCTGGCAGATAGATGCCGATCTCGAAGTTCAAATTTGCGGCCTGCTTCATGACGTTCTCGCGGGTAAGATCATCGCCGCACTGGCGCAGCACCTGCTCCAATCCCTTGGCAACGCCATAAGCGAACACGGTGGAGGCGTCCGCCTGGTCGCCCTCCGGGTACCACTTGGTCATGAACGCCCGCCACTCGTTCATGGCCGGATCGTTCTTCCACTGGGGGTCGTTCGGGTCTTTCAGATAGGCGGTGCTGAGAATGTCCTGGTCATTCTCATAGCCGGCCGGCTTCATCACGCTGCCGATCGAGACCGACACGTTGGTGAGGAAGTGCACCGGGTGCCAGTTCAGCTCCGCGATCTTCTTGATCGCCTGCGCCGCGAATTTCGGTGTCGCGATGTTGATGAAAATGTCGGGATTGACCCCCTTGATCTGCACCACCTGCGAATCCACCGTCGGCGACGAGGTCTCGTAGGACGTCTCGATCAGGATCAGCTTGCCGGCCTGGTCGCCGAGGCCCTCGCGCAGCCCGGTCACATAGTCCTTGCCGAAATCGTCGTTCTGATAGAGCACGCCGATGGTCTTGCCCGGATGGTTCTTGAGGATATAGGCCGCATAGATGCGGGCCTCGGTCGGGTAGTTCGGCTGCCAGCCCATGGTCCACGGGAAATTCTTCGGGTCGTTCCATTTCGCCGCGCCCGTCGAGACGAACAGCTGCGGCACCTTCTTGGCGTTCATGTATTTGTGGATCGCGCTGTTGGAGGGCGTGCCGAGCGGGTTGAAGATCAACAGCACCTCGTCGCTCTCGACCAGTTTGCGCGCCTGCTCGACCGCCTTCGGCGGGCTGTAGGCGTCATCATAGGAGATGAAGTTGATCTTGCGGCCGTTGATGCCGCCTTCGGAATTGAGCTTGTTGAAATAGGCGGCCTCGGTCTTGCCGATGGTGGCATAAGCCGACGCCGGGCCCGAATAGGGCATGATGTTGCCGATCTTGATCTCGGTGTCGGTCGCGCCCGGGTCGTATTTCTTTTGCGCCTGCGCCGTTCCGGCAAGTGCCGTTGCGAGCAATACGGCCAACACGAGTTTCGTTGCAGTCTTCTCTACGTTTTTCTTGGCGTCCTCAAAGACACGGCTGTGCATTTATCGTCCTCCCTGACGTGCTTGGCCGATGGCTCATGCAGTCTTTTTCTTATGGGCAGCTTGGTGAGCCGTCGGATCGAATGCACCTCCAGTATGCACGATTGGGAACTTGTTACCAGCAAGCGATTTGCTGCTATTTTCCGCGGAGCGGATTTATTCGGTTCTGGATGCGCAACAGCAAGGACTGTCAAACATGGTGGCCGCAAGGCGCGCATGATGTGCCTGCTTCGAGGGAAACTTGATCCATGAATCCCGCGCAAAGGGCGCTTTGGTACATTGAAAGCCATCTCGCCGGCCCAATGACGCTCGACGACATCTCCGATGTCGCGGGCATCTCGCGCTTCCATATGGTGCGGGCATTTGCCGCTGCGACCGGGTTTTCGGTGATGCGCTACGTGCGTGCCCGCCGTCTCTCCGAGGCGGCGCGCGCGCTCGCGGCCGGCGCGCCCGACATTCTGCATGTAGCGCTGGACGCGGAATATGGCTCTCACGAAGCGTTCACCCGCGCGTTCCGCGACCATTTCGGCATCACGCCCGAGGCGGTTCGCGCCGCGTCGTGCCTCGATAAACTCAAGCTTCAGGAGCCGCTCCGTATGGATTCCACCGCATTCGACAAAATCGCAGCCCCGCGTTTCGAGATTAGCAAAGCCATGCTGGTCGCTGGCCTCGGCGAACGCGTCAGCCAGGACAACGGGGCCGGCATTCCCGGCCTCTGGCAACGCTTCCATCAATATCTGCAGAACCTCCCGGGCCGGATCGGGCCGGTCGCCTATGGCGTCTGCTGCAACGGCGACGATGCCGGCAATTTCGATTACATCGCCGGCGTTGAAGTCGGCGACTTCTCCGATCTGCCGCGCGAGTTCAGCCGTGTCCGCATTCCCGAGCAGCGCTATGCGGTGTTCACCCATACCGACCACGTCTCGACGATTCGGGGCACCATCAACACCATCTGGAATCAGTGGCTGCCGTCGTCGGGCCACAAGGTGGCGGATGCGCCGACCTTCGAGCGTTACGACGAGAAGTTCGATCCGGCGACCGGCAATGGCGGCTTCGAGATCTGGGTGCCGATCAAGAGCTAACCGCGCCGCAACGCAGCCTTGCGGCCGCACCTGATTGCTTGGCAAGCCCCCGCCACTTTGCCATAACGGCAGGCAACGATTTGTTGCGTGCGCGGGGGCGCTTTTTCCGTGAATCCGCCTGCAGCCAAGAAGAAGCGGGAGGATTTCCATGGCCAATATTCGCGTGCTCGCCACCGATCTCGAATTTCCGGAAGGGCCGGTCGTCATGCCGGACGGATCGGTTGTGCTGGTCGAAATCCGCGGCCAGCGGCTGACGCGGGTTTATCCCGATGGCCGCAAGGAAGTGGTGGCGCAAATGCCCGGCGGCCCCAACGGTGCGGCGCTCGGCCCCGACGGCAAGATCTATGTTTGCAACAATGGCGGCTTCACCTGGATTCCGACGCGCAACATGATCATGCCGGGGCCGCAGCCGGATGATTATCGCGGCGGCTCGATCCAGCGCGTCGATCTGCAAAGCCGCAAGGTCGAGACCGTGGTCGACAAATGCGGCGAGCATGGCCTGCGCGGGCCGAACGACCTCGTGTTCGACAAACATGGTGGTCTGTGGTTCACCGACCTTGGCAAGCGGCGCCATCGCGAGATGGATGTCGGCGCGGTCTACTATCTCAAGCCGGGCATGAAGGAGATCGTCGAGGTGGTGTTCGGCGTGCTGCCCGCCAACGGCATCGGGCTCTCGCCGGACGAAAACACCTTCTACGTCGCGGAGACGCCGACCGCGCGGCTGTGGGCCTATGAAATCTCCGAGCCTGGCATGCTCAAGCCGCGCGACGTAATCTATCGCGGCGAGCGGGGAAAGCCGATCGCGGGTCTTGGCGGCTATCAGATGTTCGACTCGCTCGCCGTCGAAGCGAACGGCAATGTCTGCGTCGCCACGCTGATCTCGGGCTGCATCTCCGTGATCGCGCCGGACGGGACGCTGGTCGAACAGGTGCCGACCGGCGACCGCGTCACCACCAACATCGCTTTCGGCGGACCGGAGCTGAAGACGGCGTATATCACGCTCTCCGGCAAGGGCGAACTGATCGCGATGGACTGGTCGCGGCCGGGGCTGCCGCTGAATTTTCTGAACAAGTGAAGCGTCATTGCGAGCGAAGCGAAGCAATCCATGCCGCCGCAAAATGATAGACTGGATTGCTTCGTCGCTTGCGCTCCTCGCAATGACGTGTGGAGAAGGAGACATTAATGCCCTGGCCTGATCCCGTTACCCTGCGCGGCGAGCATGCGCGGCTCGAGCCGCTGTCGCATGAGCATCACGCAGGTCTGGTCGAGGCCGTCAAGGACGGCGAGCTGTGGATGCTCTGGTACACTTTCGTGCCGAAGCCCGAAGACATGACCAGGGAGATCGATCGCAGGCTCGGCTTGCAGAAGGCGGGCTCGATGCTGCCGTTCACGGTATTCGATGCCGCCGGAAAGATCGCGGGCATGACTACCTACATGAATGTCGATGCGGCGAACCGCCGGGTCGAGATCGGCTCGACCTGGTATGCCAAGCGCGTGCAGCGCAGCCCGCTCAACACGCAGTGCAAATTGCTGCTGCTGCAACATGCCTTCGAGGCGATCGACTGCATCGCGGTAGAGTTCCGCACGCATTTCTTCAATCATCAGAGCCGGCGCGCGATCGAGCGCCTGGGCGCCAAGCAGGATGGCATTTTGCGCAATCACCAGATTGCGCCGAACGGCACGCTGCGCGACACTGTGGTCTTCAGCATCATCGCGACCGAATGGCCGACGGTGAAGGCGCATTTGACGTATCAACTCAACGACAAGCCGCGGGAATAGCCGCGCAGCAAACAAAAACGACAGGGCATATGGAAACGTTCGATTATGTGATCATTGGCTCCGGTTCCGCCGGCAGCGTGCTCGCCAACCGCCTCAGCGAAGACGCGGGCACCAGCATCTGCGTGCTCGAAGCAGGTCCGCGCGACTGGCATCCCTACATCCATCTGCCGGCGGGTTTCATCAAAACCTTCCACATGAAGAGCATCAACTGGGCCTATCAGCAGGAGCCCGGTCCCTATACCGGCGGCCGCAGCATCTACGCGCCGCGCGGCAAGACGCTCGGCGGCTCGTCCTCGATCAATGGCCACATCTATAATCGCGGCCAGCGCCAGGATTTCGATACCTGGGCGCAGCTGGGCAATCGCGGCTGGGGCTATGCCGACGTGCTGCCTTACTTCAAGCGGCTGGAGCGGCGGGTCGGCGAGGGCGAGGACACGTTCCGGGGCCGTGACGGCAACCTCACCGTCACCACCATGGACTGGCGGGATCCGCTGTGCGAGGCGTTCATGGCCGGCGCGATGAGCCTCGGTATCCCGCGCAATCCCGATTACAACGGCAAGATCCAGGAGGGCGTGTCCTACGCCCAGCGCACCATCCAGAAGGGGCTGCGCGTCAGCGCCGCGACCGCGTTCCTGCATCCGGCGCGCAAGCGGCCGAACGTGCATGTGCGAACGCATGCACATGCGACCAACATCATCTTCGAGGGCAAGCGCGCCGTCGGCGTGCGCTACCTCAAGGGCGGGCGCGGCGGCACGCCGGTCGAGGTGCGCGCCAACAAGGAAGTGATCCTGTGCGGCGGCACCTATAATTCACCGCAGCTGCTGCAATTGTCGGGCGTCGGCTCGCCCGAGCTGTTGAAGTCGCACGGCATCGAAGTGCGCCATGTGCTGCCGGGCGTCGGCGAAGGCCTGCAGGATCACTACGCGCCGCGCTCGGTCGCGCGGGTGAAGAACATCAAGACCATCAACGAGCTTCGGCAGGGCTGGCATCTCTGGGTCGAGGCGCTGAAATGGGCGACGACGCGGCGCGGCCTGCTCTCGCTGTCGCCGACCATGGTCTATTGCTTCTGGCACTCCGGCGAGACCACGGAGAGCTCCGACCTGCAGCTCACCTTCACGCCGGCGAGCTACAAGGAAGGCGTGCAGGGCCAGCTCGAGGACCGGCCCGGCATGACGGTCGCATCATGGCAGCAGCGCCCGGAGAGCCGCGGCTATGTGCGGATCCGCTCCAACGATCCCTTTGCGCCGCCGATCATCCAGACCAATTATCTCACCGCCGAGCTCGACCGCCGTGTCGTCGTCGCCGGGATGAAGCTCGCGCGCCGCCTGCTCAAGTCAGACCCGCTCGCGCCCTATTACGATTACGAGGATTTCCCCGGGCCGAAGGTGCAGAGCGACGAGGAGCTTCTGGCCGCCGCCACGCAGCGCGGCACCACGACCTTCCATCCGGGCTGCACCTGCCGCATGGGGCCGGCCGACAGCACCTGGGCGGTGGTCGACGACCAGCTTCGCGTCCATGGCCTGCAGGGGCTGCGCGTGATCGACGCCTCGATCATGCCGCGCATGATCTCGGCCAATCTCAATGCGTCGACGATGATGATCGCGGACAAGGCGAGCGATCTGGTCCGCGGCAAGGCGCCAATGGAGGCGGTCATGCTTCCGGAAGCGGCTGTGGCTTAGCTCCAGCTCGATGTCGCGATTTTTTTCACCTCTCCCCGCTTGCGGGGAGAGGGAGAAGGTTCACACCTCGCGCCGGCTCAGGAACGCCAGCCGCTCGAACAGGTGCACGTCCTGCTCATTCTTGAGCAGCGCGCCGTGCAGCGGCGGGATCAGCTTGCGCGGGTCGCGCTCCCTAAGCATCTCCGGGGAGATGTCCTCGTTGAGCAGGAGCTTCAGCCAGTCGAGCAGCTCCGAGGTCGACGGCTTCTTCTTCAACCCCGGCACTTCGCGCACTTCGAAGAAGATGCGCAGGGCCTCTTCCACGAGGCGCCTCTTGATGTTCGGGAAATGCACGTCGACGATCCGGCTCATGGTGTCGGCGTCGGGGAACTTGATGTAGTGGAAGAAGCAGCGGCGCAGGAAGGCGTCCGGCAGTTCCTTCTCGTTGTTGGAGGTGATCATCACGATCGGGCGCAGCTTCGCCTTGATGTTCTCACCGGTCTCGTAGACGAAGAACTCCATGCGATCGAGCTCGAGCAACAGATCGTTCGGGAATTCGATGTCGGCCTTGTCGATCTCGTCGATCAGCAGCACCGGGCGCTTTTCGGAAGTGAAGGCATCCCACAGCTTGCCGCGCTTGATGTAGTTCGAGATGTCGGACACCCGCGCATCGCCAAGCTGGCTGTCGCGCAGGCGCGAGACCGCGTCGTATTCGTAGAGGCCCTGCTGCGCCTTGGTGGTCGACTTGATGTGCCAGGTCATAAGCGGCGCATTGATCGCCTTTGCCACTTCCTCGGCCAGCACCGTCTTGCCGGTGCCGGGCTCGCCCTTGATGAGCAGCGGACGCTCGAGCACGATCGAGGCATTGACGGCGATCTTGAGGTCGTCGGTCGCGACATAGTCCTTGGTGCCGGTAAATTTCATCTATTCTTGCCTCGTTGGGGCCTTCGGGCGCAGCGGTTCTGCTCCGCCTTTAGCAGGAAAAATCGGCCAAAACAGCCTTGTTATGGGAATGGGGCGATGCGTCAGGCGCGCCGGACCAGGGATAGGATGACGAGGATAATCACACCGCCGATGGTGGCGTCCAGGATCGAGCCCAGCGTGCCGGCAGCGAGCACGACGCCGAGCTGCGGCAATATCCAGCTGGCGACCAGCGCGCCCAAAATGCCGATCACGATGTTGCCGATCAGCCCGAAACCGGCGCCGCGCACGATCAGACCGGCCAGCCAGCCGGCGATCGCACCGATCACGAGTGCCGCGATGATGCCCATGGAAGATGCCCCCTGCCAAAACGCTGTGTTGGCGCAATTCTAGATGAAAAAGCCTGCCGGTCTAGGTCTCCGAGGCCAGCTTCCGCCCTTGACGTTGTCGGCGCGACGGGCAATCTAAAGCGCATGTTCCTGCAATTCTTCACCTCGCTGCGCGACGCCCAGGTCCCCGTGACCTTGCGTGAATATCTGACGCTGATGGAGGCGCTCGACGCCGACCTCGCCGAGCAGACGGTGGAGAATTTCTATTACCTGTCGCGCGCCGCGCTGGTGAAGGACGAGCGCAATCTCGACAAGTTCGACCGCGTCTTCGGCACCGTGTTCAAGGGCCTCGAGAACCTGCTCGAAGCCATGGACAAGGCGGAGATCCCCGAGGAGTGGCTGAAGAAGCTCGCCGAGAAATATCTCACCGAGGAAGAGAAAAAGCAGATCGAGGCCATGGGCTGGGACAAGCTCATGGAGACGCTGCGCAAGCGCCTCGAGGAGCAGAAGGGCCGGCACCAGGGCGGCAGCAAATGGATCGGCACCGCCGGCACCTCGCCGTTCGGCGCGCATGGTTACAATCCCGAAGGCGTGCGCATCGGCCAGGAGAAGAACCGCAACAACCGCGCGGTGAAGGTGTGGGACCGCCGCGAGTTCAGGGATCTCGACGGCAATGTCGAGCTTGGCATCCGCAACATCAAGATCGCGCTGCGCCGCTTGCGTAGATTCGCGCGCACCGGCGCGCCGGACGAGCTCGACCTCGATTCCACGATCAAGGAGACGGCGAACCACGGCTATCTCGATGTGATCATGCGCCCCGAACGGCGCAACGCGGTCAAGGTATTGGTCTTCTTCGACATCGGTGGCTCCATGGATTCCCATGTCGAGCAGGTCGAGGAATTGTTCTCGGCGGCCAAGACCGAATTCAAGCACATGGAATATTTCTACTTCCACAACTGCCTCTATGAAGGCGTGTGGAAGCAGAACAGGCGGCGCTTCACCGACCGCACGCCGACCTGGGACGTGCTGCACAAATATCCGCACGACTACAAGGTCGTGTTTGTCGGTGACGCCTCGATGTCGCCTTACGAGGTCATGGTGCCCGGAGGCTCCGTTGAGCATGTCAACGAGGAGGCCGGCTCGGTCTGGCTCGACCGCATCGTGCGCACCTATCCGCACGCGGTCTGGCTCAATCCGGTGGCGCAGAAGCACTGGGATTATTCGGAATCGACCACCATTATCCGGCGGATATTCTCGCAGCGCATGTATCCGATCACGATCGAGGGCCTCGAAGGCGCGATGAAGGAACTGGTGCGGTAACACGCGCGCCTCGCGCGCCGCCGTGGCGCGCCAACAACTCGCGCGCCGCCGTGGCGCGCCAACAAGAAGCAAGGGAGGGCTCATGTCCCAGACCATTCACCGCGGCATCAAGGCGCTGATCGACGAGGCCAATGCCGAGATCGAAACCATCAGCGCCGCCGACGCCATCAAGCTCGCTTCCGACGATGGCATCGTGATCGTCGATATCCGCGATCCCCGCGAGATCGAGCGCGACGGAAAAATTCCCGGAGCCTTCTCCTGCACCCGCGGCATGCTGGAGTTCTGGATCGATCCGGCGAGTCCTTATGCCAAGCCGATCTTCCAGGAGGACAAGAAGTTCATCTTCCACTGCGCCGGCGGCATGCGCTCGGCGCTCGCAGCCAAAACCGCACAAGACATGGGCTTGAAGCCGGTCGCCCATATGGGCGGCGGTTTCGCCGCCTGGCGCGCTGCCGGCGGGCCTACGGAGAAATGGGAGCCGAAGAAGGCTTGAAGAACATGACCAACGATCCCCTCGTTTCCACCGAATGGCTCGCCGCGCACATCAACGACGCCAACGTGAAAGTCGTCGACGCCAGCTTCAAGCTGCCGGGCGTGCTGCCGCTGCCGAAGGACGATTATCTCGCGGCCCATCTTCCGGGCGCGGTGTTCTTCGACGTCGACGCGGTGTCGGACCACTCCAATCCGCTGCCGCACATGTTCCCGAGCGCCGAGCAGTTCGGCCGCGACATAGGTCAGCTCGGCATCAGCAATGCCGATACCGTCGTCGTCTATGATTCCGGCGGCTGGGTCGCAGCACCTCGTGCGTGGTGGATGTTCCTTTCCTACGGCCACGACAATATCCGCGTGCTCGACGGCGGCCTGAAGAAATGGCGCGCCGAGGGTCGTGGGCTCGAGAGCGGCGAGTTCAAGGCCAAGCCCGCGACCTTCAAGGCGACGTACGATGCGAAGCGCGTGCGCAGCATGCAGGAGATGATCGCCAATGTCGGAAGCAACGCCGAGCAGGTGATCGATGCGCGCGCCGCCGATCGTTTCGAGGGCCGCGCGCCGGAGCCGCGGCCGGGCATTCGCTCGGGCCACATCCCCGGTGCCCGCAACGTGCCCTACAACCAATTGTTCGACGCGGCGACCGGTGCGATGAAGCCGCTCGACGACCTGCGCAAGGCCTTCACCGGGGCCGGCGTGAAGCTCGATGCGCCGATCGTGACGAGTTGCGGCTCCGGCGTCTCGGCCGGCGTGCTGACGCTCGCGCTCTACCGGCTCGGCGTTACCGACACTGCGCTCTACGACGGCTCATGGTCGGAATGGGGGCAGGCGGGCGGACCGCCGATCGCGACGGGACCTGCCTGATCGAAGCAATCTCCTGATCGAAGCAATCTAAGGCGTACGCGCGGGCGGCGGCCCGGATGGCTGCCCCGACGGCTGCCCGAACAGGCCGAGCGGCTGCAGCTGAGCCGCAGCCTGCTGCTGCCTGGCCAGTCGCGCCCGCGCCGCCAGCCTGCGGCGTGCGCGGGCACGTGCCCGCGCCCGCAGCCGCGCCTTCTCGACGCTTGGCTCGGCCGTCGCGCCTGCTTCCTTCTTTGGCGCGGCGCTTTCATTCGCTACCGGCGGACCGCCCAATGTCGCGACCTTGGTCATCGCGGGATCGGTTGCCAGCATTGAAGAGGTGACCGCAAGTTCGGGATTTGCGGGCTCGGCCTTTGCGACGTCGGTATCAGCCGGTTCGGATTTGGCGGCTTCCAGCGCAGGTGACGCGCCGCTTGCCGACGGCTTCGCTTCCTCTGCAGTTGCGACCTTCATTTCTTCAGCGGGCGCAGGCGCCGGATCGCTCGCCACCGGGGCTTCTGCAGGCGCAGCGTCGGTTTTGGCCGCCTCGGTGGAGGGCGAAGCGTCCGGTGTGCTGAGCGCCGCGACCTTCTCGGCGTCTGGCGCTGGAGAAACCACCGCCTCGGTCTCCCCCGCGGCTGACTCAGGCGGTGGCAGGCTTGCCGGAACCTCCGCGGGTCGCGGATCGGCCGCCTTCTGCGCGGATGGTTGCGGCTCGACCCGCAACACGGCCAGCACCGGCTGGGATGGCTCGATCTGCTGCGCGAACCTCGGCTCAGGCGCCGCACGCCAGGTCGGATTCGAGGCAAATTCCTCATGGGCGGCCCGCAACAAGGCAGCCGCGCCGAGACCGAAGATGAGAATGGAGACGGACAACGCGATCGCGGCAAACAGGAAACGGAAACCGGGGAGCATTTCGGGTGCGATTCCGCCGCCGCAGGCGTGCTGCGGGGGCCCTGGAGCCAAATGGGAACGCGGTGACTTACAAGGGAGATGGATCGGCCTTCGTTCGCTGCCCGCGAATCAGGCTCGATTCGAGGATACCGCAAGCGTTGTTCAGCGTTTGTTAAAATTCGTTGCCACTAATGGTGTAGTAAGGTTGAAAAGCGTTTTTCCGAAAAGGCGCGGCTTTGCTGCCACGCCCTTGATGGAACATCACAAATTCCGGAAGTTGGGCGCAGAGCGGCCGGAATTGTCTTGAATGCGCCGCGATCTTCGGTCATCTGCCATTTACGGTCCGGTGTCGGCGGCTTGGGGACTAAAAGAACACCATGATGATCACTCGATTTCTGACGATTTCTGCCGCCGTGATGGCTGGCGCGGCAATGTTTTCGGCCGCGCAGGCCCAGCAGGGCTATCCGGTCCCGCAAGGCGCCTATTCGCCCGCGCCGCAGCCCTATCCGCCCGGCTATGGCGGCGACTATCGCCGGGGCCCCAGTGCGCCCGATTTCGACCAGTTGGAGGACGATGAGGCCAATCCGGCTGCGTTGCCGCCGCCCGGCCCCACCGGTCCGATCCTCTCCCCCAACGACCCCCGTTATGCGAATGCGGTGCCACAGGGGCCTGTCATGTCGCCGGATGATCCGCGCTACGGCCGCCCGGCAGGTCCGCCGGCGGTGATCTATGCCGACCGTCCGCCAGGTAGCCCGCCGGCCTATTATCCCGATCGCGGCTATCCCGATCGTGCCTATGCCGACCCCGACGCGCCGCGTCCGCCGGGAGCGATCGAGGCAGCGCCCGGACCCGCAGGGCCGCCTTCGGGTGTTACCGGCTCGGTGCCGCCGCCAGCCGCAGGTCCCGACGGCCGTCCGCTGACGGTTGCCTCGCTGCCGCCGGAAGAGCAGCCCGACGCCGCGCCGGCGCAATTGGCGCCGAACCTGCGCCGGCAGGAAGTCGCCTTCGTCACCAAGGAGCCCGCGGGCACCATCGTCGTCGATACGCCGCACACCTACCTCTTTTACGTGCTCGGCAATGGCCGCGCGATCCGCTACGGCGTCCGCGTCGGCCGTGAAGGTTTCACCTGGACCGGCGTGCAGAAGATCACGAAGAAGACGGAGTGGCCGGACTGGTTCCCGCCGACCGAGATGATCGAGCGCCAGCCCTATCTGCCGCGCTTCATGGCCGGCGGCCCCGGCAATCCGCTCGGCGCGCGCGCGATGTATCTCGGCTCGACCGTGTACCGCATCCACGGCACCAACCAGCCCTCGACCATCGGCAAGTTCGTCTCCTCTGGCTGCATCGGCATGCTGAACGAGGACGTCTCCGATCTCTTCGATCGCACCAAGGTCGGACCCGCGTGGTCGTGATG
>Ga0210403_10001798_pt1 | contig 19904 bp, 14 predicted proteins | sample IncBWC19MmetaG_FD_150863 | JGI IMG/M metagenome (GOLD analysis project Ga0210403, IMG submission 150863) | Forest soil microbial communities from Barre Woods Harvard Forest LTER site, Petersham, Massachusetts, United States - Inc-BW-C-19-M | ecosystem: Environmental > Terrestrial > Soil >... | reverse complement strand
CCGCGCAATTCGTGCTCATGGCGGCGTCTAGGTATTCCGCCCCCAGAGTCACCGTCCAAAGGAGACACGAAGTGCAAGGAACAGTAAAGTGGTTCAATAATTCGAAAGGATACGGATTCATAGGCCGGGAAGATGGGCCCGATGTGTTCGTACACTATTCGGCAATAACCGGGGATGGTTACCGGAGTTTGCAGGAGGGTGATCCGGTCGAATTCGAGATAGTACAGGGACCCAAAGGACCGCAGGCGGCCGAGGTGAAGAAAAGCGCCTGAGAGAGAATTTGGATCTGGAACGGACGGCGGGGGCGAGAGCTTCCGCCGTTTTTTGTTGAAGAGGATAGCGAACAGATAGCAAATAGCGGGAGGCGAAGAGAAGATGTGGAGTGTGACCGTTGCTTGCCTTGGTCCCTCCACTTCGCGGCCCGACGCGCCAAACACCGGCGCGGAGGAAAAAATCGGGCCGCTCCGGTCGGGATGACGGAAAAAGCAAAGCCGATAGGGCGCGGAAGAGAGCAACCCCGGGAACACAGGCTAAAGCCTATGCTACTTGGAGGGGGAGAGGAATATAATTACCGGCATGGACAACAAACAAATTGCACGGATATTGCGGGACACGGCTTCGCTTTTGCAGATTGACGGGGCGATCATCGGGCGCTACCGGAGTTATGAGAAGGCGGCGGAGTTGATTGACAGTCTGCCGGAGTCGGTGGAGCAGTTGGTGAAGACGCCGGAGAAGTTGACGGAGTTGCCGGGGATTGGCGACCGGATGGTGGAGCATCTGGAGGAGATTGTTAAGACGGGCGATTACGCGCTGCGGAAGAAATTGCTGAAGAAATATCCGGAGACGATTCTGCAGGTACTGGATTTGCAATCGCTGGGGCCGAAGAAGGCGGCGTGCTTGTGGAGGCAGTTCAAGGCGGGTAGCGTGGCCGACGTGGAGAAACTGGCGAAGGAAGGCAAGCTGCGGGATCTGGCGGGATTTGGGGAAAAAAGCGAGCAGAATATTCTGAAGGCGGTGGAAGTATTTAAGAAGTCGTCGGGGAGATTTTTGATCAGCCGGGGAGAGGAAGCGGCGCTGGCGATCATGGGGCATATCCAGAAGGCGGGGAAAGGGGTGGAGAGCGTGACGCCGGCGGGGTCGTTGCGGCGGGGTAAGGAGACGATCGGCGACCTGGATCTGCTGGTAACCATGGCGCCGGGGCATACGAAGCAGAAGGAAGTGGACGCGCTGGCGGAGCATATTTTGAAATTTCCGGGGATCGATCAGACCTTGGCGCACGGCGAGAACAAGGTGAGTTTTACGCTGGAGGATGGGCTGCAGGTGGATGTGCGGATGCTGGAGAAGGAGAATTTTGGGGCGGCGCTGCTTTATTTTACGGGGTCGAAGGAACACAACGTGGCTTTGCGCGGGCGGGCGAATGAGATGGGTTGGACGTTGAATGAGTATGAGTTGGCGGTGTTGGAAGAAAGTGGCGAGTTGCGAGTGGCGAGTGGCGAGAAAAGAGACAAAACCAAGAGTGCGGGCCGGCAGGATGCCGGCGCTACCCGGGAGACTAAGGGTGGGAAACGCGTTGCTGGGCGGACGGAGGAGGAGATTTACGCGAAGTTGAAGATGGAGTTTGTGCCGCCGGAGTTGCGGGAGAATACGGGTGAGATTGCGCTGGCGGAAAAGTATGAATTGCCGAAGCTGATCGCGCTGAAGGATATCAAGGGCGATCTGCAGATGCATACTACGGCGAGCGACGGGAAGAATTCGATTGAGGAGATGGCCGCGGCGGCGCGGGAGCTGGGGCACGAGTACATCGCGATTACGGACCACTCGAAAGCGGTGACGGTGGCGAATGGGTTGGATGAAAAGCGGATGGCGGCGCACATCAAGAAGCTGCGCGCGGCGGATGAGAAGGGGCTGGGGATCCGGGTGCTGGCGGGGTCGGAAGTGGACATTTTGAAGGATGGGGCGCTGGATTATTCGGACGAGATTCTGGCGCAGCTGGATGTGGTGGTGTGTTCGGTCCATTCGTATTTCAACCTGGACCGGAAGGCGATGACGGAGCGGATGCTGGCGGCGATTGAGAATCCGTATTGCCAGATTATTGGGCATCCGACGGGGCGGCTTTTGACGAAACGGGATGGGATCGATTACGACATGGAGCAGGTGCTGGATGCTTGCGCGAAGCATGGGGTGGCGATGGAGTGCAATTCGTATCCGGACCGGCTGGATTTGAAGGACGTGTATTTGCGGATGTGCAAGGAACGCGGCGTGAAGGTGGTGATTTCGACGGATTCGCACAACGCGGGGAACCTGGCGTTTATACGGTATGGGGTGGTGATGGCGCGGCGGGGGTGGTTGGAGAAGAAGGATGTGATTAATACGCTGCCGGCGAAGGAGTTTTTGGGGGCGTTGCGGGGGAAGCCGGGGGATCGGAAGAAGGCAGCGAAGAAGTAAGACGAGAGAAGGCTTTACCGCAGAGTTAGCAGAGGGCCACAGAGGACGAGAGGGAGAGCGAAGATTGGGTGGTGTTGGGTCGTAAGAGCCCACCGTTCATCCCGCAAAAGACGCGGGATGGAGCAGAGTTCGCAAACGGCGCGAAGGATGGGGCACCCTCAAGCACTGGGGCCGGGGAATCAGAGCTAAACCTTTGGGAACATTTTGGGTGGGGAATGCGTTTCTGGATGTATCCGCCTTCGCGGCAACAACGGCCGCTACGGCGGACTTGCGATTGGGATGGAGCCCGAACGCTGGGCGGAGAGAGACCTATGAATAGAGCGACAAAAGCTTGGGCATGGGGAGTGGTGGCAGGAGTGGTTTTGGCCGGGGCAAGCTTGCTGGCGCCGGTTGGGGTGCGGGCGGATGAGGTGGCGAAGTCGTTTACGGTGTCGGGTCACGCTCATGTGCGGGTACAGACGGATGATGGGTCGGTGCGGGTGTCGACGGGAGACATCAAGCAGGTGGAGATTCGGGTGGAGTATACCGGGTACAAGCTGGACAAGGATTTGCAGGTGAGCACTTCGCAGAATGGGGATTCGGTGGAAGTGATTGCGAAGACGCACAGCGGGGGCAATTGGTTCAATTTTGGGGTGCGGCACTCGAGTCTGCGGGTGGAAGTGCACATGCCGAAGGATGCGGATTTGGAAGTGACCTCGGGCGACGGGTCGGTAGAGGCGGATTCGATTACCGGGAACCTGGATGTGAGGACGGGGGACGGGCACATTTCCGTGCAGGGAGCGAAGGGGAATATCCGGCTGCATACGGGTGACGGGCACATTGAGGGGCGGGCACTGGATGGCCGGGCGGACATTACTACTGGCGACGGGCACGTGAACGTAGAGGGGCGGTTTGACGCGCTGACGATTAGGACGGGAGATGGAAGCGTGACGGCTCGGGCGGGCAAGGGATCGACGGTTGCGGCGCCGTGGAATATTCATACGGGCGATGGCAGCGTGGACCTGGATTTGCCGGGGGAGATGCAGGCGAACCTGGATGCGAGCACACATGATGGGCGAATCAGTTTGGGGATTCCGGTGATGGTGGAGGGGACGTTCAGTTCGACGAAGATTTTGGGGAAGATGAATGGCGGCGGGCAGGCAATTGTGGTGCGGACGGGGGATGGGTCGATACATCTGAATAAGAGCTGAGAGCAGAGGCGAGCAGATAGCAGCGATCAGATAACAGGAATCGCGGGCGGCACAGTTTCGGCTGTGCCGTTTCTTGTTTTTGGCGTGGGACAGATAGGACTGGGCGCTGGTCTGCTGGGAGAGCGGGTAATGGGAAAGGAGTTCTAGGACTGGAGTGCAGAGTGTTGGAGTTGGATGGCAGGTGTGTCGCGTGGTGGGTACAAAGGATGGGGAAGTGGTGGGGTAAATGGTTGAAAAGGAAGAAGCGGAAAGTGGGCCGTGGGTTGCAGGGTAAAAGGGTGTTTGGAGGGTAGCCCCGTGATGGTAATGGTTTTGGGTTTTGCGGTGTTTGGGTTGTTTGTGTTTTCGGTGGTGAGTTCGTATTTGTCGGAGCGGCGTCGGTCCTGACGCCGTTTTTCCCTATAAAGAAATTTAGAGTTTAGTTCCCTGCCCTGTTTTCTTGAGCCTGGAAATTCGTGTGGTTGGAGTTGGCGGTGAGGAGTGCCGCGCCTACGGCGCTTGTGTGTTTCTGTCGTCGGGTCCCCGGGCTTACGCCCGGGGCTAAATTCTGTCGCGCCTCCGGCGCTGGACTGGAGCGAGTTCGATTGGACCTGCTTGGTTACGGACGCTCTCTGTTTTGGGATGAATGGAATGGGGTCGAGGTTGGGTTCGGTGGGCAAAAGCGGGAACTTCGCTCCCGCACTCAAATTGGGCGTAAAGCGGGTCCACCTGAAGGTGGACGCTACGGCTTTGCGGCTAGGTGCGCGTCGACGGCGTCTAGGGTGCGGAGGGAATAGATTAGGGCGGCGCCGGCGTTCATGGCCATGGCTACGCCCAGGGCTTCGGCGATTTCTTCGTGGGAGGCGCCGGCTTTGAGAGCGTTGTCGGTGTGGATGGTGATGCAACCGTCGCAGTGGGTGGTGACGGCTACGGCGAGGGAGATTAGTTCGCGGACTTTGGCGCCGAGCTTGGAGTCTTTGGCGTTGGCGGCGGAGAGTTGCTGGTAGCCGCGGACGGAGTCGGGAGTGAGTTTCATGAATTGGGTGAGTTGAGCGCCGATTTGTTTTTGGTATTCGTTCCAGTCGAGCATCATGGGAAGCCTCCTCAGGAAAAAAAGATGATGGAGCGTGGGGAGTATACGACAGGACGAGTGAAAGCGAAGAGTTCACCGCATAGTTTGCAGAGGGGCCATAGAGGAAATGGAGGAGACAAAAAAAAGACGGAGATTCGGGACGTTAGATCGTAAGAGCCCACGTATCGCAAAAAACGCGAAACGTGGGGCACCCTCAAGATCAGTTGTTGAGTGGCCCCACTGAAAATCGAAGAGCACAGCCAGGAATGGCTGTGCTACATCAACTTGTGAGGTTGAGGGACATTAGGATTTCGTCGGAGTATTGGTTGTTGTGCTTTAGGGCGTTTTTTTCGAGGCCGTATTGTTGGAAGCCCAGGGATTGGTAGAGGCGGAGGGCGGGTTGGTTGGTGCTGACTACGACGAGTTGGAGTTGTTCTACTTTCTCGCGAGCGTGGTGGATTATGGCTTGGACTAGTTGACGGCCGGCGCCGGTGCGGCGTGCGGCGGGGCGGACATACATGGCGCGGAGGAGACCTTTGTGGGAGTCTTTCTGGCCGGAGAGTTGGGTGAAGCTGGCGGTGCCGATTAGATGGGAATTTTGGTAGGCGCCGAAGACGGCGGAGTTGGTTAGCCAGCCGGTGTAACGCTCGAGGGGTTGGTCTTTTTCGAAGTCGTAGGTGCTGCCGAAGGCTTCGGGGTTTAGGCGGAGACCTTCGAGGCGGAGTTCGCAGAAGGAGGCGGCGTCGGCGGCGGTTAGTTGGCGGATTTGGATGGCGGAGGTGGACATGTTTTATTTTCCGCTAAGGAACGTAAATTGGGCAATACGGTTTAGAGGTGTGGAGAATTTCGGGGTGAGGGTTGCGGTGTGATATTGTTTTGGGTTCGGTGAGGGAGAGAAGCGTTCACCACAGAGTTCACAGAGGGGCCGCAGAGGACGCGGAGAAGGCGAAGAGAAGAGGCGGAGAGGCTGGGCATTCGATCGTAAGAACCCACCCTTAAAAACCAAGGGTGGGGCACCCTCAAGTTTCTCTGTTCGGTGGCTTTGGATCGAAAACCCAGGAGCACAGCCCGTTCGGCTTCGCTCAGGGCAGGCAGGAATGGCTGTGCTACAGGAGCGGGAGAAGTTGGGGACCGGGGGACACATATGAAGAGTGCGTATAACGGGGTGGCGGTGCCGGGGGATGGGACGGCGATCGGGTATGAGGGCGGAGTGTTGAAGGTGCCGGACAATCCGATTGTTCCGTTTATTGAGGGGGATGGGACTGGCAGGGATATTTGGAAGGCGTCGCGGCGGGTGTTTGATGCGGCGGTGGAGAAGGCGTACGGCGGGAAGCGGCGCGTGGCGTGGTTTGAGGTGTTTGCGGGGGAGAAAGCGTTCAATACATTTAAGCAGTGGCTGCCGGATGAGACGGTGGATGCGGCGCGGGATTTTCGCGTGTCGATCAAGGGGCCGCTGACTACTCCTGTGGGCGGGGGGATTCGTTCGTTGAACGTGGCGCTGCGACAGATTCTGGATTTGTATGCTTGCGTGCGGCCGGTGCGGTATTTCCAGGGAGTTCCCTCCCCTGTTCGGGAGCCGGAGAAGATGGATGTGGTGATTTTCCGGGAGAACACGGAGGACGTGTACATCGGGATCGAGTGGAAGAGCGGAACGCCGGAAGTGAAGAAGCTTTTGGACTTTTTGAACAAAGAGATGCTGGGCGGCGGGAAGAAACAGATCCGAATGGATTCGGGAGTAGGGATCAAGCCGATTTCGCCGTTTGGGACGAAGAGGCTGGTGAGGCGGGCGATTGAATATGCGCTGGCGCACAACCGGAAGCTGGTGACACTGGTGCACAAGGGGAACATTCAGAAATTTACGGAAGGCGCGTTCCGCGACTGGGGTTATGAGCTGGCGGCGGAGGAGTTTCGCGCGGAGACGGTGACGGAGCGGGAGAGCTGGATTCTGGATAATTTGGAGAAGAATCCGGGGCTTTCCGTGGAACAGAATGCGGCGATGATTGAGCCGGGGTTGGAGCAGGGGACGGAAGAGTTCAAGAAAGCGATTTATGCGGAAGTGAAACGGACTTTGGAGGCGATTGATGGTTCGCATGGAAAGGGTCAGTGGAAGAAGAAGTTGATGGTGAATGACCGGATTGCGGATTCGGTGTTTCAGCAGATGCTGCTGCGGCCGAATGAGTACAGCGTGCTGGCTACGCCGAATCTCAACGGAGATTATTTGAGCGATGCTTGCGCGGCGCAGGTGGGGGGATTGGGGATTGCGCCGGGGTCGAATATCGGCGATGGGTATGGCGTGTTTGAGGCTACTCATGGGACGGCGCCGAAGTATGCGGACAAGGATGTGATTAATCCGAGTTCGGTGATGCTGAGCGGCGCGATGATGTTTGAGTTTTTGGGATGGAAGGAAGCGGCGAAATTGATTGAGGACGGGATTGCTAAGACGATTCAGCAGAAGCGGGTTACTTACGATCTGGAGAGATTGATGACGGGTGGGACGAAGTTGGGGACGAGCGCGTTTGCGTCGGCGATTATTGAGAATATGGTGGGGGTGGCGGCGGGAAGGTAAACGAAAGAAAGATTTCAACACAGAGATCACAGAGGGGCCGCAGAGGACACTGAGAAGAGCGGAAGATTTGCGGCTTTTGATCGGAAGAACCCACCCTTCGCAAAAGACGCGAAGGATGGGGCACCCTCAAGTTCATTTGTATTGTGGCGTTAGATTGGAATCCCAAGAGCACAGCCAGGAATGGCTGTGCCACAAGAGGAGATGGGAATGAGCCGGAAGAAGGTTACGGTGGTGGGTGGCGGGTTTGTGGGTTCGACGACGGCGCAGAGGATTGTGGATCTGGAGCTGGCGGATGTGGTGTTGACGGATATTTTGGAGGGAGCGCCTGCGGGGAAAGCGCTGGACATGGTGGAGTCGACTCCGATTACGCGGACGGATTCGTTTGCTACCGGGATTTCCACGGCGAATGGGGATTACAGCGCTACGGCTGGTAGCGATGTGGTGGTGATTACGGCGGGATTTCCGCGGAAGCCGGGGATGAGCCGGGACGATTTGCTGAAGGCGAATTATGACGTGGTGAAGGCGGTGGTGGAACAGATTGTGAAGCACTCGCCGAAGTGCATCATCGTGGTGGTGACAAATCCTTTGGATGCGATGGCGCAGGCGGCGTTTCGCGTGAGCGGGTTCCCGAAGAACCGCGTGCTGGGGATGGCGGGGGTGCTGGATTCGGCGCGGATGAGCGCATTTGTGGCGATGGAGTGCAAGGTTAGCGTGGAGAACGTGCACTCGTTTGTGCTGGGCGGGCATGGGGACGATATGGTGCCGCTGCCACGGTATTCGACGGTGGCGGGGATTCCTTTGCCGGATTTGCTGCCGAAGGAACGGATTGACGCGATTGTGGAGCGGACGCGGAAGGGCGGCGCGGAGATTGTGAATTTGCTGAAGACGGGGTCGGCGTATTATGCCCCTTCGGCGGCGGCGGTGGAGATGGTGGAAGCGATTCTGAAGGATAAGAAAAAGATTTTGCCGTGCGCGGTGTATCTGGAAGGCGAGTATGGGATTAAGGGATTGTTTGTGGGCGTGCCGGTGAAATTGGGGGCGGACGGAGCGGAAGAGATCATTCAGATCAAGTTGACGGCAGAGGAGAAGGCGGCGCTGGATAAGAGTTCGGCGTCGGTGAAGGAATTGGTGAGCGTGCTGGGGATATAAGAGAAAGGCTTTACCACAGAGGCCGCAGAGGAGCGCAGAGTACACAGAGAAGAGGGTCACGCACAGGTGAAAGAGAGAGAGCTTCGTTCTTACCTAGAGAAGTTTTTTGTGTTGTTGGCACTGCTTACTCTGCCTTTGCAGCATGCGGCCACGGCGCCGGGTTCGGATACGTATAAGCAGAATGAGCAGGGGTTGGAGAAGCAGTTTGAGGCGTTCTTGAAGGCTTACCAGAGGGGCGACGACAAAGGGATGGATGAGGGATTTGGCTTGTTCCGTTTGCCGAAGGCGCAGGAATGGTTTGGGGAACATTTTTCGGCGGAGGATGCGGAGAAGTTGGCTTCGCTTTACGACCGGGAGATGAGCGAAGCTGAGGCTTCGTTGATTGAAGATATGAATAAGGCGGATCCGGGAAGCCGGTTTCGGGTGCGATGTGAGGCGCGCGGGGAGAGTGGGGCTGGGCAAGGGAGTACGGGAGGGTATGGGTTTAAGCCGGTGAAACCGATAGCCGTGGAGCAGTTCCGGCTGGAGTTCCGGTCGGGGAGCCACGATCAGAAATTTTCGTTTATTTCGAATTTTGTTTATGTGGATGGGGCGTACCGGTTTGTGGGCGGGGGCGGAGTGGCGTTTTGGGCGAAGCCGGGGGCGGGGCGGTGAGGGGGATTTAAGAAATAGATTCACCACAGAGGACATGGAGAGCACGGAGAAGAAGGAATAAAAACAACACAGATTCGCAGAGAAGAGTGAGAGGGGCACGCCCGATAACGTGCCCCTCTTTTTTTGTAGGGCCGCGTTTTTTGGGAGACGGCCTACAAGATTGGGACCCCAAGAGCCGATCTGAAGTTCGGCCATTACAAAAGCAGAACCCAAGAGGGCCGGGTGAACCCGGCCCCTACAAAGGTGCAGAGAACACCAAGAGCGGAACGTTTGTGTCGTTCGATCGTAAGAGCCCACCCTTCGCACATACCGCGAAGGATGGGGCACCCTCAAGTTCATTTGTTGGTTGACGCGACATCGGGAAAACCATTAGAGGTGGAAGAGTTTGTCGACGCCGATTACGAGTAACAGCGTGAATGTCGCAATGGCGATTTCGCCTATGAAGCCGACCAGGAAGGGGCGGAGGCCTTGTTGGCGCATTTCGCGGAAGTTGGTGCGTAGGCCTACTCCGGCGAAGGTTAGGAGGAAGGCCCAGCGGGAGAGGTTGGCTAGGTTGGTGTTTTGGTCTTTGGTGAAGAAGCCTACTGTCGCGAGGACAGAGACTAGCAAAAAGCCTAGGACGAACTTGGGGAATTTTTGCCAGAGGAAGGCGGCTTTGTTGGTTACTGCTTGGGCTTGGCCGCGGCTGGCCCAGTAGATGGCGTAGGCTAGGACCACAAAACCGATCAGGGCGTTGCGGCAAGTTTTTACGAGCACGGCTAGTTTGGCGGCGGAGTCGGAGAAGAGGGCGCCGGCGGCGGTGGCTTCGGCGGTGTTGTCAACAGCGAGGCCGGCCCAGGCGCCGTAGGCGTGATCGCTGAGGTGCAGGGCGTGGCCGATGAGTGGGAACGTGAAGAGGGAGAGGGCGCCTAGAGCGAGGATAGCGGCGATGGCGAAGGAAGAGTCTTCGTCGTCGGCTTCGATGGCGCCTTTGGTGGCGATGATGGCGCTGACGCCGCAGACGGCGGAGCCGACGGCGAGGAGAGTGGTGAGTTTGGGGCGGAGGCCGAAGAGACGGCCGAGGAAAGTCATGAAGGCTAGCGAGCCGGCGATTTCGATGAAGACGAGGAGGAGGCTGACGCCGCCAAGTTTTGCGACATCACCGAGGAGGAAGCGGGAGCCGAGGAGGACGATGCCGGCTTTCAGCCAGAATTCGTAGGTGGCCACGCCGGGTTTGAAGATTTCTGCTAGGCCGAAAATGTTGGAGATGGCGAGGCCGATGAGGATGGCCCAAAGGACGTATTCGATGTTGGGGATGGTCCAGTGATGGGACTTGGCGTAGAGATTGATATTTTTTTCGAGGAGTTTGCCGAGGAAGCCGATGGCGGCGAGGAGGGCTACGCCGGGGATTAAGCGGAGGAATTTGGTGGAGATGGTGATGGGGGGATTTTGGGGGAGAGCGATGGAGTCGGCCATGATTTAGTTCCCTTCTGGTTTGCAAAATCGAAATTGGAAATTAGTTTTTCCTTCAATCAGTTGTCGATAACGTTTGAAACTTGCCTTGGTCCCTCCACTGCGGCCCGACAGAAGACGTCGGGCCTTCAATCGGGATGACAGCATTAAAGAGAAACCCAAGAGCGGGCCGGGCGAGCCCGGCCCCTACAAGGGAACGAGTGCGCTTGCCGGCTGGAAGCTGGCCCTTCTTTCGTTAGGGCAAGCGCTACCAGGGGATGCGGTGGATTACGCCGGTGCGGATTAGGATGGCGGCGGCTAGGGCGATTAGGACGGCCCATGCGTCCAGGGAGAAGCGTGGGGCGGATTTTGTTGGTACTTGCGAGTTGTTGTTGCTCATTTTGTTTCTCCTTCGTTAGGAAATTCGGGAATTCGAAAAATCGGGAATGGATTCGTTGAGCCAGTTGAAGTCGGTGGCTGTTGTGGCGTCCGTGGCGGAGGCGGCTACACGGCCTACCAGGAGGAGGGCTGGGGGTGGGAGCGGCGCGAGTTGGGCTAGACCTGAGACCGTTGTGGCGTGCTGCGATTGATTGGGGTGGGAGGCTTTGGAGATTACCAGGACTGGGGTGTCGGGGGAGACGGCGGCGTCCTGTAGCCAGCGGGAGACTTCGGCGTAGCCGGGGCCGGGCATGTAGACGACTACGGTGGTGTCGGCGGTGAGGCCGATGCCGGGGAGAAATTTGGATTCGGGGGCGCGGGAGAAAGTGGTGAAGAGAACGTGGGAAGAGAGGCGGCGATCGGTTAGGGAAACTTTTGCGGCCGCGGCTGCGCCGAACGCGGCGGAGATGCCGGGGACTACTTCGAAGTCGATGTTGGCTTCGCGAAGGGATTGGATTTCCTCGGCGGCGCGGCCGAAGAGGAGAGGGTCGCCTCCTTTGAGGCGGACTACTGTCTTGTGTTTGGCGGCGTTGGAGAGGAGGAGGGAGTTGATGTCTTGTTGAGTTAGGAGGCGGAAACCGGCGCGTTTGCCTACGTCGATGCGTTCGGCGGTTGCAGGGATTAGATTCAGGATTTCCGGGCCGATCAGGGAGTCGTGGAGGACTACGTCGGCGGATTGGAGGATGCGGAGGGCTTTCAGGGTTAGGAGTTCGGGGTCGCCGGGGCCGGCACCGATTAGAAAAACGCGGTGGCGAGTGGCGAGTGGCGAGTGACGAGTGGAGGAGTCGGAGGAGTCGGAGGAAGAAAAACCCGCACCCTGAAAATCGCAGGGTGTGGCACCCGGATTCTTTGACGATAAATCAGCCGGGCCAAGATTCCCACACGCAAAATCGGCGTGTGGGGCACCCGGTTTTTGCGTAGCAGTGGAGTTGCGGAGGAACTTTTCGAACATGAGGCGGCTAGCTAGGGCGTGGAGTTGGCGTTTGATGAGTTCGGTGTCGGTGGATTGGGCGCGGAGGGTTTCGCGGGCGGCGCCCAGGGAGCCTAGCCACGCGGCGTATTCGGGGCTGAACTGTTGTTCGAGTTCTTTGCGGAGGCGCTGGGCCAGGGCGGGGCTTTTGCCGTTGGTGGAGATAGCGATTTGGAGATCGCCGCGCTGGACAATGGAGCCGTAGTAGAAGTGGCAGTGGTCGATGTCGTCTACGGCGTTGCAGAGGATGTTGCGTTGGCCGGCTTCGCGATAGACGTGGGCGTTTAGATCGCGGAGGGAGGTGGCGGCGATTACTAGGAAGGCGCCGTTGAGATCATCGGGTTCGAATGATTTTGGGGACCAGGTGATTTTTTGGTCGCGCGCCAATTCGGTTAGTTGCGGGGAGAGTTTGGGGGAGATTACGTGGACTTGAGCACCGGCTTCGAGGAGGCCGGGGATTTTCTGTGCGGCGATGGAGCCGCCGCCGACTACGAGGACTCGGCGGTTGGCGAGTTTCAGGAACGCGGGGAAGAGGGACATTAGTTGGTGCTCCAGGAAAAGTTGAGCGAAGAGAGAGAGATGCCGATGCGAAGGCGCTCCGAACGGCGAGTTGGGAGAGAGAAGTGAAAGAGTTCGCGCGTGAGTGCCGCGCCTACGGCGCTTCGGAAATGTTCGTACGAGTTTTCCCAGCGCCTACGCGCTGGGCTATGGGCTGTCGCACCTACGGTGCTGATTGCGAGATGGGTGTTCATGGGCGGTCCTCGATGTTGTGTGGTACGCGATCGATTGGGAGGTCGCGTGGGATGAATTCGGTTTGAGCGGCGGGTTGCGCGGAGAGAATTGAGCGAAGGCTCTCGGTCGAGTGGCGCGCCAGAAATTTTTGCAGGGGCTCGTGGTGATGGCGACTGGCGTGAAAGTGAGCGAGTAAGCGGGTGATGGCGTCGGGGACTTCGGCGGCGGCACAGCGGTAGCCTACGGGGCGGGCGATGGAAGCGAATTGGCCCACGCTGCCGCCTACGCAGAAATAGTAGGCGTCGATCATTTTGCCTTCGTGCTTAATTTTTTTGCCTTCGATGCCGATGTCGGCGATCCAATGCTGGCCGCAGGAGTTGGGGCAGCCGGTGATGTGGAGCTTGATGTCTTCCTGATAGCCGGGGAAACGCTCTTCGAGTTGCTCGGTGAGCCAGCGGGCGTAGGATTTGGTTTCGGTGAGAGCGAGCTTGCAGAATTCGGAGCCGGTGCAGGCGACGGTGCCGCGGACGAAGGCGTTGGTTTCGATGGGGAGACCGTTGGAGGCGAGTTCCTGGACTACGGAGGTGACGCGGGATTCGGGAATGTTGATTAGGAGAAGATTTTGCATGAGCGTGGCGCGGAGGTGGCCATCGCCGTGGTGTTCGGCGAGATCGGCGGCTACGCGGAGTTGCGCGGGGGTGATGCGGCCGCGAATTACGTTGGCGCCAATGGTGAAGAGATCTTCTTGCTTTTGGGGGATTACACCGAGGTGATCGCGATGGATGGAGGCGGGGAGTTGTTCGGGAGCAGCGGGATCGAGTTTGTAGCCTAGCTTGGATTCGATGGCGGCCAGGAAGGAGTCTGCGGTCCAGCCGTGCTGGAGGAAGAGGAATTTTAAGCGGGCTTTTTCGCGGGACTGGCGGAGGACTTCGCTTTCGCGGAAAACTTCGGCGATGGCGCGAGCTACGGGGAGGACTTGTTCCCAGCGGATGAAGGCGTTTAGTTTTACGGCGAGGTGGGGTTCGGTGGAGAGGCCGCCGGCGATGCGGAGGGAGAAGCCGGTTTCGGAAGTGGAGGGTAAGGAAGTAGAGGAGGTAAAGGAAGTAAAGGAGGTAGCGGATGCGGCGGTCGAGGGTAGAGACTGTGCCGAACGGTTGGGAAAGGCCTCAGGCCTGAAGGCCTGAGCTACAGGGCGGGTGACGGCGGTGAAGGAGATGTCGTTGATTTCGGGGTAGGAGCACCAGTCGGGGCAGGCGGTGATGGTGATTTTGAATTTGCGGGGGAGATTGTAGAAGTCGGGATTACCGCCTAGTTCTTTGTCGAGGGCGAGAGCCAGCGAGGAGACGTCGGCCAGCTCGTGTTGGTGGATTCCGGCCAGGGGGCAGCCGGTGATGTTGCGGGCTACGTCGCCGCAGGCGCCGGTGGTGCGTAGGCCTACGGACCAGAGGCGTTCGAGGAGTTCGGGGAGATTTTCTACGCGGACCCAGTGGAGCTGGACGTTTTGGCGGACGGTGATATCGGCTACGCCGTTGCCGAAGTGGTCGGAGAGATCGGCGATGGTGCGAGCTTGTTCGCTGGTGAGAAGGCCGTTGGGAATGCGGATGCGGACCATGAAATAGGGGACGGATTTGCCTTCGCCGTTTTTGCCGCCGACTACGCCGGCGCCGTCGCCTTGGGTGTAAATGCCCCAGGGGCGGAAGTAGGTGCCCAGCCATTCGGGGGGAATGGAGGCGAAGCCGTCGCGAGCGAATTGGCGGATTTCGTCGAGGTGGTCCCACGGATTTTTGGCGCGTTTTAGGCGTTCGACGCGCTGGGCTTTGGTTTCTTTGAGGTCGGGCATTGGAGCGAGTTCCCTTTCCGCTTCGGCGGATGACAGCTAACAGCGAGCAGCTAGCAGGAAGCAGGAGTTGCCGTCTGAGAGTCCCTGCCCTGTTTGCGGTTCTCTGTTCTCGGGAAGTCTCCTTTCTGGCCGGTCTAAAGTCCGGCCACTACATAAAAAAACACGCCAGAAAAACGAAAAGCCCACGTGCCGGCTATCTGGCACGTGGGCTTCGAAGCTTGGACTTCAGTTACAGCTTAGGTTCGAGAGCACCTCTGGCCAGATGTGAGCAGCCGACAGCAACAGCAGGCTGCCGCGGTACAACAACAGATCTGGCAAGAGTTGCGCATGTTTTTAGAGGCTACGCGGCGTTGAGGGTGATGTCAATGCGGGTAGCGCACGAAATATTGGATGCTGTGGATTGGGGATTTGGATACATGGGGTTAAAGAGGATAGCTGATGACAGATAGCAGCGATCAGGAGGCGGGTGGTGCTGCCATTGACCGTGGTGGGGGCTTACACCTTGCCACGGTCCCTCCGCTCCGTGGCCGGCGCCGCAGACGGCGCGGCAGAAAAAACCGGCCACTCCGGTCGAGATGACAGCGTGGAAGAGGAAGAGAAGCAACGTCAAAACCCGCACCCTGAAGACCACAGGGTGCGGCACCCAGCGGACAAGAGTAACCCAAGCGCGGGCCGGGCGAGCCCGGCCCCTACAGATAAGTTGTGTTATTGCTGAGGTTTGGGGGTGGTTGCGGCTGGCTTGGCCGCGGGCTTGGAGGCGGTTGCCGGTTTGGCTGCTGGCTTGGCTGGGGTGGTGGCGGCTGCACCGATTAGGGTGGCGGATTTGATGGTGTCTAGTTTGGGCCAGTGTGTGGCTATGAACTTCTCGCCACCTTTGGAGATGTTTTCCTGGTCCATGCCGGCGTTTTCGCCGTATTGGTCGTAGAGCATGCCGACGACTTTCATGCCGTCGCCGTCGACTTGGCCGAAGGGAGTGAAGCCCTGGGAGTCGAGATTGGAACCGTTGTCATTCAGATTGATGAAGAGTTGCGTGGTGCGGGTGTTGGGGCCGGAGGTGGCAAATACGAGAGTGCCGCGGGTGTTGCTATGGGAGCGGGGATCGTCCTTGATGGTGGCTTTTTCCCAGGCGGCGGTGACAGTGGGATTGGCGCTGAGGCCGAATTGGACGACGAAGTTGGGAAGAACGCGGAAGAAACGGGCGTTGTCGAAATAGTGGTGCTTGACGAGATTGTAGAAACGGTCGGCGCCGAGGGGGGACCAGGCGCGGGTCACGGTGACGGTGAATTCGCCGCGGGTGGTGTCGAATTTTACCTGGAAGGTGTCGGGGGCTTTGTCTTTGAGGAGGGCGGGTTTCAGAAGGGCGTGGTCGTAGGTGGCGGTGGCGGCGGGTTTGGCGGCGGTGGTTGTGGTGGATTTTGGTTTTGTTGCGGGGGCGGGAGTCTGGGCTACGGCGGGGATGGAGAGTAACAGCGCGGTTGCGGTTAACGCGCAGGATTTCAGGTGCATGGTTCGTTGGCCTCCGGAAATTTGGGAATTGAAGGATTGATGTTTACGGGGATTAGTTTTGCATATTTTGGGGGGAAGAGGAAGGAAGAGGGGAGACCCACCACAGAGGACACTGAGAGCACGGAGGAAGAAAGAGGAAGATCCAATGTTGGCTGCATTGATCCCTCCACTGCGCGGCCCGACGCGCCTAACTTCGGCGCGAAAGAAAAAATCGGGCCGCTTCGGTCGGGATGACAGAAAAGGAAAGAAGGCGGCGCAAAGCCGCCCCTACACGGATTGAAAACCCAAGAGGGCCGGGCGAGCCCGGCCCCTACAGTTACTTATTTGTTTAGGACGCGGCTTACGTTTTCGACTTGGGAGAGGACGCGGAGGGTGTTTTCGCCGAGGATTTTGCGGATGTCGGATTCGGAATAGCCTTTTTTGAGGAGGGCGTCGGTGATTTGGGGGAGGTGGGTTGCGTCCTGCATGCCGAGAGGCATTACGGCGCCGTCGAAGTCGGAGCCGAGGCCGACGTGATCGGCGCCGACGAGTTTTACGGTGTGATCGATGTGGTCGACGATTACGGTCCAGTCTACTTTGGGGAGTTTGCCGGCGTTCATAAATTCGCGGACGACTTGATCGCCGGTGGTTAGTTTGCAGGCTTCGTTGTTGCCGCAGCGCTTGTCTACTTCGTCGTGAATTTCTTTTTCGGCTTCGGGATGGGCTTTTTCGTAATCGCGGAATTCCTGGCTTAGGAAGCCGACGTGATAGTTGATCTGGATTACGCCGCCGTGTTTGGCGAGGTCGCGGATCATGTCGTCGGTCATGTTGCGAGGGGCGACGCAGAGGGCGCGGCAGGAGGAGTGGGAGGCGAAGACGGGGGCTTTGCTGGTTTCCAGGGCGTCGTAGAAGGTTTTGTCGGAGACGTGGGAGATGTCGACGATGATGCCGAGGCGATTCATTTCGCGGATGACGTCTTTGCCGAAATCGGTGAGGCCGTTGTGGGCGGGCTTGTCGGTGGAGGAGTCGGCCCACTCGTTGTTGTCCATGTGAGTGAGAGTCATGTAGCGGACACCGAGAGCGGCGAAGGTGCGGAGGACGGAGAGGTCGTTGCCCATCATGTGGCCGCCTTCGACGCCCATTAGGACGGCGATTTTGTGTTGTTTTTTAGCTTCGCGGATATCGGCGGCGGAGGTGGCGAGGAGGAGATCGTTGGGATTTTTGCGAACGGTTTCGCGGACGGCGTCGATTTGGTCGAGGGCTTTTTTGACGGCTTCGGGCCCGAGGATTTTGGAGGAGATCCAGATGGAGAAGAAGATGGCGTCTAGGCCGCCTTCGCGCATGCGGGGGATGTCTATGTTGCCGTCGGGGTGGCGGATTGCTAGATCGAATTTGGGGTCGAGGAGGCGCTGGGTGGTGTCGTCGTGGGTGTCGATGACGATGGAGGAGGAGTGGAGTTTTTTGGATTGGTCGGAGATAGATTGGGCGGAGGAGAGAGTGGGCATGATTAAGAGTAGCAGAAGGGAGATGGAGATTTGCGGGCGGCGCATGGGGCTCCTTGTGGTTGAGCGGGAATAGAGTAGCAGAAGAGGGGAAAGTGGGGAGTTGAAAGTTGAAGTTCAGGAGTTCAAGAGTTCAGGAGTTGAAGAGTTCAAGAGAAAAGATAACGCAGAGGCGCGGAGTGCGCTGAGGTTCGCGGAGAATGGGAAGGATTCACCACAGAGGTAGCAGAGGTCCGCAGGGATCACAGGAGAGAAAGGGATGGTTGGTTGCCGCGGTCCCTCCACTGCGCGGCCCGACGCGTCAAAATTCGGCGCGAAGGAAAGAGTCGGGCCGCTCCGGTCGGGATGACAGAATCGGAAAAAGAGAAACCGAAGAGCACAGGCAAGAATGGCTGTGCTACAAGGACCGACAACCCAAGAAGGCGGCATAAAGCCGCCCCTACAAGAGCGAACCCAAGAGCCCACACGCAAAATCGGCGTGTGGGGCCCCCGGGGAAAACCAAGAGCAACCCAAGAGCACAGGCTAAAGCCTATGCTACTAGCCGAGGAGCCAGCCGAGGAGGGATTGTTTCCAGGCGGCGCGGTTTACTTCGGCTATGGATTCGGTTAGGGGGATGGCTTTGGGGCAGGCCTGGACGCAGTTTTGGGCGTTGGCGCATTCTTCGATGCCGCCTTCGCCGAGGAGGGCCTGGATGCGTTCCTTGGCGTGCATGGCGCCGGTGGGATGCATGTTGAAGAGGCGGACTTGGCTGATGATGGCGGCGCCTACGAAATTGTTGCCGGCGTTTACTTGCGGGCAGACTTCTAGGCAAAGGCCGCAGGTCATGCAACGGGAGAGGGGGTAGCCCTTTTCCTGGATTTCGGGGGCGACGCGGGGGCCTTCGCCGAGGCTGTAGGTGCCGTCGATGGGGATCCAGGCTTTTACGCGCTGCAGGGAGTCGAACATGAATTGGCGATTGACGGCGAGGTCGCGGACGATCGGGAATTTGGTCATCGGCTCGACGGTGATGGGTTGCGTGAGCTGATCGACTAGAGCTGAGCAGGCCATTTTTACTTTGCCGTTGATGACCATGGCGCAGGAGCCGCAGACTTCTTCGAGGCAGTTGGAGTCGTAGGAGATGGGCGTGGTTTTTTTGCCGTCGCGGGTGACCGGATTTTCGGCGATGTCGCGGAGGCAGATGATGATGTTCATCGAGGGACGCCAACGGAGGGAGAATTCTTCCCAGTGGGCGGGTTGGCCCGGGGAGGATTGGCGTTTGATTTTGAGGTGGACTTGTTTTTCGGGCATTGGGACCTCAGCACAAAATAATCAGTCGAGCGGACCGCCTCGGAAGGCGGTCCCTACAAAAGCGAACCCGGGAAGGCGGCCTAAAGCCGCCCCTACAAGTGCGAACCGAAGAGCCCACACGCAACAGCGGCGTGTGGGGCACCCGGGGAAAAGCAAGAGCAACCCAAGAGCCCACCCCTTGCAAAAGACGCGAAGGGTAGGCCACCCGGGGAAAATCAAGAGCAACCCCAAGAACGCAGGCTGAAGCCTGTGCTACCGGAACCGACCTGAAGGTCGGCCACTACAAAATCTGGGCCCGAGGAGATCCTTCGTCGCGGACTCCTCAGGGTGACGACCCTTCGTCGGGTCGTCATTTCGCGGCGTCGTATTTGCGGACGCGCGGGGGGATTAGCGAGATATCTACGGGCTCGTAGGTTAGCTGGATATCGCCATTTTTGTATTTGGCGCGGGTGGTTTTTAGCCAGTTGGCATCGTCGCGTTCCGGAAAATCGGGTTTGTAGTGGGCGCCACGGGATTCGTTGCGGGCGAGGGCGCCGAGGGTGACTACGCGGGCGAGGAGGAGCATGTTTTCGAGTTCGCGCGCGAAGTTGAGCGTTTGATTAGACCACTTGGTGCGGTCGCTGAGATTGATTTTGCGATAGCGGGCCTGGAGCGATTGGAGTTGTTTGTCGGCCAGCTCGAGATTTTTGTTGATGCGGGTGACGGTGACGTGCTCCGTCATGATCTCGCCCATTTCTTTCCAGATGGTCATGGGGTTTTCGGAGCCGTCCTGGCTGAGCAGCGCTTGATTCTTTTCGTCCTGGCGTTTCTTTTCGCGATCGAAGACGGTAGACGGAATGGCGGCGCATCCCTTCTCGAGATTTTTCGCATACTTCACGGCAGCCGGGCCTGCGATGCCCCCACCGAAGATGCAGCTGACGAGCGAGTTGGCGCCTAGACGATTGGCGCCGTGGTATTGGTATTCGCATTCGCCTGCGGCGTAGATGCCGGGGACGTTGGTGGCTTGATCGACTGCGTTGATCCAGATGCCGCCCATTGTGTAATGCATGCCCGGGAAAACTTTCATGGGTTCTTCGCGCGGGTCGACGCCGCAGAATTTTTCGTAGATTTCGAGGATGCCTTCGAGCTTGCGGTCGAGAGTTTCGCGGTCGATGTGGGAGACG
>Ga0210403_10001797_pt1 | contig 19911 bp, 21 predicted proteins | sample IncBWC19MmetaG_FD_150863 | JGI IMG/M metagenome (GOLD analysis project Ga0210403, IMG submission 150863) | Forest soil microbial communities from Barre Woods Harvard Forest LTER site, Petersham, Massachusetts, United States - Inc-BW-C-19-M | ecosystem: Environmental > Terrestrial > Soil >... | reverse complement strand
CCGCGTGAAGATCGTCCCGGCGACGGCGGACAATGTCGCCTTCAGCGAGACCGAGCGGCTGCGCGCGCGTGATTTCGCGTCAAAGCTCTCGATGCGCGTGCTGTCGCGGATGTGGCAGATGCTGCTCAAGGGCATCGCCGAGACGCAGGCCGCGACGCGGCCGGCAGCGGCGGCGGAAATGGTGCTGGTGCGGATCGCCTATGTCGCGGACCTGCCGACGCCGGATGAAGCGATCCGGATGATCGAGCAGAATGGCGGCGCGGCACCGGCGGCGGCATCAAGCGCGCCATCGCGAAGCCAGCCCGCGCCGACGATGTCGGCGATCGGATCGGCGACCGCTCGCGCTTCCGCCGCACCGCGCCCAGTGCCCGATGCGCGCCCGCAGATGATGGCGCCCACGCCGGAAGCGCAATCGGCGCCCGCGCGAAAGATTTCGAGCTTTCCGGAGCTGGTCGCGCTCGCCGGCGAGAAGCGCGATCTCATGACCAAGTCGGCGCTCGAGACCGACGTGCGCCTGGTGCGCTTCGAGGACGGACGGCTGGAGATCGCGCTCGAGCGCAACGCGCAACGCACGCTGGTCAACGATCTCTCGCGCAAGCTCGAGCAATGGACCAACCGGCGCTGGACCGTGGTCGTCTCCAACGAGGCCGGCCAGCCGACGCTGCGCGAGCAGAGTCTCGTCGCCAAGAACGAACGCGAGCGCACCGCCGAAGCCGACCCGCGGGTCAAGGAGGTGCTCGCGCGTTTTCCCGGCGCCAAGCTCGTGGAAGTGCGCAGGCTTGCCGCCGAGCCGCCGGAATCCGGTGTTAGCGATGCAGGCTTGAGTGATGACGGTTTTGTCGGCGAAGGGCCTGACGATTCCGACGATGATTTCTGAGTTTCAAAGGAAAAACCGATGCCCGATTTTCTCGGCATGATGAAGCAGGCGGCGCAGCTGCAGTCGAAGATGCAGGCGATGCAGGACGAACTCGGCCACGTCGAGGTCGAGGGCATTTCCGGGGGCGGCCTGGTTTCCGTGCGCATGAATGCAAAGATGGAAGTGAAGGGCGTGAAGATCGACCCATCGCTGCTGAAGCCCGACGAGCGTGAGATCGTCGAGGACCTGCTCGTCACCGCGCTTGGCGACGCGCGGCGCAAGGCTGAAGCGGCGATGCAGGAAAAGATGCAGTCGCTCGCCGGCGGGCTCGGCCTGCCGCCCGGAATGCTCGGAGGACCTGGTTCGTAGAAGATGCCCGCGGTTGCCGGTCCTGAAATCGAACGTCTGATCCAGTTGCTGGCGCGCCTGCCGGGGCTCGGACCCCGCTCGGCGCGGCGCGCCGCGCTGCACTTGATCAAGAAGCGCGAGGCGCTGATGACGCCGCTGTCGTCGGCGCTGCAGGTGGCGATCGACAAGATCCAGGTCTGCAAGACCTGCGGCAATATCGACACGCAAAATCCCTGCACGGTCTGCACCGATCCGCGGCGTGATCCTTCCATCATCGTGGTGGTGGCCGATGTCGCCGATCTCTGGGCGCTGGAGCGCGCGAATGCGACCAATGGCCGCTATCATGTGCTGGGCGCGACGCTGTCGCCGCTCGACGGCGTCGGCCCGCAGGACCTCACCATCGACGCGCTGGTCAAGCGCGCCCATGAGCAGGAGGTGACCGAGATCATCCTCGCGCTGAATGCAACCGTGGATGGGCAGACCACGGCGCATTACATCACCGATCTGCTGCAGGAGGCCAACGTCAAGGTGACGCGGCTCGCCCATGGCGTTCCCGTCGGCGGCGAGCTTGATTATCTCGATGAAGGTACGCTATCTGCTGCGATGCGCCAGCGCACGCTGTTCTAGCCAAAAACGGAACTTCCTCTCATGACGAACTCCCGATTCGCCAAACGCTGGGCTTGTGCGTGCGTCGTGGCGGCAACACTCATGGCGTCTCCGGGGTTCGCGCAGGATGCGGAACCGCCGAAGCCGGGCAAGCCGATCAATGCCGGCGATGTCCTGTCGGGGGAACTCACGGCGATGCGCGTCAAGGACGGCAACAAGGGCAAGCGGGTTGCGACCTATCAGATCACCAGCGAGCCGCGCCGGCTGCCGCCGCCGAACGGGCTGTGCAACCTCGAGACCGGGCCGGAGACCTTCCAGCTCGTCACCAGCAGCGACGCGCAGGCCGCGCAGCTGAAAGGGCTGGTCGGCAAGGAAATCTCGGTGAAGGTCGATGAAGTTTCCTGCGCGCAGGACGCCGGCCAGATGACCGAAGCAGTCGTCACCAAGTGGAGCGTGGTGACCAAGCACTAGACCTTCACCGGCCCCAGCTCGTCAAAATGTCCGCGCCGCTGCAGCCGGACCAGCAGGATCAGGCTCGGGATCGCCACCAGCATGCAGATCACAAAGAACAGCGGCCAGCCTGTGGCCTTTGCCACAAAGCCCGCGCCCGATGACAGATAAGTGCGTCCCACCGCGGCGAGCGCGGTGAGCAGCGCATATTGGGTCGCGGTGTGCAGCGGGTTCCGGCACAGCGCCGAGAGATAGGCAACAAAGATCACCGTGCCGATCGCGCTGGTGAAATTTTCGCAGGTGATCGCGAGCGCCAGCGCCCACTGATTGATGCCGACCAGCGCGAGCCAGGAGAAGGAGAGATTGGCGGCCGCCTGCAGCACGCCGCCGATCCATAAGCTTGCAGCGAGCGAATAGCGCCGCGCGACAAAGCCGCCGGCGAATCCGCCGATCAGCGTTGCGGCAAGCCCGACGCCCTTGACGATCGCGGCATAGTCATTGCGGGAAAAGCCGAGGTCGATCACGAACGGCGCCGTCATGCTCCCGGAAAACGCGTCGGTGAATTTGAACAGCACGACGAAGGCGAGCGCCGCGATCGCATTCTTGCGGGTCAAAAATTCCGAGAACGCGCCGACCGCGGCATGGAGCACGCGGGTGAAGGCGCTTTCGTCATGCGTCGCGGCTTCCGCGCGAACGGAGCGTTCGGGCTCGGTGGCGGCGAGCGCGGTGACGCAGCCGATCAGCACGAACGCCGCCATCACCACATAGCCCCACATCCACGCGGCGGTGCGCGGCAGGCCGGTTCCTTCGAAGCCGGACACGATGAACAGCGCGCCGGCGGTCGAGACCAGCATGCCGATGCGATAGGCCGCGACATAGGAAGCCATGCCGGCGGCCTGTTCGCTCTCAGGCAGGCTTTCGACGCGGAACGCATCGACCACGATGTCCTGGGTCGAGGAGGTTGCGGCGACGAGAAGTGCTGCGACCGCAACGAACAGCGGCGAGCGCGCGGGGTCGGCGGTCGCGAGCAGCAGGATCGTTGCGATCAACAGCAGCTGCGAGAGCAAGAGCCAGCCGCGGCGTCGTCCGAATTTTTGCGTGAAGAACGGCACATGCAGCGCATCGACCAGCGGGGCCCACAGGAATTTCAGTGTGTAGGGCGTGCCGACCAGCGCGAACAGCCCGATGGTGCCGAGATCGACCCCTGCCTCGCGCATCCACACCAGGAGCGTCGAGCCCGACAGCGCCAGCGGCAGTCCGGAGGAGAAGCCGAGCAGCAACACGATGAGCACGCGCGGTTGCAGGTATACGGCGAGGCCGTCGCGCCAGGAGGCTTTTGGCGTGACGGCGTCTGTTTCAGAGGTGGCTTCGGGAGCGGTCATGCCGCGGTGTTAGCAGATTCTGCACAAAAAAGACTGCCATCGCCCGGCTTGAGCCGGGCGATGACGGTAGAATTTGCGGCGGCAACTCAGGTCAACCGCAAAGGGACCTTTTACTCCCCCGCCTGCAGCTTGCGGAGGGGGAACAGGTCGTCCGCGCTCGGCTTGACCAGGCGCGGCGGCTCGGGCGGCGGCTCTTTCGAAAAATCCAGCTCCTCGATGCGGCCGGCGCGCTTTTCGATCTTGTCGGCGGAGATCAGGATCTGGCGCACGTCCTCGTTGACGTCGCCAAAATGCTTCTGCAGCTTGAGGACGCGGTCGCGCAGGCGGGTCAGGTCGTCGCCGAGATGCATCACCTCGTTGCGGATCTGGTCGGCGGCGTCGCGGATGCGCGCGTCCTTTAAAATCTGCTGCATCACCTGGATCGCCAGCATCAACAGCGACGGCGACACCAGCACCACGCGGGCGCGATAGGCCTTCTGGATCAGATCGTCAAAGCCGTCGTGGATTTCGGCATAGACCGATTCCGACGGCACGAACATCAGCGCGGTATCCTGGGTCTCGCCGGGGATCAGGTATTTTTCGGCGATGTCGCTGACGTGCTTCATCACGTCATTGCGCAGCCGTTGGCAGGCGTATTTCTTCTCCTCGTCGGTGCGCGCGTCGTGCAGCGCAGTCATCGCCTCCAGCGGAAACTTGGCGTCGATGCAAAGCGGGCGCTGGTCGGGCAGGAACACCACGCAGTCCGGCCGCTTGCCGGTCGAGAGCGTGAACTGGAACTCATAAGAGCCCTTCGGCATCCCGTCCTGCACGATGGCTTCCATCCGCGCCTGGCCGAAGGCGCCGCGCGCCTGCTTGTTGGCGAGCACGTCGCGCAAGGTCGTGACCTGCGTGGTGAGGTCGGTGAGGTTCTTGTGCGCGTTGTCGATGATGCCGAGCCGCTCATGCAGCACGCGCAAGCTATCCATCGTGTTGCGTGTGGAGCTTTCCATCGACTGGCCGACCCGATGGGTGACCGAATCGAGCCGTTCGTTGACGGCACGAGCCATGTCGGCCTGCCGGCCGGCCAGCGCCAGCGCCATCGCATCGACCCGGCCGGAGGACTCGGCCTGCGCGCGCAACATCTCGTTGAGGCGCTGCTCCAGCTCATCGGCCCGCTCGGCCTGGATGGTCGCGTGCTCGGCCTCGCGCCGGCCCGACCGCGCCACCACGATGGTGATGATGAGGAGCAGGAGCAGCGTCGCCACGGCAAAGCCGATCACGACGTCGGTGATGTGGACCGGCCAGCCGCCGATCATGAAAAGAATCGGGTTCATGCTGCCCTCTGTAGCCGATTCGCAGGCTGGCGCGAACGAAGAGGGAACATTTATGGTTAATGGAAGCTAAATTTTTATGGTTAGTGCCGCCTTAATTTTTATGGTTAGCGGAGGGTTAACGCGTTCCCGTTTGCATTGACCGAGCGTTGTCAGCGCCTTAAATCGCCCGCCATGGCTTTACGTGAAATCATCATCCTGCCGGACAAACAGCTGCGCCTTGTCTCCAAGCCGATCGAGAAGGTGACGCCGGAGATCCGCAAGCTCGCCGACGACATGTTCGAGACGATGTACGAGGCGCCCGGAATCGGGCTGGCCGCGATCCAGGTCGCGCAGCCCGTGCGGCTGATCACCATGGATCTCGCAAAAAAGAACGAGGAAGGCGAGACCACGCCGCAGCCGCGGGTCTTCATTAACCCGGAGATCGTCTCCTCGTCGGAAGAGCTGTCGGTCTACGAGGAAGGCTGCCTGTCGATCCCCGAATATTACGAGGAAGTCGAGCGGCCGGCGCGGGTGCGCGTGCGTTTCACCGATCTCGACGGCAAGGTGCATGAGGAGGACGCCGAAGGCCTCTACGCCACCTGCATCCAGCACGAGATCGATCATCTCAACGGCGTGCTGTTCATCGACTACCTGTCGAAGCTGAAGCGCGACCGCGTGAACAAGAAGTTTTCCAAGGCCGCCAAGCGCGCGGTGGAGTAGTGATGAGCATCGCTGGTGCCGCAGGTTCGCTCGGCCCTTTCCCGCGTTCTATGGAGAGGGGGGCAGCCACGAGCATCGCCGTTGCGGCCACCCCCCTCCCTGACCCTCCCCCGCAAGGGGGGAGGGAACGCAGCGAGTGCGTCTCATGTCCCTCCGCCTGATCTTCATGGGCACGCCGGATTTCTCGGTGCCGACGCTGCTCGAGCTCGTCGCGCACGGCCACGAGATCGCGGCCGTGTACACCCGCGTGCCGAAGCCGGGCGGACGCGGCATGAGGCTGCAGCCGACGCCCGTGGAAGTCGAAGCGCGGCGGCTCGGCATTCCCGTGCTGACGCCGAAAACGCTGAAAACGCCGGAAGCGCTGGAGGAATTTCGCGCGCATGAGGCGGATGCCGCGGTCGTGGTCGCCTATGGCATGATCCTGCCGCAGGCTATTCTCGATGCGCCAAAACTCGGCTGCTACAACCTGCACGCCTCGCTGTTGCCACGCTGGCGCGGCGCCGCGCCGATCAACCGCGCCATCATGGCCGGCGACACTGAGTCCGGCGTCATGGTCATGAAGATGGATGTCGGCCTCGATACGGGCGCCGTCGCGATGGCCGAGCGGCTTGCGATCACGGACGCCATGACTGCCTCCGAACTCCATGATGCGCTGTCGCGCCTCGGCGCCGATCTGATGGTGCGCGCCATGGCCGCGCTGGAGCGCGGGAGCTTGCGGCTCGTCAAGCAGAGCGAGCAGGGCGTGACCTACGCCGCCAAGGTCGAGAAGGCGGAAGCGCGGATCGACTGGAGCAAGCCTGCGCGGGAAGTGCTGCGGCACATCCACGGGCTCTCGCCGTTTCCGGGCGCGTGGAGCGAAATCGTGGGCGGCGGTGATGCGGCACGGGTCAAGATTCTGCGCTGTGAGCTCGCAAAGGGATCGGGAGAACCGGGCAATGTGGTCGATGATCAGCTCACCATTGCTTGTGGAGGAGGCGCGGTCCGCATCATCGAGTTGCAGCGCGCCGGCAAGGCGCCGATGAAAGCGGCGGAGTTTTTGCGCGGCACGCCGCTGAAGCCGCCGGCGCGGCTCGGCTGATGCCCCGCTACAAGCTCACCATCGAATATGACGGCGCTCCGTTTGCGGGTTGGCAGCTTCAGCCCGATCATCCCACTGTGCAGGGCGCGCTGGAAACAGCCGTCAAGGCGACCTGCGGCGAGGACGTGCGCGTGCATGGCGCGGGCCGCACCGATTCCGGCGTGCATGCGCTGGGCCAGGTCGCGCATTGCGATATCGCCAAGCATTTTGCGCCCGGGCGACTGCGCGATGCGATGAATGCGCATCTGCGCCCGCATCCCATCGCGGTGCGGTCGGCGGAGATCGTGCCCGAGACATTCGAGGCGCGGTTCTCGGCGGTGAAGCGGCATTATCTCTATCGCATCGCCAATACCCGCGCGAACCTCGCGCTCGATGTCGGCCGCGTCTGGCGCGTGCCGCGACGTCTTGACAGCGATGCCATGCATGGAGCCGCGCAGCGCCTCATCGGCAAGCACGATTTCACGACGTTTCGCGACACAGAGTGCCAGGCGAAATCACCGGAGAAGACGCTCGACCAGCTTGACGTCGCGCGTGAGGGCGACGCGATCCGCATCGTCACCTCGGCGCGCTCGTTCCTGCACAGCCAGGTACGATCGATGGTGGGCTCGCTGGTCTGGGTCGGCCAGGGCCGCTGGAGCGCAGACGATCTCGCCACCGCCCTCGCCGCGCGCGACCGCGCCGCGTGCGGTCCGGTCGCGCCGCCCGAGGGACTGTATCTGGTGCGGGTGGATTACTGAGCTTCCTTGCTCAGCACGATGTGCGTCGCGCCTGCGGTCGCCACGTGCTGCGTACGCTTGTAGCCGAGATGCACCAGATCGATGTCAGCGAAAAGGTTCTCGCCCGATCCGAGCAGGACCGGCGCCATCGCGATGTGCAGTTCATCGACCAGGCCGGCGCGCAGATATTGCCTGATCGTCGCGACCCCGCCGCCTAACCGGATATCCCCGCCGCGGGCCGCCTGACGAGCCCTTTCCAGCGCCGACTCAATGCCGTCGGTGACGAAGTGGAAGGTGGTGCCGCCCTTCATCTCGATTGGCGCGCGGGCGTGACGTGTCAATACAAAGACCTGGCAGTGATAGGGCGGCTCGTCGCCCCACCAGCCCTTCCAGGTTTCATCCGGCCATGGTCCGCGCACCGGGCCGAACATGTTGCGGCCCAAAATCCAGGCGCTGATATTCTCAAAACCACGCGCGGCAAAATCATCGTCCGGACCCGTGGTGCCGCCATCCTTGCCCAACAGCATCCTCTGGAACGTCCGCGTCGGAAACACCCACTCGTGCAGCGCCATCCCGCCGACGCCCATGGGGTTGTCGATGTCCTGATTGGGGCCTGCGCCATAGCCGTCGGCCGACACGCCGAAACAGCGGACTACGAGTTTGACCGGCTCGCCCGGCAGGTTTGTCGACATGAATGGCTCCCAACAATTTGGTGATGCGGCTTCGACCCATGGACGAACGAGGCGGCTGCGATCCTACATTTTTTTTGAAATTTTGCGCCGGCGCGGTGGATTTGACATTCGTCCCCCAAGCCCGCGCGCTGCAAAGCCTCCGGAAGCGTTGCTCACGGGCGAGCGTCAGCCAAAATACCGGTCCAATATCCCGCGATAGATCCGCGTCAGCTGCTCCATATCCTTGACCGACGCGCGCTCGTCGATCTGGTGCATGGTCTGGCCGAGCAGCCCGAACTCGATGACCGGGCAATAACTCGCAATGAAGCGCGCATCCGAGGTGCCGCCGGTGGTGGAGAGCTCCGGCTTGCGGCCCGTGACCTCCGAGATCGCGGCCACCGCAAGGTCGGTGAACGCACCGGGCTTGGTCACGAACACGTTCGAGTTCGACGGCTCCCACACGATCCGCGCCTTGATGCGATTGCCCGCGGTTTTCGCCAGCCGCGTCTCGACCAGTTCCCGCAAGCTGGCCTGCGTGTGCAGATCGTTGTAGCGGATGTTGAAGGTCGCGCGGGCCTGACCGGGAATGACGTTGAAAGCGCCATTGCCGACATCGACGGATACGAATTCCAGGTTCGAGGGCTGGAATTGCGCGCTGCCGTGATCGAGCGGCTCTTCGCCGATCGCGACGATCAGCCGCGAGATATCGGGCACGGGATTCGATGCGCGGTGCGGATAAGCGACATGGCCCTGCACGCCCTCGACATAGAGTGTGCCGGACTGCGAGCCGCGGCGGCCAATCTTGATGCAGTCACCCATCTCCTGCTGGTTGGATGGCTCGCCGAGCACACAGTGATCGAATTTCTCGCCGCGATCGGCGACCCATTTCAACAGCTTGACGGTGCCGTTGATGGAAGCGGCTTCCTCATCGCCCGTGATGAGGAACGAGATCGAACCCTTGCCGTTTTCTTGCGGCTTTCCGCCATGTTCGGCAAGATATTGCAGCACGGCGGCGACGCTGCAGGCGATGCCGCCCTTCATGTCGACCGCGCCGCGGCCGTAGAGAAAGCCGTCCTTCACCTCGCCCGAAAACGCGCCATGGGTCCAGGTACTCTCGTCGCCCGCCGGCACCACGTCGGTGTGGCCCGCAAAGGTGATGTGCGGCGCGCCGGTGCCGATGCGCGCATAGAGATTGTCGACATCGGCGGTGCCGGCTTCCGAGAAGGTGACGCGGTGCGTCTCAAAGCCGTGCTGCTTCAGCAGCGTTTCGAGCACGCCGAGCGCGCCGGCATCGACGGGCGTCACGGAAGGACAGCGGATGAGGGCTTGGGCAATCGAGAGAGCGTCATTCATGCTCCCCGATTAACATGCATCCCGGGCGGCGGGCTACCGGTATGCGGCGCCATTTCGATCTCGCTTTGCTGGTCCCATGCGGTCGTCGCGCGCGGCCTCTCCGCCGGGCCGCGCCGCCTCATTTGCTGCTTGCCCAGCGGGTTCGGGCCGAACCGGTTGGTCCATCTTGTGCCGCGCAGGAAGTAAAGTTCGACGATGCCCCAGATATAAAGAATGGGCGAGACGTTGCCGAACACGGTCGCCGGAAAGGAACCGCCGAGCAGCTCCTGAAAATGCCTGTAGAGCTCGGGAGCGAAGAAGAACGGAACCATCCACCAGCCGCTCCTGTCGCGGTCATGCAGCCGCTTCACCGCCGTGGCGAGGAAGACCCGGAGGAGCAGCGGCAGGATGGCCGCGTGGACGATGATCGAGCCGATGTCGGACCGCGACAGCCCGCGATACGATCTGGGGTCGAAGACGGCGAAGATGTCGTCGATGCCGAAATGAAATTTCTCGGGCCAGCCGAAAAGGTAGCCGATGGGCAGGAAAAGCAGCATGACCAGGAAAATCATCCAGCAGCCGATGACGAGCCCCGCTAGCCACATCTTGGCGCGGTTGATACGGCCGTCAAAGCTGAACAGATACCAGACCCAGTCCATCGCAATCTCCGGACGGCGGCAGGTCCCGGTCCGCAGATTGGTCGCTTTTGTGGACTTCGAGGTTCGAGCTGGAGGAATCAACGTTTCCGCGTTCTTAACCTCCCCTTGAAAGGGGGTGGTCGCTTTGCTCCGGCAGGAGCAAAGCGGGGGGGGATCATGCCTCCGCGTCACCGTCGCCGGTGGCTTGACCCCCACCCCAGCCCAGGGAGCGCACTCGCGGCGGATTAGTCCCGCAGCAATTCGTTAATGCTGGTCTTCGAGCGGGTGCGCTCGTCGACGCGCTTCATGATGACGGCGCAGGCGGTCGAGGGGCCGGGCTGGCCGTTTTTCAACGGCTTGCCGGGCAGCGCGCCTGGCACCACCACTGAATATTCCGGCACCTCGCCAACAAAGACCTCGCCGGTCGCGCGATCGACGATTTTTGTCGAGGCGCCCAGGAACACGCCCATCGCCAGCACCGCGCCCTTGCGCACGATCACGCCCTCGGCGACCTCGCTGCGCGCGCCGATGAAGCAATCGTCCTCGACGATGACGGGCTCGGCCTGCAAGGGCTCCAGCACGCCACCGATGCCGACGCCGCCGGAGATATGCACGCGCTTGCCGATCTGCGCGCAGGAGCCCACCGTGGACCAGGTGTCGATCATGGTCGCTTCATCGACATAAGCGCCGAGATTGACGAAAGACGGCATTAGCACGACGTTCTTGGCGATGAAGGCCGAGCGGCGCACGATGGCGCCGGGCACTGCGCGAAAACCGGCATCGCGAAAACGGTTCTCGCCCCAGCCCTCGAATTTCGACGGCACCTTGTCCCACCAGGCGGCCTTGCCGGGCCCGCCCGCAATCGTGCTCATGTCGTTGAGACGGAACGAAAGCAGCACCGCCTTCTTCAGCCACTGATGCACTTTCCATTTGCCGCTCGCCTCGCGCTCGGCCACGCGCGCCTCGCCCTTGTCCATCAGCTCGAGCGCGTGATCCACGGCCTCGCGGACCTCGCCCTTGGTCGAGGTCGAGATGCCGTCACGTGCGTCGAACGCGTTGTTGATGGTGGATTCGATCTGGGCTGCGGACATCGGGATTTCCTTGGGGCGGCCTGTTTTGAGCGGTGGGGGAGGCTTTTTCGGGATTTGAGGGGGGAGAGTCAAGACACACTCCACCATCGTCCCGGCCAAGCGAAGCGCGAGCGGGGACCCATACCGCGGAATCTATCGATGGGACAAAGTGGTGGACACCATTCGCAAAACTGCGGCCGGTGGTATGGGGCCCGGATCGCGCTCGCTCCGCTCGCTTGTCCGGGACGACGGCGTTTATTGTTTCACCAGCCCCTGCAAGAACCCGGTCAGGTCTTCGGTGACATGATCGACATGGGCATCGTCGCGGCCTTCGAGCTCCCAGTCCTCGCGCACGACTTCCTTGGAGCCATCGGGCACGACCAGCACCGTGGTCATGCCGAGCTGATGCGGCACCACAAGGTTGCGCGCGAGATCCTCGAACATCGCTGCGCGCGTCGGATCGACCGAATGATCGCGCAAGAACTTCTGGTACGTCTGCGGCGCGGGCTTGGGCTCGAGCTCGGCGGCGATGATGTCGAATACGCCGTCGAAATGCGAGGAGAGCCCGAGCCGCCCGAGCACGGCGTCGACGTGATCGACCGAGCCGTTGGTCAGGATCAGCTTGCGGCCAGGCAGTTTTGCGATCGCCGCGCCCATCGCCGGATTGGGCTCGAGCGGCGAGTGGTCGATCTCATGCACATAGGCAAGATAATCGTCGGCGCGCACGCCATGCTCGGTCATGATGCCGCGCATGGTGGTGCCGTAGCGGCGGTAATAGTCCTTCTGGATCTGCCGCGCTTCCTGCGGCGAGACCTTCAGCCACGCGCTGACGAACTGCTCGATCCGCGCATCGACCTGCTGCCACAGATTGACGTGATGCGGGTAGAGCGTGTTGTCGAGGTCGAACACCCAGGTCTCGACATGGGTAAAGCTGCGCTGTGATTTCATCATGGCATCGCGAAGCGCAGCGTCTTGCCGCCGCCGGACAAGTCCACCGCAGCAAATCCCGTCGCGGCAAAACCGCGGCTACCGCAATCGCCCTGCTCGTTGGTTTCGAACTTGCTCTCGCGGGTGCAGAGCGGCGTCACGCCGCCCCAGTTCAGCGGCTTGTCCTTGACCTTGACGGTGCGGTTCTCGGCGTCGACGGCTTCCGCAAAGCTGAACACCTGCTTTGGCGTCCCGCTGACGTCGGGATGCAGGCATTTGCCGGGCTCGATGCGGTACCAGCCGCGGCTCACCACCGACTTGCCGTCATCGGTCGCGACCGCTGCCATGATTTTGTGCGGCGTGTCGTTGCACCAGGTCAGCCCTGTCGCAGACGGCGACTGCACCGCGTCGGTCATGGTGGTGAAAAAGCTCGGCGACTGCACCACATCCTGTGTCAGCCCGCGGCTCTTCAGGAAAGCGGCGAGCGCTCCTTGCGTCTTCGGCCCATCGACGCCGTCGATCGGCGCGGCATCGTAGCCTGCGATCACCAGGAGCCGCTGGATGCCGGCGAGCCGCGCCTGCTCGTCGTCATATTCCGAGTCCTCGGCGAGATAGGTGACGAGATTGCCGTCGTCGCCTTGCGTCGGCGTCACCTGCGTGAATTGGGCCTGGGTCTGGCCGCTGCGGCACTGGCGCGCCGCGGCGATGACGAAATTGCCCTGCGCGACGCAGAGTGTGTCGTTGCCGTTCTGCGGAATGGGCGAGGCGCCATAGACCGGCAGCGCGCGCGCATTGAGCAGGATGCGGTCGGCATTGAGCGTGCCCTGCACGACGACGCGGCAGGCGGCGGGATCGATGCGGAACCAGCCGCGCGTCGCGGTCGCGGCCTTGTCGTCGATGCCGATGGCGGCCTCGACCACATAGCTCATGCGGTTGCAGAGCTTGAGGTCGGCGAACGCCGGCTCGGAGGAGAGCAGCAAGGACAGGGTTGCGGCCGGCAGCGCCAGCAGGAAGCGCGTCAGGCTGGAATAGCCGGCCGGCTTTGTCGGAAGCGCGTCGGCTTGAATATGAGAAGAAGCCTGGCGACGAGAAGAAACGCGGATGGCCGGAACGAATCCGGCCATGACGGCCTGCTTTTGCGTCGCCGTTTTGCCCATCACTTGTGGATCAGCGTGCCGGTGCCCTGATTCGTGAACAACTCAAGCAATACCGCATGCTGCATCTTGCCGTCGATGATGACCACGCCCTGCACGCCCTGTTCCAGTGCATAGATGCAGGTCTCGACCTTGGGGATCATGCCGCCGGAAATGGTCCCATCCGCGATCAGTTTCCGCGCGTCCTTGATCGACAATTCCGGGATCAGCTTTTTCGACTTGTCGAGCACGCCGGGCACGTCGGTGAGCAGCAAGAGGCGTTTGGCCTTCAGGGCGCCGGCGACGGCGCCGGCAAAGGTGTCGGCATTGACGTTCAGCGTCTGGCCGTTCTGCGAGGTCGCCAGCGGCGCCAGCACCGGAATCAGCTCATAGCCGATCAGCTGGTTGAGCAGCGTAAGGTCGACCTTGTCGGGATCGCCGACAAAGCCGAGATCGACCGCCTTCTCGATATGGGAATCCGGATCGACCATGGTGCGCGTCGTCTTCGACGCCTTCACCATGTTGCCGTCCTTGCCGGAGAGGCCGACCGCCTTGCCGCCGGCCTCGTTGATGTAGCCGACGAGCTGCTTGTTGACCGAGCCGGCCAGAACCATCTCGACGATCTCGATGGTGGCGGCGTCGGTGATGCGGAGCCCAGCGGCAAATTCCGACTGAATGCCGAGCCGCTTGAGCATGGTGGCGATCTGCGGCCCGCCGCCATGCACGACCACTGGATTGATCGCGGTCTGCTCCAGAAGCACGATGTCGCGCGCAAACGCCTTGGCAGTGTCCTCGGCGCCCATGGCGTGGCCGCCATATTTGATGACGATGGTTTCCTCGTCATATTGCTGCATGTGCGGCAGCGCCTCGGACAGGATGCGGGCCTGATCGAGCGGGCTGATTTCGGTCATGGGCTGATCTCTTGGTCGGAGGGTCGGCCGGTTTCTATCCGATTGCCGGGCGTCGCGCAAAAGCTCTCTTACCCTCTCCCACAAGGGGAGAAGGTTAGGAGCGCCGCGGCCAAACGGCCGAAAGTGCGAGCACGAGCCAGCCCGCAATCAGGAGCGTGCCGCCGGTCGGGGCGGCCATCGGGAAGAGGCTGTGGCCGGCATATTGCCGCAAGGTGAGGTCGCCCGCGAACAGGCTTGCCGCGATGACAAAGCCGAAAGCCGCCGCAAGGCCGATTCCTGCGTGAAGCAGGCTGCGCTCGGTAAGCGCGGCCGCGCCAAGCACGGCGCAAGCATGGAACAGCAGCATCGAGGAGGCTGTGCCCAGCCGCGGAGCGTCCGCGAGATGCGCGGCCGCGGCGGCAAGCATGACACCGCAGGCGCCCATCAGGCCGGCGAGCACGACCAGGATGCGTGACGGGCTCATCAGCTGCGTTCCTCGATGAGACGCAGCATCGCCGCCCGCAATTCCGGCATGCCCGCACCCGAACGCGACGAGGTGGCCAGGACCTCGGGAAAGGCCGCGGGGTGTTTGGCCAGCACCTCGGCGGTTTTGGCGCGACAGGTCTCGAGTTCGCCCGCCTTCACCTGATCGGCCTTGGTGAGCACGACTTGATAGCTCACCGCGGCCTTATCCAGCGTCTTGAATACATCGAGATCGACGTCCTTCAGCCCATGCCGCGCGTCGATCAGCACATAGACGCGCGCCAGCGATGCGCGGCCTTGCAGGAATTTATGGATCAGCGCCGTCCAGGACGTGACCTGCGCCTTCGGCGCGGCGGCGTAGCCGTAACCGGGCATGTCGACCAGGCGCAGGCTGGTCTTGCCGGGAATCTCAAAAAAGATCAGCTCCTGGGTGCGGCCTGGCGTGTGCGAGGTCCGCGCCAGAGCGTTGCGGCCGGTCAGCGCATTGATGAGGGATGATTTGCCGACATTGGAGCGGCCGGCGAAGGCGACTTCGAGGCCTGCCATCGGCGGCAGCGTTTCGATCGAGGGCGAGGCCCAGACGAACTGCCAGTCGCCGGCGAACAGCTTTCGCCCCGCTTCGATCAGCTTCGCATCTGGGTCGGTGGTCATGCGAAGCGTTCCGTTTTGCGTCCGTCATTCCGGGATGGTGCGAAGCATCAGACCCGGAATCTCGAGATTCTCAGATGCGCAATTGCGCACCGTAGTTCGCCTCTTCGAGGCGCCCGGAATGACGTCGTGTTGCGAGCGGCGTACTCGCAATACGACGTCAGGTCTTCGACTCGGCCTTCTTCCACATGAAGGTGGATTTGAGATTGTCGAACAGCTCCACCTTCACGCCGTTGCGGCGCATGATGAAGCTCTGCTGCATCACCGAGAGCGTGTTGTTCCAGGCCCAGTAGATCACGAGACCGGCCGGGAAGCCCGCGAGCATGAAGGTGAAGATCAGCGGCATCCAGCCGAAGATCATCTGCTGCGTCGGATCCGGCGGCGTCGGGTTGAGCTTCATCTGGAACCACATCGTGATGCCCATGATGATCGGCCAGATGCCGAGTGCGAGGTAATGACCGAACAGCGGCAGCTGTGTCGGGTCATAGTGCAAGAGCCCGAACAGGGTGAAGAGGTTGGTCGGATCGGGTGCGGAAAGGTCCTTGATCCAGCCGTAGAACGGCGCGTGCCGCATTTCGATGGTGACGAACAGGACCTTGTAGAGCGAGAAGAACACCGGGATCTGGATTGCGACCGGAAGACAGCCGGCAATCGGGTTGATCTTCTCCTTCTTGTAGATTTCCATCATCTCCTGCTGCTGCTTCACCCGGTCGTCCGGATAACGCTCCTTCAGCGCCTGCAGCTGCGGTTGTACCGACTTCATCTTCGCCATCGAGGCGTAGGACTTGTTGGCGAGCGGGAAGAACAGCAGCTTCACGATCACGGTCACGAGCAGGATCGCGATGCCGAAATTGCCGAACAGGCGATAGAAGAAGTCGAGCGCCAGGAACATCGGCTTGGTGATGAAGTAGAACCAGCCCCAGTCGATCAGGAGATCGAAATGGTTTAGTCCGAGATCGCGGTTGTAGCCGCCAAAGCCCCAGATCGGGAAATTGAGGCCGACCACGCTCGCTTCCTTGGCGCCTGCAAACAGCCGCGTGCTGACACCGCCGGTGCCGCCGATCGCAATCGTCTGCGGGTCCTGCAGGTAGTCGGTCTGGTAGGTGCGCACCGTGCCGACCAGGTTCGACGAGTAGCGCGCCTGCAGCTGCGCATTGGTGTCGGGCAACAGCGCCGAGGCCCAGTATTTGTCCGTGATGCCGAGCCAGCCATCGGTCACCTTGAAGTTGACCGTCTTCTCTTCGTCGATCTTCTTATAAGTGTATTGCTGCAGGCCCTGGTCGCCGAGATAGCCGATCAGGCCTTCATGCAGGATGTAGTAGCCGGAGACCTGCGGCGTGCCGTGCCGCGAGATCAGTGCGAATGGATAGAGCGTCACCGGCGCGTTGCCGGTGTTGGTGACCTCGTCCTTGATGGTGAAGAGGTAGCGGTCGTCGACCGAGATGGTACGGCGGAAGGTCATGCCCTCGCCATTGTCATATTTCAGCACCGCCGGCGACGACGGCGTCAGCGAACCGATGCTCTCCTGCTGCCACATCGTATCACGGTCCGGCAGGCGGACGGTCGAGCCGGCGGCACCGACCCAGCCGAACTCGGCATAATAGGGCTCGGCGGTGCCGGACGGCGAATACAGCACAATCGGCGGCGAGTTGGGGTCGACGGTTTCGCGGAACTTCACCAGCGACACGTCGTCGATGCGCGCGCCCTTCAGCGAGATGCTGCCGATCACGCTCGGAGTCTCGATCTTGACGCGGGGAGCGGATTCGATCGCCGCATTGCGGTCGATCGCCGGCGCATTGCCCGCGGCCGGGGCTGCCCCAGGGGCCGGGACGCCGCCGGCCTGCGGCGGTGTGCTCGTGGGCGAAGCCTGTGCATTTGGCTGCGGCGCGGTCTTCTTCTGCAGCTCGGCCGCCTGCTGGGCGGCGCGCTGCTTTTCCATGGCCGGGATGTTGTAGAAATATTGCCAGGCGATCAGGACGAGGCCGGACAGGATGACGGCGAGGATGGTGTTGCGATTTTCGAGCATCTCTTAGGTCCCGTCGTTCAGTCCGGTTTGGGCTCACGCGCGGCGAGCTTGCGACCCTGCCGATCGAGGCGTTGTAGCGCCGAACGGAGGTCGTCGAGCATTGTATTGAAGTCGCAGGTCAGGGCGGCACGGCGTCCGACCAGCACATAATCATGATGCGGCCGCATCGCCATGACGTCGAGCCGCCGCACCGCTTCACGCAGGCGGCGGCGGATGCGGTTGCGCTCGGGCGCGGTGCCGTTCTTCTTGGTGACGGTGAAACCGACCCGGATCGGACCTAAATCGTCGCGGCCACGGCCCTGCAGGGTGAAGGCGACAGCGCTTACGCGCGCGCCATTGGCAACGGCGAGGAAATCCGCCCGCTGCCTCAGCCGATCCATGAAAGGTCTCCGGAAGAGGCCCGGCCTCAGGCACTCAGGCGCTTGCGGCCACGCGCGCGCCGCGCGGCGAGGACCTTGCGGCCGCCGGTGGTGGCGAGGCGGGCGCGGAAGCCGTGACGGCGCTTGCGCACCAGTTTGCTGGGTTGATAAGTCCGCTTCACGGGTCTTTCTCCGCTGACCGGGCAATCTGCCTGTTACGAGTTGAGAGGAAGTAGGAATGACAACCGGCCCGAATCGGCCGTTTTCCGGCCCCGACGGGCCGCCTCCGGATAACCGGGTCATCCCTGACAATTGCCGCGGCTTATAAGGGAGCGACCGGTTTTCGTCAATGTTCGCGACGTATTTAGCCGGCTTTCTTCGAAACGTCTTAATTGCACAGAATAGTTCGATTTTTGCGGTGTTTTTGAGGGCGAGGATAGCAGTTCCCGTGCCGCCGCCCTACATCAGCAGAACGACTGACATTAGCGATCCGTAATTTGACCGGGTGAGGCGACGGACCGCATCCTCAGGGAGCAGGGCCAGCGAAGGCAGACAGAGTGTCAGTGACCGACGACCAGCCGACCGTGGAAACGGCGCCGCGGGAAAAACTGCCGCGGCGATTGGGACTTTCCGGCAAGCTATTCCTGCTGACCATCCCGTTGGTGGCGATCGCTTGCATGCTGATCTATGTGCCCGCGATCGCGAACTTCCGTATGAACCGGCTCAACGATCGCCTTGCTGCGGCGAACACGGCCGCGCTGGTGCTGGACGCCGCGCCGTCCGGCATGGTGCCGGATTCGCTGGCGCGTCAGATCCTGACCAGCATTGGCGCGCGCGCGGTGGCGATCAAGCTCGGCCAGCAGCGCCGGCTGCTCGCGAGCGCCGACCTGCCGACCTCGATCGACCATGACATCGACATCCGCACCATGACGGTGTGGGACGCGATATCAGGCTCGTTCCAGATGATGCTGGAGACCGGCAACCAGACGATCCGCGTGGTCGGCCCCGCCCCCGGCGGCGCACAATTCATCGAGACTGTGGTCGACGAAAAGCCGCTGCGGCAGGCGATGTATCGATTTTCCCGCAATTTGCTGCTGGTGGGGTTGGCCATCGGAATCCTCACCGCCGGCCTTGTCTATGTCTCCCTGCATTTCCTGTTCGTGCGGCCGATGCGGCGGCTGACCGCGAGCATGGTCGGCTTCCACGAAAACCCTGAAAGCGCGGCCCGGATCATCGTCCCCAGTCAGCGTGGCGACGAGATCGGCGTGGCCGAGCGCGAGCTGTCGGACATGCAGCGCGATCTCGTTTCGATGCTGAACCAGAAGAGCCGGCTCGCCGCGCTCGGCCTTGCCGTTTCCAAGATCAACCACGATCTGCGCAACCTGCTCGCGTCCTCGCAACTATTGTCGGACCAATTGGCGACCGTGCCCGATCCGCGGGTGCAGCGCTTTGCGCCAAAATTGATGCGCTCGCTGGAGCGCGCCATCGCCTTCTGCCAGTCGACGCTGTCTTACGGCCGCGCCCAGGAGGCCGCGCCGGACCGCCGCATGATCCCGATCGAGGCCGTGGTGGCCGAGGTGCGCGAGACCGCGGGGCTAGCGAGCGATGCCTCCATCACCTGGATCACGGCGATCGAGCGCGGGCTCAGCGTCGATGCCGATCCCGACCAGCTGTTCCGTGTGCTGCTCAACCTCGTGCGCAACGCGGCGCAGGCACTGGAAAGCCATCCGCGAAACGATCCCGCCAGCATGCAGATCCGAGTCACCGGGCGACGCGAGGGCGCGGTCGCGATCCTGGAAGTGTCCGACACCGGTCCCGGCGTGCCGCAAAAGGCGCGCGACCATCTGTTCGAGGCGTTCCAGACCTCCGGCCGCCCCGGCGGCAGCGGGCTGGGGCTTGCCATCGCCGCCGAGCTCGTCCGCGCCCATGACGGCGAGATCCACCTGGTCGAGGGCACGCTCGGGGCCACGTTCCGGATCGTGATCCCCGACCGGCCGGTGGAACTTCTGACCGTCCGCCACGAACGGGCGCGGGCGTAGATTCTCGCCTTGGCAGCGCAAATCGACACTCAAATGCCCCGTTCCGGACCTTGCCAATCGGGGCCGGAGCGGGTAGCTAGTGCGCTCTTTCGCGGCCGCTCCAGTATATTCGGAAGGCGGGCGGGCGATCAGCCCGCGATAGCATGCGAAGCAGGCGCCCGTAGCTCAGCTGGATAGAGCATCAGACTACGAATCTGAGGGTCGGACGTTCGAATCGTTCCGGGCGCGCCATCCACATCATTGATCG